>Ga0182024_10002947_pt1 | contig 41422 bp, 34 predicted proteins | sample P32metaG_FD_120480 | JGI IMG/M metagenome (GOLD analysis project Ga0182024, IMG submission 120480) | Permafrost microbial communities from Stordalen Mire, Sweden - P3-2 metaG (Illumina Assembly) | ecosystem: Environmental > Terrestrial > Soil > Wetlands > Permafrost | place: Sweden: Stordalen...
CCCTGCCCCTGCCCCTGCCCCTGCCCCACCGCAGGGCTTCATCGCCCAACCGCCACCGGTCGCCGAGGTCCCCCCAGCGCCGGTCGCCGAGGTCCCACCAGCGCCGGTCGCCGAGGTCCCCCCAGCGCCGGTCGCCGAGGTCCCCCCAGCGCCGGTCGCCGAGGTCCCACCAGCGCCGGTCGCCGAGGTCCCCCCAGCGCCGGTCGCCGAGGTCCCACCAGCGCCGGTTCCGCCCTATCAGCCTCCTCCAGCCACCGTCGCCCCTTCGGCTGAGGATCACCCGGATCCGCGCGTACTTTCCCCGGTCGTGCGCCGCTTGCTCTCCGACAACGGCATCGATCCGTCACAGCTCATCGGGACCGGAGTGGGCGGTCGAATCACCCGCGAGGACGTACTGGGTGTTGTCGACGCTCGCCGTGGCGCTGCGGCGGCCACCCAGTCCGGCGGTGTCCCGCCATCTCCACCCGCAGCCACCCAGCCCACACAACCTCCGCCGTCCTCCCCCCAGGCCCCGCCGTTTCCCCTCCAAGCGCCACTGGCTCCGCCTCCTGCGCCAGCCCCGGTCGCCCCTCCCACGTCGTTGGCGAACTACCGACCACCAGGGGACGAGGTCGTTCCCTTCTCGAACATGCGCCGACGGACGGCGGAGCACATGGTGCGTTCTAAAGCCACTTCCCCTCATGCCTTTATCGCGAATGAGGCCGATTTCGAGAACGTCGAGCGCGTCCGGAAAGCATGGGGCGAACGGTTCCGGGCCGAGGAGGGCTTCACCTTGACCTACCTGCCCTTCATCGCCCGGGCGGCGGTGGAGGCCCTCCGGGAGTACCCCAACCTGAACGCCTCGGTCGCCGAGGAGGCGCTGGTGGTACACCAGCAGGTGAACCTCGGGATTGCCGTGGACCTCCACCATGAAGGCCTCATCGTTCCGGTGATCCACCGAGCCGAAGAAGTCACGCTTCGGGGGATCGCCCGCCGGGTGCGCGACTTGGCCGACCGGGCCCGGACGCGACAACTTACGGCCGATGACATCACCGGGGGGACATTCTCAATCACCAACGATGGCCCGTTCGGCACGTTGTTCACGGTGCCGATCATCAACCAGCCTCAAGTGGCGATACTGGCGACCGACGGCATCAGGCGGCGTCCAGTCGTCGTCGAACTGTCCGACGGGTCCGAGTCGATCGCGATCCACTCGACGGGGGTGATCGGCATGAGTTGGGATCATCGCGCCGTCGACGGCGCCTACGTTTCGTCGTACCTTCGGCAGGTAGCTGAGCTCTTGGCCACCCGCGACTGGGCTGCTGAGCTGTAGGCGGGATAGGCCGTGCTCCGGATCAGACGGCTGGGCCGCGTCCCCTATGAGGACGCCTCAGTCCTCCAACATTCCCTCGCCACCCGATCGGCCGACGACTACCTCTTGGTGCTCGAGCACCCTCACGTGTATACGCTCGGTGTCCGGGCCGACCCGGCACACGTGTTGACGGATCCCGCCGCGCTCGGGGCGTCGCTGGTTCGGACCGACCGCGGCGGTGACGTCACCTACCACGGCCCGGGTCAGCTCGTTGTCTACCCGGTCCTCACCGTGCCCGATGTCCCGTCGGCTGGGCCGGACCATGTCGAGCGGCTCACTCAGGTCGTCATCGATGCCCTGGATGACCTCGGAGTCGTCGGAGGACTCGGCCGCCTGCCCGGCTACCCGGGCATCTGGCTCGGGACGCACAGCGACAACCCACGAAAAGTTGGCGCGGTCGGGGTGCGCACCCAGCGGCTGGAGGACGGGCGCCGCCGGACGCTGCACGGACTGGCTCTCAACGTCGAGTGCGACCTGGCCATGTTCGGCCACATCGTCCCCTGCGGTATCGCGGATCGACCCGTGACCTCGCTTCGGGCCGAAGGGTCTTCGGTGACTATGGAGTCGGTGGTCGATGCACTGCTGATGCGAGCGGTCGAGGCCTGGGGGTCCGATGGCGTCGACACGAGCCACGTCGTCGCCGGCCCGAGGGCACGAGCCGCCGCAACCAGCGCCACGGTTCTTCAATCAGTGCCGGTTGCCGTCGCCACTGAGCGACCCCTCATGCGCCGTCTCCGCCAGGCCGGAGTTGACCCAGCGGGGGGAATGCCGATTTCGGCCCGCAAGCCGCCATGGCTGCGGTTGCAGGCCCGCATGGGCGAAGAATTCCTCGGGCTCGGGCGGACCATCCACGACCTGGGTCTCGTTACCGTGTGCGAGGAGGCGGGGTGTCCCAACATCTACGAGTGCTGGGCCGACGGCACGGCCACCTTCATGGTCAATGGGTCACGGTGCACCCGGGCTTGTGGGTTCTGCATGGTCGACACTCGACACCCGCTACCTCTCGATCCGAGCGAGCCCCAACGGGTAGCCGAAGCAGTCGATCGGATGCGGCTGGCCCACGCGGTCATCACCTGTGTAGCCCGTGACGACCTTTCCGACGGTGGCGCAGCGGCGCTGGCGGCCACCGTGGAGGCTGTCCGAGATCGTTGCCCGGCCACCACGGTCGAGTTGTTGATCTCTGATTGCAAGGGGAACGGTTCGGCCTTGGCCGAGATCTTCAGCGCCGGCCCCGACATCTTGAATCACAACATCGAGACGGTGGCGCGGCTCCAGCGGGCCGTGCGACCTTCGGCCGGCTATGCCCGCAGCCTCGCCGTCTTGGCGCGGGCGGCCGATGCAGGCCTCGTGGTGAAGTCCGGGCTCATGGTCGGGCTGGGTGAGACAGAGGACGAGGTGATCGCCACCTTGGCCGACCTCACTGGCGTCGGCGTCTCGATTGCCACGGTGGGTCAATATCTCCGACCGAGCATTGCCCACCTGCCGGTGGCCCGATGGTGGACTCCCGACGAATTCGATCGCATCGCGAGGGCCGGCCGGGCGTTCGGGCTCGCCCACGTCCAGGCTTCACCGCTGACCCGCTCGAGTTATCACGCCCGGGACGCCGCGGCAGCGGCCGGCGCGTCCCGGGCGCGGATCGCAGCTTTTGGACCAGTGAGTCGCTAGCGACTCGTCGCTGTCCCGGAACGAGCCGGGGTCCGATCAGCCTCGCTGTTGGGCGACGTGTTGGGTCCAGGTGGCGCCGTCCCAATACCGAAGAGTGTTGGGTGCGCCACTCGGCTCGGGGAGCCAGCCGGCCGGGGTGCCCGGGGGCGGACTCGCCGGAGCTGCGGGGGCAGCCGGGGGCGGCGGAGGTGCCGGTGCGGCGCCGGCGAAGCCGGCGAACGGGTCGGTGCCGGCGGGGCCGGTCGGGGCGAACCCAGGCTGCGGAGCGGCGCCCGGCACGGCGGCTGGCTGTTGCTGGAGATCCTGGTAGTAGGACGCTGGATTAGTCGCCGCCGCCTTTGGTTTGCCGCCCGACTTCTTCCTGGAGTTGAGCACGATCACCGCGACGATCAGTGCGATCACTACCACCCCGACGACGACCTCGAGGATGAGGACCGTGCCGGAGAGGGCCGCGATGGAGGTGCCTAGGGCACCGAGGACAACATTGAGCGAGGTTCCCATGGCTCTGCAAGGTACTTCGGCAACCTCTCCATGGTCAACGATCCTCGCAAAACCAGGCAGAACGAGGCACGGTGCGGCCGTCTCGCACTAAGCACCCGAAGGTCCAGACAGGCTGTCCGAGCTGGGAAATCGGCCACCCATTGGGCCGATCAGGCGACGAAGTACTTGGCCTGCGGATGGTGGCAGATGATGGCGCTTGTGGTCTGCTCGGGGTGGAGCTGGAAGCCATCGCTCACCGTCACCCCGATCTTGTCGCCGCTCAGCAGCTCGACGACCTTGGCGTTGTCCTCGAGATTGGGGCATGCCGGGTAGCCCCAGCTGTAGCGACCACCCCGGTATTTCTGGCGGAACAGCCCGTTGAGGTTGGGGCCGTCCTCGCTGGCGAAGCCAAGCTCCTCGCGTACGCGCCGGTGCCAGTACTCGGCCAGTGCCTCAGCCATCTCGACGCCGAGTCCGTGAAGGAACAAGTAGTCCTTGTAGTCGTTGGCCGCGAACAATTCGGCCGTGCGCTCTGAGACCTTCGATCCCATCGTGACGAGCATGAAGGACGCATAGTCCTCACCCAAGCCTGATGGGCGGAAGAAGTCGGCAATACACAGCCAAGGTTCTTTGCGCTGCCGTGGGTAAGTGAAACGCATCCATTCGGCGCTTCGCGTCTCGTCTTTGTAGATGACGAGGTCGTTTCCCTCGGCATTGGCAGCGAAGTGACCGTAGGCCACTTGGGGCACCAGCAAGCCCGCCTCTTTGGCCTTTCCCAGCTCCTGTCGGAGCACCGCTTTGATCCGTTCTTTGAACGCCGGATCGTCCTCGCCGTCCTCGGGTCGAAATCCCCACTGGTTGCGAAATAGTGCGGTGAGGTTGAGGTATTCGGCGATGTCGTCGATCGATATCCCCTTGGCCACCCGGGGGCCCACGAAGGGTGGGGGGAAGAGGGGGTTGTCTTTGGCCACGCCCGGTGCACGGTCCGGCTGGCCATCGACGGGGGTTTCGTCGGGTTCGAGCCGGCTGCGCTTGGGCACCTTTCGTTCGGAGACCTCCCGTCCGAAGTCGAGGTCCTCCTCGCCACTCTTTTTGAGCTCCACCAGGCGGTCCATGGTGCGGAGTCCCTCGAAGGCGTCTCGGCCGTAGAAGACGCGGCCCTCGTAGACCTGACGAAGGTCGCGTTCGACATAGGTGCGGGTGAGGGCAGCCCCACCCAGCAGCACGGGGATCTTTGACAGGCCACGGTCGTTCAGCTCACCCAGGTTCTCGCGCATGATGAGTGTGGACTTGACCAGCAGCCCGCTCATGCCCAGCACGTCGGCCGAGTGCTCTTCAAGCGCGGCGATCATTTCGGCGATGCCCACCTTGATCCCGAGGTTGACCACTTCGTAGCCGTTGTTGGTGAAGATGATGTCGACCAGGTTTTTCCCGATGTCGTGGACATCACCCTTGACGGTTGCGAGCACCACCTTGCCCTTGCCGCCCTGGTCGTTCTTTTCCATGTGTGGCTCAAGCTGGGCGACGGCGGCCTTCATTGTCTCGGCTGACTGGAGTACGAAGGGCAGCTGCATTTCGCCCGAGGCGAAAAGTTCGCCCACGGTCTTCATCCCGGCCAACAAGAAGTCATTGACGATGGACAGTGCGCCATGGCCCGATTCGAGGGCTTCATCGAGATCGGCGTCCAAACCATTGCGGTTGCCGTCGACGATCCGCTGCTCGAGCCGGCGTTCGACGGGCCAATCGAGGTGTTCTTCGGGCGCCGACGACGTGGCCGAAGCACCCTCGAAGAGCGCGAGGAGCTCTTGGAGCGGGTCGTAACCTTCGCGACGGCGGTCGTAGACCAAGTCGAGGCAGATCTCTTTGGCCCGATCGTCGATTCGGCTGAGGGGAAGGATCTTCGACGCGTGCACAATCGCCGCGTCGAGGCCCGCCTCGACGCATTCATGAAGAAAGACCGAGTTGAGTACCTGCCGGGCCGCCGGGTTCAGCCCGAAGGAGACGTTCGAGAGCCCGAGCAGGGTCGAGACGCCGGGAAGCTCGGCTTTGATACGCCGAATGCCCTCGAGGGTCTCGATACCGTCGCGTCGGCTCTCCTCCATCCCCGTCGAAAGGGGGAGGGCGAGGGGATCGAAGAGGAGGTCCTCGGGCTCGAGGCCGTAGCGTTCGACCGCGATGTCGCGGATGGCCTGGGCCGATCGCAGCTTCCATTCGGCCGTGCGGGCCTGGCCCTCCTCGTCGATGCAGGTACAGACCACGGCGGCCCCGAACTCCCGGGCCAACCGCAAGAATTTGTCGAGCCGGGTCCCGTCAGCGTCCCCCTCTTCGAGGTTTACTGAGTTGAGCACCGGACGGCCGCCCAACCATTCGAGCGCCGCCCGAGCGACGGGGCTCTCGGTTGAGTCCACCATGAGCGGGACACTCGACTGGGTGGAGAAGCGGCTCGCCACCTCGGTCATGTCGGCCACGCCGTCGGCTCCGGTGTAGTCGACGCAGACATCGATCAGGTGAGCGCCTTCCTTCACCTGGTCGCGGGCCATGGCCACGCAAGTGTCCCAGTCGCCTTCGAGCATCGCCTCGCGGAACCGCTTCGAGCCGTTGGCGTTCGTCCTCTCGCCGACCACCAAGAACGAGGTGTCTTGGCGGAAGGGGCTGGCCGTGTAGATGGAGGCGGCCGCCGGTTCGTGCACCGGGGATCGTTCGGCCGGTCGGGCTGATGAACAGGATTCGACCACGGCGGCCAGGTGGGCCGGGGTCGTCCCGCAGCACCCGCCCACAGCGGAGACCCCGAGCTCGGTCACGAACCGGTGGAGGTGCTCGGCCAGCTGGTCGGGGGTGAGGTCGTAGTGCATTTTGCCCTCGACGACCGAGGGCAGCCCGGCGTTGGGGATACACGAGATGGGGACCCGGCAGTGGGCGGCGAGGTGTCGGAGGGGTTCGCCCATCTCGGTCGGACCGGTGGCACAGTTGAGCCCGATGACGTCGACCTGCATGGCGTCGATCGCGGTGAGGGCGGCCCCGATCTCGGTTCCTGGGAGCATGCGGCCGGTGAGTTCGATTGTCACCTGCACCTGGATTGGCACATTGCGACCGAGCGCGGCCATGGCTTGGCGGGCCCCGTTGATGGCCGCCTTCCCCGACAGCAGGTCGAAGACGGTCTCGATGATGAGAAAGTCGACCCCACCGCTCAGCAGACCCGACGCCTGCTCCTCGTAGGCGTCGCGCATCTGGGCGTAGGGGATCTGACCGAGGGTCGGAAACTTCGTGCCCGGCCCCATGCTCCCGGCCACGAAGCGGGGTTGGTGCACCGTGGCGTATTCGTCGGCCAAGCGTCGAGCCAGCTGCGCCGCCAACCGGTTGATCTCATGGGCCTGGTCGGCCAGGTCGTACTCGGCCAGGGTGATCGACAGCGCCCCGAAGGTGTTGGTCTCGATCACGTCGACGCCGACATCGAGGAACGAGCGATGGAGCTTCTCGACCGCCTCGGGCTTGGAGATCACGAGGTACTCGTTGCATCCCTCGAGACTCTCGCCGCCGAAGTCGTCGGGCCCGAGCATCTGGAGCTGGAGGTTCGTGCCCGTGGCCCCGTCAAAGACGAGCACCCGCTCGCGCAGCGCGGCCAGGTACGCCGACGTCTCGGGGTCGACTCGGCCGGGAAGGAGGGGAATGCTCGGCATCACCCCTCAAGGTTACCGGCGTCGCCCGGTAGCCTTTGCCGCGGTGCGCATCTATACGAAGAAGGGCGACGACGGGACCACCGGGCTTCTCTTCGGCGGCCGGGTCCGAAAGGACTCATCCCGCATCGAGATCAATGGGGCCGTCGACGAAGCCCAGGCGGCCCTGGGAGCGGCTCGAGCGCTGTCGGGACCGGGCTCCGAGCTGGACGAGCTGCTGGTCAGCCTCGAGCGCGACCTCTATGTGCTGATGGCCGAAGTGGCCACCGCACCTTCGAACCGGCGCAAGCTCACGGCCGGGACCAGCCTGGTGACCGCCGAGATGGTGACCGGTCTTGAAGACCGCATTGACAACCTCTCAGAACGCTTCGCCATGCCGACCGAGTTCGTGGTCCCCGGGCAGAATCCGATCGCCGCCGCCCTCGATGTGGCTCGGACCGTGGTCCGGCGAGCTGAGCGGCTGGCCGCTGCCGACCCGGTCGAAGGATCAGAGGTCGGTCGGTATCTCAACCGCTTGTCGGACCTCGTCTGGGCGATGGCACGCTGGATGGAGGGGGACGAGCACGTGCCGGCCCGAGGGAGAACGAAGGGGGGCGGCTAGATGGTGCTCCGGGTTGACATGGTGACCGCCGCCGCCGCCGTCGACGGTTTGGTCGCAGTGGGGGTGCCCGTCGGCAGCGGCCCGGACGGGCCCCAACTGGCCGCCGGGCTCCCCACGGCGGCATGCGGGTTTGCCCTGCCCGCCTCCCTCGACCCTTCGTGGTGCACCCGTCAGGGCTTCTCGGCCAAGGTCGGCCAGGTCCTGGTGCTGCGGGCGGGCGACGGACCGGCGCGGATGCTGGTGGGCCTCGGCCCGGTCGGCTCGAGCAACCCCGAGCGCTGGCGCCGGGCCGCCGCCGCCTTCGTCCGTTCGGCTGGGGAGGGGGGCTGCGCCGCCTTCGTCCTCCCCGCCGTTGAGCCCGCCGTCTCACTGCCCGAGATCGGTTCGGCCGTGTCTGAAGGCGCGGCCCTCGCCGCCTACCGCTACACACGGTTCAAAACCACGCCCGGTGATGGGGTGATCGAGCGGCTCGTCGTGACCGTCGACGATGTTCCCGCCGACGTGAACCAGGCCATCGGCGACGGCGTGGCCCGGGGGGCCCGGATCGCCGGAGCGGTGTCGGTGGCCCGTGATCTGGTCAATTGCCCTCCCAGCCACCTCACCCCCACGATCATGGCCGACCAGGCGCTCGAACTCCTGCGGGGCCGGCCGGCGATCAGGGTGCAGGTGTGGGACGGCGCCCGCATCGCCGACGAGGGGCTGGGTGGAATCATCGGGGTCAGCCGTGGCTCGGCCGAGCCGCCCAAGCTCTTGCGGATCGATTACGAACCGGTGCAGCCCCTCGAGGTCGGCGGCCGGGTCCCCCACGTCGCGCTGGTCGGCAAGGGCGTTACCTTCGACTCAGGGGGTCTCTCCCTCAAGACGCCCGAGGGCATGGTCAACCAGAAGACCGACATGAGCGGTGCAGCGGCGGTGCTGGCCACCATGTCGGCCTGTCCGGACGCCGGCGTGCAGGTTCGGGTGACCGGCTTTGTGCCGATGGTTGAGAACATGCCCGGCGGCAATGCTATGAAGCCGGGCGACGTGGTGACCACGCGCAACGGGAAGACCATTGAGGTGCTCAACACCGACGCCGAGGGTCGGCTCATACTGGCCGACGCCCTGGCCTTAGCGACCGAGGCCAATGTGGACGCCGTCATCGACGTGGCGACTCTCACCGGTGCGGCGACCGCCGCTCTCGGTTCTCTCGTCGCCGCCCTGTTCTCCAATAACTACGAGCTTATGGGCAAGGTCCGCCGGGCCGCAGGCCGCGCCGGCGAGCAAGTTTGGCCGATGCCGATGCCCGAGGACTACGCCGACCACATCAATTCGGACATCGCCGACATGAAGAACACGGGCAAACCCGGTCAAGCCGGGGCCATCAGCGCGGCCATGCTCCTCGCCAACTTCGTCGCCTCCAAACCCTGGGCCCATCTCGACATCGCCGGACCGGCCCGCTCGACCGAGGCGAGTGGCTACCTTTCCAAAGGTGGCACTGGCTTCGGTGTCCGCACCCTGGTCGAATTCCTCTCTTCGTACGAGAGTTAGGGTCCCCGCAGCGCCCGACCCCCTTGGGCGGCGACGGCCCGGCCTGCCGTCTCGATCGGGAGCCTTGTCGAGGGGCTTACCAACCGCCTCGGTGGAGCCGTGTCTCGATGGGGGGACCCTTGCGGTCGAGCGATGCCGAGCGGTGGTCCGCCCCGTCGGGGTATCCGAGCAACACCGCTCCGAAGAGTCGCCAGGTCGGTGGGACCGACAGCGCGCCGAGGAGCGCCTCTTCGCCCCGGAAGTTGCCGAGGAAGCATGCGCCGAGGCCGGCGTCGGTGGCGGCGAGGAGGGTAGTCATGACGGCGAAGGCGGCGTCTCCGAACCAGTAAGGGACGGCCCAGGCCCCCGCCCCGCCGCCACCGGCGGGTGGCCCGAGACCCGAAGAGACCTTATCGTCCTCGCCGTACCGGTCGACATAGATGGCTGGCGAGGTCACCGACAGGGCGATGACCGGGGCCCGCGATAACCCGGCCCAGCGCGCCGACGAGGCTCGCCACTCCTTGGTGGTGGTCGCTTCCCAGTAGGCCGCCGTCTCTGCCGGCCCCTCGAGCACCAGCCAGGCGGTCCCCCCGGCGTTGCCGGCCGTGGGCGAACCCAACGCGTCGGTCAACAACCGGCCCACGAGGGACCCGTCAGGCGCCCGGGCGGTGAAACTCCGGGTCATGTGCCGGCGCCCGATGACCTCGTGCAGCTCCACTGCCCCTCCCCTCTGGTGCCGATCGTCACTGTCGGGAATGTTGACCCCGCTGGTACGGTTTTACTCGAGCAGAGGACGACAAACGCCCGGAGGTCCAAGTGCCAACACCGAGAGAACTGCTCAACGAGGCCAAAAAGGCCATCACCGAGGTCGACGTGGAGGAGGCCGCCACGCGCCTGGGCCGGGCCACCTTCCTCGACGTGAGAGAGCCCGAGGAGTACGAGCAAGGGGCGTTGCCCGACGCGGTGGCATTGCCCCGGGGGCATCTCGAGTTCCAGGTGGAAGGCAAACTGCCCGACAAGGACGCTCCGGTGGTCGTCTACTGCGCCGGCGGCACCCGGTCGGCCTTCGCCGCGAAGACCCTGGGTCAGCTCGGTTACACCGATGTGGTCTCGATGGCCGGGGGCTTCAACCGCTGGAAGGACGAGGGCAAGCCCTGGTCCACCCCGCGCACGTTGACCCCTGAGCAGCGGAACCGCTACCAGCGCCATCTCCTTTTGCCCGAAGTGGGCGAGAAGGGCCAGCAGAAGCTGCTCGACGCCAAGGTCCTGCTCCTCGGGGCGGGGGGTCTTGGGTCTCCCGCCGCCCTCTACCTGGCCGCCGCCGGGGTGGGCACCATCGGCATCATTGATATGGACGTGGTCGACGAGTCGAACCTGCAACGTCAGATCCTCCACACCTTGGATCGGGTCGGCGAGCGCAAGGTCGACTCGGCCAAGAAGGCACTCACGGCCATCAATCCCGATGTCAACGTGGCGACCTACGACGTCCGGCTCGGTGCCGACAACATCCTCGACATCATCGACGGCTACGACCTGATCGTCGACGGCACCGACAACTTTCCGACCCGTTATCTGGTCAACGACGCCTCGCTCTTGAAGCGCATCCCGGTCGTGCACGGCTCGATCTTCCGCTTCGAGGGTCAGGCCACGGTGTTCGACCCCTACAACGGGCCCTGCTACCGATGCCTAATCCCCGAGCCACCGCCGGCCGAGCTGGCGCCGTCGTGTTCGGAGGCGGGCGTCCTCGGCGTTTTGCCCGGGATCATCGGCTCCATCCAGGCGGTCGAGGCCATCAAGATGCTGCTCGATCTCGGAGATCCACTCGTCGGACGCCTGTTGTCCTACGACGCATTGGAAGAGTCGTTCCGAACCTTCAAGTTGCGCCGCGACCCCGATTGCCCGGCCTGTGGGCCTGATGCGGGCGAGATCATCATCGCGGAGTACGACGACCTCTGCATGCCCCACGCCCACGGCTAGGGCGCCACTTACCCCCCGAGATCCATCAGCTCGATGCGCACCCCGTCGGGGTCGGTGCAGTAGACGAAGTCGAGGGTCAAGCCCGACAAGTCCAAACTCGTTCGGGTCTGCTCGAGCACGGACCCGCCCAGCTCGCTCATCCGGGCGGCCGTGCCGGGGAGGTCATCGACCCGAAACGACAGGTGGGTGAGGCCGAGCTGGTTGACCGGGCGACGGACCGGCTCACCGATCGGGGCGGGAATCGAAAAGGCCAGAAGCTCGATGGCCACCGCGTCGCGCCGGATGAACTGGGAGCGCAGGGACACGTCGTCGAATTCCATCAGCCGGGCGAACTCTGAACCAATGTCGTGGGACTCGGCGGCTTCGAATCCAAGACCCTCGCAGTAGAAGCGGAGAGAGCATTCGAGATCCGAGACACATATCCCGAAGTGGGAGAAGACCGTCGGCATCGGGCAAGTGTGACATTGGATTCGGCGCAGCGCCCCCCGGCTCTCGTAGCCTGGGTCTCATGAGCCCCAACGACCCTGCCCCGATCGAGCGCCGAACCGACTCGGGCATCGTGATCCGGCCTGTGTACACGGCGGCCGATCTAGAGGGCTGGGACCCCAAAGAGATGCTCGGGGACCCCGGTGGGTACCCCTATACCAGAGGGGTGCACGCCGAGATGTACCGGCGGCGCCTGTGGACGATGCGGCAGTACGCAGGGTTCGGTACCGCCGAGTCGACCAACGAGCGGTTCAAGTTCCTCCTCGGGGCGGGCCAGACCGGCCTGTCGTGCGCCTTCGATCTTCCCACCCAGATGGGTCTCGACTCGGATCACCCCCGGGCCGAAGGGGAGGTGGGCAAGGTGGGCGTGGCCATCGATTCGATGGCCGACATGCGGCTGCTCTTGGCCGGCTTGCCACTCGACACGGTGACGACGTCGATGACCATCAACGCCACTGCCGCCATACTGCTCCTGCTCTACCAACTTGTGGCCGAGGAGCAAGGAGTGGCGGGCGACCAGCTCGGCGGCACCATCCAGAACGACATCTTGAAGGAGTACGTCGCCCGGGGTACCTACATATATCCGCCCCGCCCCTCGATGCGCCTCATCGTCGACACGTTTTCGTACTGTGCCGAGCACCTCCCCAACTGGAACACCATTTCGATCTCGGGATATCACATCCGAGAAGCGGGATCGACGGCGGTCCAAGAGATCGCCTTCACCCTGGCCGACGGGATCGCCTACGTGGAGGCGGCACTCGCGGCGGGGCTCAGCGTCGATGACTTCGCGCCCCGCCTCTCTTTTTTCTGGAACGCCCACAACAACCTCTTCGAAGAGGTAGCGAAATACCGGGCGGCCCGCCGGATGTGGGCCCGCATCATGACAGAGCGATTCGGAGCCAAAGACGAGCGGTCCAAGGTCCTGCGTTTTCACACCCAGACCGGCGGCTCGACCCTGACTGCCCAGCAGCCCGAGGTGAACATCGCCCGGGTGACCATCCAGGCTCTCGCCGGCGCGCTCGGGGGCACCCAGAGCCTCCACACCAACGGCTTCGACGAGGCGCTCGGCCTGCCGACTCAGCGGGCGGCGAAGATCGCGTTGCGAACCCAGCAAGTCGTGGGCTTTGAGTCGGGCATCGCCGACACGGTGGACCCGCTGGCCGGTTCCTACTTTGTCGAGGCCTTGACCGACGAGGTGCAAAAGGGTGCCGAGGCCTATCTCGATCGGATCGACGAACTCGGCGGTGCCGTGGCGGCCATCGAGGCAAGGTTCATGCAGAGCGAGATTGAGGGTGCGGCCTACGCGTATGCCAAGGCCATCGACGACGGCGAGAAGATTGTTGTCGGGGTCAACAAGTTCGTCGACGACGAGAAGGAACCGACCGAGGTCTTCCCGATCGACGTCGAGCTGCAGCGATCCCAGATCGCCCGCACCCGCTCGGTGCGCGAGCAGCGGGATCAGGCCGCCGTCGAGGCCGCCCTGTCCGACGTCGGCACGGCGGCCCGAGGGACCCAGAACCTGCTGGTGCCGATGAAAAAGGCCCTGGCCTCCATGGCGACCCTGGGCGAGGTCTCCGACGTATTGCGGGCCGAGTTCGGCGTCTACCAGCCGTCGGGTTGAGCGCCAACCCCGCCCACCCGCGCCGGCGGCCCCCTAGCGCACCAAGATCCTCTCAAAGTGCTCGACCGAGGGGAACGGGTCATAGAAGTGATGCAAGAGTTTCCGCCACTCCTCGTACGCTGCTGAGCCGCGGAACCCAACGGTGTGGTCCTCGAGCGTCTCCCACTCGACTAAGAGCACGTAGCGGTTCGGCTGCTCGAGGCAACGCTCGAGCCGCAAAGATCCAAAGCCACGGGAGGCAGCGATGACGGCGGTGGCCCGCCCGAAGGCCTCTTCGAATTCTTGCTCTTGCCCAAAGACCACGTCGAGGATCGCATGTTCGAGGATCACCCCCGCATCATGACCTACGCCGAGGATCGTTTCGAGCAGGCCAACGAGGAGCCGGCTCCCGGCGTGCCGTTGATGACACCCTCAAGCGGTACGGCTGAGCAGGCGGTCGCGCAACGAGGTATTGACGGCGGCGTCGATCGCCGTCCAGGCCATGGCCACCGCTGCGTCATGCACGGCGAGGTCGGCCGAGGCGGTGACGCAGGCGGCTGCGAACTCGGGCTGGTGGTTCACCGCGCCACGTGACTCGATCGCCATGAGCGGATGGATCGTCGGCACGGTCAAGGACACATTGGCCATGTCGGTCGACAGTGTCGGGCGGGGACGGGCCTCGTCGTCGAGGTCGAAGCGGCGACCGAGGTGCTCGGCGTTGCTCCGGTAGGCCGCAAGCAGGTCGGGGTCGCTCTCCATGTGCGAGTACACCGGCGAAAGGTCTTCGAAACTCACCGAGGAGCCGGTGGCCTGGGCCCCGGCGTGAAAGCAGGCCTGGACCCGGGGCTCGAGCACCCCGAGGTCGGCCAAACTGAGGGCCCGACACATGAAACGGCCCGTCACCGAGGCGGGGACCACGTTGGCCGCCGATCCGCCCTCGGTGATGACCCCGTGCACCTGGTCTCCGGGGCGCAGGTGCTGGCGCAGCAGCCCGATACCCACCTGGGAGACGGTCATGGCGTCGAGCGCGTTGATCCCCTCCCACGGAGCGGCCGAGGCATGCGCTTGTTTGCCCGAGAAGTGGACGTCGAAGTGGGAGACCGCCAGGCACGTGGCGGCCAGTCGTTCGGTGGGCCACGGGTGGACCATCATCGCCGCGTGCACCCCGTCGAAGGCGCCTCGTTCGAGCAGGAGGATCTTGCCACCCCCACCTTCTTCGGCTGGCGTGCCGAGCACCCGCACCGTGATGCCGAGTTCGTCGGCCACCCGGGCCAGTGCCAGTGCGGCGCCGGCCGCGCTGGCCGCAATGATGTTGTGCCCGCAGGCGTGCCCGACGCCCGGGAGGGCGTCGTACTCCGCGCAGATCGCCACCACCAACGGACCGCTGCCGGCGTCGGCCGAGAACGCCGTGGGGAGGTCACAAACGGCGGTCTCGACCGTGAAGCCACCGTCGGAGAGGATCCCCGCCACCGCCGCGGCCGACCGGGTCTCTTCGAACGCGGTCTCGGGATGGGAGTGGATGGCGTGGCTGAGTTCGATCAACCTCACGAGATGGTCCTCGACCACCCGCTCGGTCGCTCCTTTGGCTGGGTCCATCGTCACCGGGCCACTATTACCCGACGGGGCCCGGCGCGCTATTGCACGACGGCCACCACGTCACCGCTGCCCACCGAGTCTCCGGCCGAGACCTTTATCTCGGCCACGACTCCTGCTTTTTCCGAGTTGACGGCGTTTTCCATCTTCATGGCCTCGAGCACGCAGATCGTCTGGCCGACTTCGACGGACTCTCCGACCGAAACGAGGATCTTGACAATGGTGCCCTGCATTGGGACGGTGACCGACCCCGACCCCGCTCCGGCCGCTACCGAATGCCCGCCCTTGCGCTTGTTCCGACCAGCCCCCGGTGCCCCGCCCCCGGGCGCACCGGCGACAAAATACCCCGCGTCAGGCACCCACAACTTGAGCGAGTAACGGCGTCCCTCCACCTCGGCGGTCACCTCGCGCAGCACTCGGCCGTCGTCTCTTGTGTCCTCGCCGTCCGCTGGCTCCACCCGCAGCTCGGTGAGGTCGAGGGTGTCCTCGACCCACCTGGTCGAGTGCGTGGCCGCCACGAAATCGGGGTGCGAGAGGATGAGGACATCGGCGGGGATGGTGGTGGCCACCCCGTCGATGTGTGTCTCCTCGAGCGCCCGGAGCATCCGGTGTCGGGCCGCCTCGCGGTCTTCGGCCCAGACCACCACCTTCGCCATCAAGTTGTCGTAGTACTGACTGACCGAATCCCCCGCCTCGTAGCCGGAGTCGATTCGCACGCCGGGTCCGGCTGGTGCGATGAAGCGGGTGATGGTGCCGGGCGAAGGGGAGAAACGTCCACCCGAGGGGTCCTCCGCGTTGATCCGGACCTCGATGGCGTGACCCCGGTGGACGATGTCGTCCTGGCCGAAGGTGAGGGGCGCGCCGGCGGCGATACGCAACTGCCAGGCGACGAGGTCGAGCCCGGTGACCAGTTCGGTGATCGGGTGCTCAACCTGCAAGCGGGTGTTCATCTCGAGGAAGTAGAACTCCCCGTCTTGGTACAAGAACTCCACCGTGCCGGCGTTGCGGTAACCGCACGCCCGGGTCACCTTTACCGCGGCGTCACCCATAGCCTGACGCACGGAGTCGGGAAAGTCGGGCGCCGGGCTTTCTTCGATGAGTTTCTGATGACGGCGCTGGCTCGAGCAGTCTCGTTCGCCGAGCCAGAGCACGTTGTCGTGGGAGTCGGCCAACACCTGCATCTCTATGTGCCGGGGCCAACCGAGGTAGCGCTCCACGTAGATCTCGGGCCGACCGAAGTACGCCTGGGCCTCACGCTGGGCCGACTCGATTCCGTCGGCGGCTTCGTTGGGTCCGTTGACGACTTTCATCCCCCGCCCCCCGCCCCCGTAGGCGGCCTTGATGGCGACGGGCCAGCCGTGCTCGGTGCCGAACTCCACTATCTCGTCGGGTGAGGTGAGGGGCTCGGAGCGGCCCGGGACCCCCTCCACCCCGACCTTGCTGGCCGCGATGCGCGAGCTGATCTTGTCCCCCATGACTTCCATGGCCGCGGCGGGCGGACCGATGAAGGTGACCCCCTTGTCGGTGATGGCCCGGGCGAAGTCGGGGTTCTCCGAGAAGAATCCATAGCCCGGGTGTACCGAGTCGGCCCCACTCCGGTCGACGGCAGCCAGGATAGCGTCGGTGTTGAGATAACTCTCCGCCGCCGTCTCGCCGCCCAAGGCGTAGGCCTCGTCAGCCAGGCGAACGTGGAGAGCCTCTCGATCGAGTTCGGAGTAGACGGCGACCGTGGTGATCCCCATCTCCCGGCAGGTGCGGATGACCCTGACGGCGATCTCTCCCCGGTTGGCGATGAGGACCTTGGTGAACACGCGGCGCCTTTCGACTCTCGTCCGAACTCTGGGCGGCCCAAGGGTTCGTTCCTTGGCCTTGCCCACTCCAGCCCATCACACTGGCACGCCCCGTATGGTTCCTGCCATGTCCCGGACGGGCTTCACCGATATCCGCCGCTTCGAGAGCATCGATTCGACCAACCGGTACCTGCTTGACGAGGCGCGTCGCGGGGCCCCCGAGGGAGTCGTGGCCGTGGCGGAATACCAGAGTGCGGGCCGGGGGCGGCTGGGCCGTTCTTGGGAGGCGCCAGCGGGGGCCAACCTCCTCGCGTCGGTCCTGATACGCCCGGTGCTCGCGCCGGGCGACCTGCATCTGTGCACCGCGGCGGTGGCGCTGGCCGCAGCCGACGCCTGTGAGGCGGTCGCCGGCGTGGTGCCCGGGATCAAGTGGCCGAACGACCTCATGGCGGGAGGGCACAAGCTGGCCGGAGTTCTGGCCGAATCCGATCCGGGAGCCCCCGGGGGCCCGGAAGGCTCGGTGGCCGTGGTGGTGGGGATCGGCGTCAACGTTTCGTGGCCCGGACCGAGAGAAGCCGACGGGACCTCCCTGCATCTCCTCGGCGCAGCGGTCGAACCGGCGTTGCTCCTCGAGGGCCTGCTCGATGCCCTTGAGCCACGGCGGGCCAGCCTCGATAGCGCCGACGGCCGGGCGGCGCTGACCGCTGAGCTTGAAGAACGCTGTGAGACCCTCGGACGGCGGGTCCGAGTGGAACTCGCGACTGAGACGATCGAGGGGGTGGCCGTCGGGTTGAACTCGCGCGGCCACCTGGTGGTCGAGACCGACGGCGAACGGCGGGAGGTCTCGGCGGGCGACGTCGTCCACGTGCGCCCCGAACCCACTCCGGTGGCGGTCCGGCCGGTCCCCCGCCCGAAACAGGGGTACAACCCGCGCCAAGTAGGCTGATCGCCTTATGCGGCTGCTCGTCACCGGTGGAGCCGGGTTCATCGGATCCAATTTCGTCCATTACTGGGTAGAACAGCACCCCGACGACCACGTGGTCGCCTACGACGTGCTGACCTATGCCGGGAACCGTCCGAACCTCGACGACGTGGAGGACCGCATCGTTTTTGTCCGGGGCGACGTCTGTGACCAAAAGGCCGCCGAGCGCACACTGGCCGACGAGGGGATCGACACGATCGTGCACTTCGCCGCCGAGTCCCACAACAGCCTGGCCGTGCTCGACCCGGGCCTTTTCTTCTCGACCAATGTTCTGGGGACCCAGAGGATGCTCGAGGCAGCACGCCGGCACGGGGTGGATCGATTTCATCACATCTCCACCTGCGAGGTCTACGGTGATCTTGACCTCGACACCGACGAACGGTTTACAGAGGACAGCCCCTACCGTCCGAGGACCCCGTACAACGCGTCGAAAGCCGGGGCTGACCACGCGGTGCAGGCCTACTTCGAAACATTCGAGCTCCCGGTCACGATCACCAACTGCTGCAACAATTACGGACCGTTCCAATTCCCCGAAAAGGTCATCCCGCTGTTCACGACACATGCGCTTGACGACCGACCGCTCCCGCTCTACGCCTCGACGAAGAATCGCCGCGAGTGGTTACACGTGCGCGACCACTGCCGGGCGGTCGAGGCGGTGCTCGAGCGGGGCGAAGTGGGGGAGACCTACCACGTGGGCAGCGGGGTCGAGGCCAGCATCGAGGAGATCGCCGACGTGGTGCTGAGCACGCTCGGCAAACCGAGCTCGCTGAAGGAGATCGTCCCGGACCGTCCCGGCCACGACCGCCGCTACCTCCTCGACTCCTCCAAGATCGAGCGCCTCCTCGGGTGGGCGCCCGAGGTGCCGTTCGCCGAGGGCCTGGCCGAAACCGTCGAGTGGTACGCCACTCACCGCTCCTGGTGGGAGCATCTGGTCGACCGAGCCCCGGTGGTCGAGGGCGATTGGGGACGACCCGCCTAGTCGGACCTCACCCGTCCATCTGTCGGCCGTCGGTCAGGAGCACCAGCGTGGATTCAATCGAATTGTGGACGCAGGCATGAAGATCTTGGTGACCGGCGCGGGCGGACAGCTCGGTGCCGACCTCGTCTGCGCCTTCGGCGGTGTGGTCCCGACGGGCGGCCGACGCCGCTCCCTTTACGGACCCGAGGGACCGGGGCCGAGCGCCGGCGAGGTGATAGGGACCGATCACGCGACGATGCCGGTCGAGGACCGAGACGCCGTGTTGGGCACGGTCATGTCGGTCCGCCCTCAATTAATCGTCCACGCCGCCGCCTACACCGCGGTCGACGCGTGCGAAAGCGAGCCAGTGACCGCCTTTTCGGTCAATGCACTCGGGACCCGGCACCTGGCTGAGGCGGCCGAGGCGGTGGGGGCCCATCTGGCGTACATCTCGACCGACTACGTCTTCGACGGGCGCTCCCCGCATCCCTATTCCGAATGGGACCGCCCGAACCCGTTGTCTGTGTACGGAAAGAGCAAGCTGGCCGGGGAGCGCGAGTGCCGGCCCGGCACCACCATCGTGCGGACCTCGTGGGTGTGCGGGGCCCATGGGGCCAATATGGTCAAGACCGCACTCCGCCTAGCGGCCGGGGACGGACCGCTTCGCTTCGTCGACGACCAGCACGGTTCACCGACCTTCACCGCCGACCTGGCTGCCGCCGTGGTGACCTTGGCCACCGACCGGGTGCCCGGCGTCTTTCACGTGACCAACCAGGGGTCCACAACCTGGTTCGAGCTCGTCCGGTCCGTACTCGCAGCCGTTGGCGCCGACCCCTCGCGGGTTGAGCCGATCACCACGGCCGAGCTCTCGCCAGCCCGCCCGGCGCCGCGACCCGCCAACTCGGTGCTCGAGAATCGCGCGCTGAAGATGTCCGGCCGTCCGCTCTTGCCCGATTGGCACGACGGACTCACCCGCCTCGTCGACGCGCTCGGTGTGGCCGTGGAGCCATCGTGAGCGCGCCTCGTCCCCCGGTCCCGGTCCCGTCGGGAGGTGCCCGCACGGTGGCGATCATTGGAGCCGGCTACGTCGGGCTCCCGACGGCTGCGACCCTGTCGCACTTCGGTCACAAGGTGGTCCTGGCCGAAAGCGACCCGTCCCGGTTCGCCCTGCTCGAAGCGGGCCAGATCCCCATCGTCGAGAAAGGCCTGGTCGAGCTGATCCGGGAGGGCACCGACCGGGGCACGCTGCGGTTCGATTCCAGCGCCGCTGACGCGGTGGTCGGCTGCGAGTTCGTTTTCCTCTGCGTGCCCACACCCCAAGGTGACGACGGCTCGGCCGATCTGTCCTACGTGCAATCGGCGGCCGGGGAGATCGCCGCCCACCTCTCGCCCGGAGCAGTGGTGGTGAACAAATCGACCGTGCCGGTCGGGACCGCCATGCTGGTCGAGCGGGTGACCGGGCGCTCGGACATCTCGGTCGTCTCCAACCCCGAGTTCTTACGCGAGGGCACAGCAGTCGAAGACAGCCTCCGTCCCGATCGGATCGTGGTCGGGGCCGACAATCAGCAGGCGGCGGCCCGGGTGGGCGAGCTGTTCTCGGCTACCGGGGCGCCGTTGATCGTGACCGACACCACCACCGCGGAGACCATCAAGTACTCCTCCAACGCCTTTCTCGCGGTAAAGCTGAGTTTTGTGAACTCGATAGCCACCCTCTGCGAGTCGGTCGGGGCTGATGTGCGTGACGTCGTCTTGGGACTCGGCTACGACCGTCGTATTGGCTTCGACTACCTCCGGCCCGGTCCGGGCTGGGGGGGCTCGTGTTTGCCCAAGGACACCCGTGCTCTTGTGCACATCGCCGAGACCGCCGGGTACGACTTCGCCATGTTGCGCGGGGCCATCGCGAGCAACGACGAGCACATGGCCCGGGTGCTCGCCAAGGTCAGCCGTGCCGCGGGTGGCTCGATCAATGCCGCGACGATCGCGCTGTGGGGCCTGACATTCAAAGCGGGAACCGACGATCGTCGGGAATCTCCGGCCCTGTCGTTGGCCCGTCAGATCGCACTGGGCGGCGGAAAAATCCGGGCCTATGACCCGACGGTCGACCCGGATGCCGCGAGCGACAGCGCACGGGCGGGCGATCTCGCCGACCTGACGCTGTGCGCCGATGCCTATGAGGCGGCCCAGGGTGCCCAAGTGGTGGTGGTCGCGACCGAATGGGACGAACTCCGAGGGATCGATTTCGACAAGGTCCACGATGTGATGGCCAACCCGGCAATCGTCGATGCCCGCAACCTTCTCGATCCGGCCGCCCTTCGCAGGATCGGCTTCAGCTATACCGGGATAGGTCGGCCGTGAGCCGAGTGGTGGTGGCGGGTGGCGCCGGTTTCCTCGGCTCCCATCTGTGCGATCGTCTCGTGGCACGAGGAGACGAAGTCGTCTGTATCGATGACCTCTCGACGGGCCGGGCGGACAACGTGCGCCAACTTGACGCCCACGCCGCCTTCACCTTGGTCGTGGCCGACGTGAGCGCTGAAGTTCCCGTCGACGGTGGGGTCGACGCCGTGTGCCACCTGGCCAGCCCGGCATCTCCGCCGGCGTATTTGGAGCGCCCTCTCGAGACCCTCGCCGTCGGCAGTGAGGGCACCCGGCGCCTCCTCGAGCTGGCCGAGCGGTGTGGTGCCCGCTTCTTGCTGGCCTCCACCAGCGAGGTTTACGGGGACCCGACAGTTCATCCCCAGGTCGAGACCTACCGTGGCAATGTCGATCCGGTCGGTCCCCGCAGTGTGTACGACGAGGCGAAGCGCTTCGCCGAGGCACTGACCATGGCGCACCACCGGGTCCGCGACGTTGACGTGGCCATCGTGCGCATCTTCAACACCTACGGCCCGCGCCTGACTCCCGGCGACGGTCGGGTGGTATCGAATTTCGTGGTGCAGGCGCTCGCCGGCGAGCCGATCACCGTCTATGGCGACGGTTCGCAGACCCGTAGTCTTTGCTACGTCGACGACGAGGTGCGCGGCCTGTTGTCGATACTCGATTCTTCGCTCACCGGGCCGGTCAACCTGGGGAACCCCGACGAACGCACCGTCCTCGAGCTGGCCCAGTTGGTGCTCGAGGTGACCGGCTCAACCTCTGAGATCGCCTTCGCGGCACTCCCGACCGATGACCCGACCCGCCGTTGCCCCGACATCACCCTCGCCCGGCGGGAGCTCGGATGGGAGCCTTCGGTTCCCATCGCCGAGGGGCTCTCCCGCACGACGGACTACTTTGCCGCCCTGATGCCCTCACACCCGCTCGGTCGTCCGAGCACTGGAGGTAGGCACACCAATGGCTGAACAGACACTCGAGGAGATCGAGTACAAGACGTTGTCGGTCATCGTACCCGTCTACAACGAACGGACAACGGTGGCCGAGATCATCCGCCGGGTGCGGACCGTCGAGGTCCCGCTCATCGTCGACGTCGTCGTGGTCGATGACGGGTCGAATGATGGAACCGAAAAGGTATTGGCGGCCATTGAGGACTCGACGGTGCGGGTGATCTCCCACGAGACTAACCAAGGCAAGGGCGCAGCCATCCGGACCGGACTCCACCAGGCCCGCGGCGATCTGGTGTTGGTCCAAGACGCCGACCTCGAATACGACCCTGCAGACTGGCCCCGACTTCTCGATCCCATCGTCAAGCACAAGGCCGCCGTGGTCTACGGCAGCCGATTCACTGGCGAACGCAAGAACATGCTGCCGCTGCACTGGATCGGCAACAGGGTCCTGTCGCTCGTCACCAATATGTTGTACTCCTCGACCCTCTCGGACATGGAGACGTGTTACAAGCTCTTCGATCGCCGGGTGCTCGATGGGATCACGATTGTGTCGAACCGGTTCGACTTCGAACCCGAGATCACCGCCAAGGTCCTGCGGCGCGGCTTCCGCATCTACGAAGTGCCGATCTCGTATGCCGGGCGTGAGCCAGACGAAGGGAAGAAGATCACGTGGCGGGACGGCTTCGGCGCGCTGAAGGCGCTCGTCCGGTTCCGCTTCACGCGGAAGTTCTGATTGTGGCCGCCACGACCTCTCAAGGTAGGGCCATCCGCCGAGCCGAGACGGCGTCAGGCAAAGAGGAGCGCGTTCCCGAGAGGGTCGGTGGCGTTGTGGTCGACTACGACGCCACCGACGCGTTATGCAAGTGCGTTGCCTCTTTGCGCACCGAAGGGGTCGAACAGATTGTCGTGGTCGAAAACGGCCACGCAGGCACGGCCCAGCGCGCCCTGGCCGACGAAGGCTGGAGCGAGGAGGTGTCGCTGGTCGTCCCGGGGCGCAACGTCGGGTACGGGACGGGTGCCAACCGGGGGGTGGCGGCCACCAGCGGTAGCGAGTACGTCCTCATCTGCAACCCCGACCTGTTGGTGCACGGCGGGGCCGTGGCCCATCTGGCCAATGCCCTTGACGCCGAGCCCTCCTGGGCGATCGTCGGTCCCCGGATCCTCAACCCCCAGGGCCACCGGTATCCCTCGGTGCGTGAGTTTCCCTCGATGACCGCGGCGGCCGGGCATGCCTTGCTCGGGCTGGTCAAGCCGGACAACCGGTTCACGCGGCGATACCGCTCCCCCGAGGGTGCGGGGGAGTCCATGGGCCCCGCAGGCTGGGTGTCGGGTGCCTGTTTTTTGGTCCGGCGGTTGGCCTTCGAGGAGCTGGGCGGCTTCGACGAGTCGTATTTCATGTTCGCCGAGGACATGGACCTGTGCTGGCGGGCCCACCGGGCCGGCTGGGGGATCGGGGTCGAGCCCCTCGCCGTGGTGACCCACGCCGAAGGGGTCTCCAGGCGCAGCCATCCCTACCGCATGTTGGTAGCCCACCACCGGTCGGCCTTCCGCTTCGGCGCCCACACCACGTCGGGTTGGCGTCGGGTCGGGCTTCCCCTCGCCGCCGTCGTGCTCACCCTCCGGCTGGCGGGCGCCTGTGTGGCCGAGGCCCTCGGTCGCTGAGCCCGGTACCCGGCGACTGGCCGGGACCCGACGTCGCGAGGTGGGGCCGTCAGACCTGGGCCTTCTCCACCCACGTACCGAAGACCCCTTCGAAGGTGGTGATGATCTCGCCGAGGGTGGCCTCCGCGCGAACCGCCTCGAGCACGGCGGGCATCACGTTGATCTCGGGGTCGCTTGCGTCGGTCCGCACCCGCCCGAGGACGCGTTCGACCGCGGGGGCGTCTCGGTTGCGTTTGGCAGTGGCCAGGCGCTTGCGTTGGACATCCTCGACATCCCCCCCGATGTAGAGGGTGTCCGAGTCGCCGTCGTCGCCTTCGGTGAACCGGGTGACCCCGACCAGCACTCGCCGGCCGTCGTTCAGGCGTCGTTCGAACTCGTGGGCGGCGTCGGCGATCTGGCCGCAGAACCATCCGTCTTCGATGGCCCGGTTCACGCCCTCGAGGATCGACCCGTCACCGCGCTCGTCGAGGTGGGTGAAAATCTCCTCGGCCTGGCGTTCCATCTCGTCGGTCATCCACTCGACGTAGTGCGAACCGCCGAGCGGATCGGCGACACTGGCGACCCCGGTCTCAAAAGCGATGACCTGCTGGGTCCGAAGGGCGATCCGGGCCGCCTTCTCGGTCGGGAGGGCCAGCGCCTCGTCGAAGGAGTCGGTGTGAAGGCTCTGGGTGCCCCCCATCACCCCGGCCAGTGCTTCGAGGGCCACCCGGGCCACGTTCAGCTCGGGTTGCTGGGCCGTGAGGGAGACTCCGGCGGTCTGGGTGTGAAAGCGCAGCTGGAGCGAGCGCTCGGCGACGGCCCCGTAGCGGTCCCGCAGCCAACGCGCCCATATGCGTCGGGCCGCCCGGTACTTGCCGATTTCTTCGAAGAAGTCGATATGGGCGTTGAAGAAGAACGAGAGGCGAGGGGCGAAATCGTCGACGGCGAGACCGGCCGCCGTTGCCGCTTCGATATAAGCGAAACCGTTAGCCAATGTGAAGGCCAACTCCTGGGCGGCCGTCGAACCGGCCTCTCGGATGTGGTAGCCCGAGATTGAAAGTGGGTGGAAACGCGGCATCTCGGCGGTGCAGAAGCGCACGACGTCGGTGACCAGTCGCACCGAGGGGCGGGGCGGGAAGATGAACTCCTTCTGCGCCTGGTACTCCTTCAAGATGTCATTTTGGATCGTGCCCCCGAGTGCGGCGCGGGGCACGCCGGACTTCTCGGCCACCGCCACGTACATGGCCATCAAGATGATGGCGGGGGAGTTGATGGTCATCGAGGTCGTGACCGAGGCCAGATCGATCCCGGCGAAGAGGTCCACCATGTCGGCCAGGGTGTCGACGGCGACCCCCGAGCGCCCTACCTCGCCGAGGCACAGCGGATCGTCGGAGTCACGGCCCATAAGGGTGGGAAGGTCGAAGGCGACCGAGAGCCCGGTTCCACCGGCCCGGAGCAACTCGTGGAAGCGGGTGTTGGTGTCTTCGGCCGTCCCGAAACCAGCGAACATCCGCATCGTCCACAGCTTCTGGCGATACATCGAGGCATAGGGCCCCCGGGTGAAGGGGTACTGGCCGGGGAACTCGCCGTCGGGATCCCCGTAGACGGCGTCGAGGGGAACGCCCGACATCGTCTCGGCCCCGGTGTCGGGAGTTTTCGCCGCCGAGTAGGCCCGTTCCCAGTCGTGCCTTCGACTCATGGAGCCAATCGTAGTGACGCCGCTGCACCGCAGCCCATCGGCGTTCGGGGCCGGTAGGATGGCGGACCTGGGCTGCGTGCGGGTCTGTGGTTGCAAGTCGAGGCCAGTCGCAGGCGAAACGACCCACGTAAGGCAACTCGTGGTTGCCGAGCATGGTGCGACTTAGGAGTAAGCCCTGCCCATCGCGTCCCCGGCTGTCGGGGGCGGGTGGCGACGGGGGGATGCGTGCCGAAACGGTGCCGCAGGGCCACCTGTGGCCGCCGGTGCCGGGCCGCCAGCCCCGCAGCAGGCGAGTGTGGGGTCAAAGACCAGGTCAGCCGCATGCAGCCCAGGCAGGTGCCGCTTGCCGCCCCTGTTGGCCCGAGTGGAGAAGGTCCCCCACTGCTGACCATTAAGATTGTGCGGTCATGAGCGTATTCACTCGAGTGCTGCGCGCCGGTGAGGGCAAGAAGGTCCGCCGCCTGGCCGAACTTGTCCCCATGATCAACGGGTACGAACCGGCCATGGAAGCCCTGAGCGACGAGGAGCTTCAGCACAAAACAGTCGAGTTCCGTGAGCGCCTCGCCGACGGCGAGACCCTCGACGACCTGCTGATCGAGGCCTACGCCGTGGTGCGAGAGGCGGCCTGGCGGGTGCTCGGCCAACGCCACTTCGATGTGCAGCTCATGGGGGGCATGGCCCTGCACTTCGGCTGGATCGCCGAGATGAAGACCGGAGAGGGCAAGACGCTGGTCTCCACACTCCCGGTGTACCTGAACGCTCTGGCCGCCGAGGGCGTCCACGTGGTCACGGTCAACGACTACCTGGCGACACGCGACGCAGAGTGGATGGGGCGTCTCCATCGCTTCCTCGGCCTGACCGTCGGACGGGTCGGGCCCGATGTGGAGGATCCCGCGATGAAGCGGGCCGCCTACGCGGCGGACGTCACCTACGGCACCAACACTGAATTCGGCTTCGACTATCTGCGCGACAACATGGCGCGTTCGCGTGACGCCATGGTCCAGCGGGGCCACGTCTTCGCCATCATCGACGAGGTCGACTCGATCCTGATCGACGAAGCCCGCACCCCGCTGATCATCTCGGGGCCCGCCGACGAGGCGGCCAAGCTCTACTACCAGTTCGCCAGCGTCGTGCGTACCCTTGAGCGCGACGTCGACTACGAAGTTGACGAGGAGAAGCGGCTGGTGGTGCCCCTCGAGCCGGGCATCGAGAAGGTGGAGAAGGCGGTCGGAGCCGAGAACATCTACGACTCGGTCTCGACCAACTATGTACACCAGTTGACCCAGGCGCTTCGAGCAAAAGAGCTCTACCACCGCGATAAGGATTACCTGGTCGATCAAGGCGAAGTGAAGATCGTCGACGAGTTCACCGGTCGTACTCTCGACGGGCGGCGTTGGTCCGATGGCCTGCACCAGGCGGTCGAGGCCAAAGAGCGGGTGCGCATCAAAGAGGAAAACCACACGTGGGCGACGGTGACCCTCCAGAACTTCTTCCGCCTCTACGAGAAGCTAGGCGGGATGACCGGGACGGCCGAAACCGAGGCCGGCGAGTTTGCCAGTACCTATGACCTGTCCGTGGTGCCCATCCCGACCAATAAGCCGTTGGTCCGAGTAGACGAGCCCGACCTGATCTTCAAATCCGAGGAGGCGAAGTTCAATGCCGTCGCCGAAGATCTGGTCGAACGCCAGCAACTGGGGCAGCCAGTGCTCGTCGGCACGGCATCGGTCTCCAAATCCGAGCTGCTCAGCCGGCTACTCGAAAAACGCGGGGTCCCCCACCAGGTGCTCAACGCCAAACAGCACTTCCGAGAAGCCGAGGTAGTGGCCCAGGCCGGCCGGCTGGGTGCGGTGACCGTCGCCACCAACATGGCCGGCCGGGGCGTGGACATCATCTTGGGCGGAAACCCCGAAATGATGGCCCGACACGAAGCCGTCGCCGCCGGTGTTGACCTCGACACCGAAGAGGGGCAGGGCGAACTCAAGAGTCTTACGGCACGACACTCGGGTCGTTGTGCGGACGACGCCGAACGGGTGCGCGAACTCGGTGGCCTCTATGTGCTCGGTAGCGAGCGTCATGAGAGTCGACGGATCGACAACCAGCTTCGTGGTCGCTCGGGGCGGCAGGGCGACCCCGGCGAGAGCCGCTTCTACCTGAGCCTCGAGGACGATCTCTTGCGCCTGTTCGCGACAGGGGCGATGAACTGGGTGATGGGCAAGACGCTGCCCGACGACATGCCGATCGAGGCGAAGATGGTGACCAAGGCCATCGAGCGGGCCCAGAACACCGTCGAGGGGCGCAACTCTGAAATTCGAAAGGACGTGCTCAAGTACGACGAGGTCATGAACGAGCAGCGCAAGGTGATCTACAAGCGGCGCTTGCAGGTCATCGACGGCGAAGACCTCCAGGAGCCGACGCTCGAGTTACTCGAGTCGACCATCGACACGTTGGTGCGCGCCGCTTGCCCGAGCGACTATGCCGAGGAGTGGGACCTCGAACAGCTCCTGCTCGAAGCCACCCAGTACTACCCCACGCAGTTCAGCGCCGAGGATCTGGCCGAGGCCACGACGGTGGGGCAGGTCACCGAGTCGATCATGGCCGAGGCCCTCGACTACTACGAGAAGCACGCGGCATCGCTTCCGGGCGGCGATGAGCAGGCCCGAGAACTCGAGCGCGAGGTCATGCTGCAGGTCATCGACCAACGCTGGCGTGACCACCTGGCCGAGATGGACTACTTGCGCGAGGGGATCAACCTGCGGGCCATGGGTCAACAGGACCCACTGGTGGCCTGGCAGCGAGAAGGATTCTCCATGTTCGGTCAACTGATGGACGCCATAGATGACGACTACCTGCGCTACATCCTCCATGTCGAAGCCATCACCGAGCCGGTGACCGAGCCGGACCTGGCGCAGGCCGAGTACGGCGCGGCGTTTGAGCCGGTCCAAGATTCCTCCACCCACGCCCTCGGCGCGCTCGCCGACCACGGGGTGACCGTCGATACCCTGACCGAAGCACCGCCGGTTGTCGGACCTTCCAAGGGATCGGCTGGCAAACAGGCCCGGGCCAAGGAGCCGTCGCCCGCTCCGCCGGACGAAGAAACGCTGGTGCCTCTGGTCAAGGCGCCCGAACAGAAGATCGGTCGCAACGACCCCTGCTGGTGCGGCAGTGGCAAGAAGTACAAGCTCTGCCATGGCGCCGCCTGAGGTCGCCGGGCCCGGGGACCAGCGCGACCTGGCGGCCGAGTTGGCGGCCCTGGCCACCCGGCTGAGCGAGGCCGAGAACTATCTCCACGTCGATGACCTGCGGAAACGGCGGGAAGAGCTAGAGAACGAGGCGGCCCGCCCCGATTTGTGGGACGACCCCGAGCGGGCCGTGGCCCTGACGACCGAGCTGGGCGCAGTGACCGACGACATCGAGCGACTCGACAGCTTACGGGCCGACCTCGACGATGCCCGGGTGCTCATTGAGATGGTGACCGAGGCGGCGGCCGGCGGCGCGCCCGAAGAGGGACTCGAACGAGAGCTGACAGAGTCGGTGACGGGTCTTGTGCGCCGTCTCGGCGCGCTCGAGCTTCAGTCGTTGTTCTCTGGCGAATACGACGACCGTGACGCGGTGGCCGAGGTCCATGCCGGGGCGGGGGGAACCGACGCTCAGGACTGGGCCGAGATGATGCTGCGTATGTACCAGCGTTGGGCCGAGCGGCGTGGGTTCAGCGTCGAGGTGGACGAAGCGACACCGGGGCAAGAGGCCGGACTGCTCTCGGCCACCTTCATCGTGCGCGGCCGCTTCGCCTACGGGTTACTCGCCACCGAGCGCGGCGTGCACCGACTGGTGCGGATGTCCCCGTTCGACTCTCAACGCCGTCGCCAGACCAGCTTCGCCTCGCTCGACGTCGTCCCGTTCCTCGACGACGTCTCAGACGAGGTAACCATCGATGAAAAGGACCTTCGGGTCGACACCTACCGGTCGTCGGGGGCAGGCGGCCAGCACGTAAACAAGACCGATTCGGCTGTGCGGCTCACCCACTTGCCCACGGGCCTGGTCGTCGCCGTGCAGAACGAACGCAGCCAGCACCAGAACAGAGCGAAGGCGCTCCAAATCCTGGGGGCGAAGTTGGCCGAGCTCAACCGGGCCGACCGCCGGGCCGAGCTTGATGCGCTCGGAGGGGAACGCTCCGACAACGCCTGGGGGAGTCAGATCCGGTCGTACGTGCTGGCGCCCTACCAGATGGTGAAGGACACACGGACCTCCGTGGAGACCGGAAACGTCGAGGCCGTGCTCGACGGGGATCTCGACGAATTCATGGAAGCCGAACTGCGTCGTCAGCGCGGTGCGGGTTCGGGATCCGACGGCTGACCTGGGAGCACGGGGGATGGCACCCTTTCGCGTACCCGGACCGGTAGGCTTGCGCGCGTCCGTTGAAACGTTGTGGCCGGTTCATTTGAGGCACCGGTCGCTGTACACAGACAACTCCTCCTGAATGATTCGCTTCGAAAACGTCACCAAGACCTACAAGGGGAGCACTGTCGCTCTGCGCGACGTGACCCTTGACATCGATAAGGGTGAATTCGTCTTCATGGTCGGGGCGTCGGGATCGGGCAAGACCACCTTCATTCGCCTGCTCTTGCGTGAGGAGTTGCCGGACCAGGGCCGGATTTTGGAAGCGGGACGGGACATCGTCCACCTCCCCAAATGGCGGGTGCCGTACTTACGCCGGAACATCGGATGCGTGTTCCAGGACTTCCGCCTGCTGCCGAACAAGTCGGTCTTCGAGAACGTGGCATTCGCCCTCGAGGTCATCGGGCGACCCAAGCACGTTGTTTCCACCCAGGTTCCTCAGGTCCTCGACTTGGTTGGTCTGTCGAAGAAACGCGACAATCTGCCCGGCGAGCTCTCCGGCGGCGAGCAACAGCGTGTCGCCGTCGCCCGGGCTTTCGTGAACCGCCCCCTTATCTTGTTGGCCGACGAGCCGACCGGGAACCTCGACCCGGCCACCAGCCAAGGGATCATGCAGCTGCTGGACCGTATCAACCGCACCGGAACCACCGTGGTGGTGGCCACTCACGACGAGATTCTTGTGAACTGGATGCGGCGCCGGGTCGTCGAGCTCGACCACGGCACCGTGGTACGTGACCAAGCGCGCGGCGTCTACGGCATCGACGCCGGTCCCGGGGCCATCGAACCCGAGCCTCCCGCGCAGGCCACGGGCTGATGCCGGTTTCCGTCGACTACGTCACCCGAGAGACCGCCTCGAACCTCTGGCGAAACCGGCTGATGACCATCGCCGCCGTGCTCACCGTGGCTGTCTCACTTTCATTGGTCGGTGCGGCACTTCTGCTGCGCCAGGGGGCCGCCAAGGCTGAGGTGGACTGGCAGCGGGGCACCCAGGTCACCGTCTGGATGCAGCCCGCAGCCGGTACGGCCGAGGTCAACGCCGTGAGCACCGAGCTCACGGCCCTCTCCTACGTACAACAACCCTGCATCTATCGGAACCAGCATCAGAATTACAAGCAGGCGGAGGTCCTGCTCACCCCCGACGAGTTCAGCGTGCTGAAGGTCTCCGATATGCCGACCTCCTACTGGTGCACGCCCGCCCAACCCCAAGACGCCAAAGAGGTCATCGCCCGCTTCAGTGGTCAGCCCGGTGTCCGCAATGTCACCGCCCCCTTGGCCCAGATCCACAGCGAGGAAGAGGCCATCACCGTCATACAAGCGGTCTTTCTCGTCGTCGCCCTGGTCCTTTTGGTTTCGGCTGCCGTCCTCATCCTCAACACCATCCGCATGGCTATCTTCGCCCGCCGCCGAGAGGTGTCGGTGATGAAGCTGGTCGGTGCTACCAACTGGTTCATACGGGTGCCCTTCATGTCCGAGGGGATGATCCAAGGGCTGATCGGCTCGGGTCTGGCCGCGGCGGCCGTGTACGGCCTCCACGTTGTCTTGAACCACATTGGCAATCCAGACAACCCGGGTGCCGTCTTCACCCAGATGCGGATGACCGGGTGGGAAGTCTTCGCGACCGATGTCGTTGTTGTCCTCGTCGGGGTGTTCATCGGCACCCTCGGCTCGGCCATCGCCATCCGCCGTTTCCTCGACGTGTGAGCCTGTCCGCGGTCGCCGGCGCCCAACCGCAGGGCGCGCCGCCTGCGGCCTCGGCTGACGATGTGACCAAACTGCACGGCACCGGCCCCACCACCGTCCTGGCTCTCGATCAGGTCTCCGTCGCCTTCGCCCCGGCCGCCATCACGGCCATCACCGGGCCATCGGGATCGGGGAAATCCACCCTCTTGCACTGTCTGGCCGGACTGGACCGACCAACGAGCGGGCGCATCACGCTGGGCGACGTTGACGTGACCGGATTGAGCGACCGGCAGTTGACCCGGCTCCGGCGCGACAAGGTGGGCTTCGTCTTCCAGTCCTTCAACCTCGTCCCGACCCTCAACGCCGAGGAGAACATCACCCTCCCACTCGAGATCGCCGGGCGCCCCCTCGACACGGCCTGGCTCAGTGAACTGGTCGAAGTGCTCGGCATCGGACCACGTCTTTCGCACCGCCCGGCCCAGCTCTCCGGTGGCGAACAGCAACGGGTGGCGGTTGCTCGAGCACTGATCAGCCGGCCCGACGTGATCTTCGCCGATGAGCCGACCGGGAATCTCGACTCACGCACGGGCCACGAGCTCCTGTCCCTGATCGTCGAGGCGGTGCGCCGCTACGGCCAGACGGTGGTGATGGTCAGCCACGACCCGGCGGTGGCCGCCCACAGCGACCGGGTGGTGTTTCTGGTCGACGGGCGGGTGGCCGACGACCTCTCCGACCCGACACCTGCGTCGGTGCATGAGCGAATGCAGTCCCTGTGGGGATGATCGGGGCGGGCTCGGTGTCCCGGCACGGGCGGAGCGCGGTCTGAACCCGTGCTGAGGCTCGCCCTGCGGGGGCTGGTGGCTCACAAGGTGCGACTGGCCGCCACGGCGGCCGCCGTCATGTTGGGGGTGAGCTTCATCGCCGGCACCTACGTGCTGACCGACACGCTCCGAGCGGCTATCACCGGCGTGCTCGGTCAATCCCAGTCCGACGTCGCGGTGATCGTGCAGGCAAGACCGCTGGTCTCCTCGGGACGTTCGGGGAGTGGATTCGGCGCACCCGGGCTCACCCTCGCCGAGGGCGCCGTCGCCCGGGTGGCCCGGATCCCGGGCACCGCCGACGTCGGCGGGGTGGATCTCGGGCCGGTCGAGGTGATTGGACCGCGGGGCAAGGCGCTCTCGAGCGCCACCTCGCTGCAGCTGGCCATTTCGGTGGCCACGGTGCGTGCCCTCAGCTCGTTTACCCTGCGCCAGGGCCGGTTCCCGAATGGCCCGGGTCAAGCGGTGCTCGATGCCGGCTCGGCCGCGCGCTACGGCGTCACCGTCGGCCAGCGGTTGTCAGTGGCCGGCAACGGGGCGGCCCGGTCCGAGCGGATCGTCGGGCTGGTCGGCTACGGCAAGTCCGATTCGCTGGCTGGGGCGACCATCGTGGGCATGACCCTGGCCTCGACCCAGGCCGTGCTCGGCCAGACGGGCCGGGTCTACGAAGTCGTCGCGTCGGCCCGGCCCGGGGTCACCCCGAACGAGCTCAGCCGGCGAATATCCGTGGCGCTCGGGACCCATTTCAAGGTGCAAACCGAACAGCAAGCCATCGCGTCGACCACTGCCAACATCAACAAGGGATTCTCGGTATTCGGCGATGTCCTGTTGGTCTTCGCCGGCGTCGCGCTGTTCGTCGCCATTTTCTTGATCTTCAACACCTTCTCCATCCTGCTGGCCCAGCGGACCAAGGAGCTCGCCTTGCTCCGCTGCATCGGTGCCCAGCGGGGCCAGCTCCTGTCCTCGGTGCTGGCCGAGTCGGCCATCATCGGTGTCGTCGCCTCCATCCTCGGTCTCGGACTCGGGGTCATCTTGGCCCTGGGTCTGCGCAGCCTGCTCTCGTCGTTTGGCGTGGACCTTCCCTCCACCACCCCGGTGATCGCCCTGCGCACGGTGGTCGTCTCGGTCGTTGTCGGTACGGTGGCGACGATGGCCGCCGCGATCCTTCCGGCGATTCGGGGATCGCGCGTCTCCCCGGTCGCCGCTCTTCGCGACGAGCTGGCCGTCGACACCGGCAGTCCCGCACCCCTCCGATTGGTCACCGGGGTCGTCCTGGTGCTCCTCGGGACTCTGATCGTCGTGGGTTCGTTGCACGCCGACGGGGCAAGGGGCGTGAACGCCTCCGAACGGGCCGAAGGGGCCGGACTCGGTTTGGTGCTCGGCTTCTTGGGTCTGGCCGCGCTCGTGCCTCTGGTGGCCCGCCCTCTGGCCGGTGCCATCGGCTGGCCGTTTGCCAAGCTGCGTGGGGTCCCCGGTCAACTCGGGCGGCGCAACGCCATGCGCAACCCGCGTCGCACGGCCGCCACGGCCGCCGCGTTGATGATCGGGCTCACCCTGGTCACCACGATCGCGGTGTTCGCCCGGTCGGTGCAGTCCTCGGCCGACGCCTCCTTCGAACACGGGCTGCACGCTGACCTCGTGCTCACTCCGAGCGGCGTGAGCTCGCTCTCGTCGGCCGTAGCCACCCGTCTTGGCGGCGTCCCCCAACTGCGTGATGTCGCCCCCCTTTCCTCAGACCGGGTGCAGATCGGGCTCCCCGGGCGGTCCAATCACCGGGCGACGGCGACTGGCACCCCCGACGTTCTCGCCTACAGCGCTGACGTGAGTATCCCGGCCGTCGCTGGACAGCTCGCCAACGTGCGGGGCTCGGCCGTGGCCGTGACCACCGGGATCGCCCGGTCGTGGCACCTCGGCATCGGTTCGACGCTGCCGCTGGCTTCGGCCCAGGCCACGACACAGAAGTTCACCGTGGCGGCCATCATCCACGACCAGACCGGATTCACCGGCGACATCTTGTTGGCACTTCGGGGGTACGAACGCCTCTTCCCCCAGGGTGCCGACGACATCAACATCGTGTTGGCCAAGGGTGCCCCGGGCATCTCCGCGCCCGAGGCACTAGTGAGAGCTCAGCGGGCCATGGCTGCCTTCCCCCAGGTCAAGATCTTCACCAAGCAGGGTTTCATCGACAACGAGAACCAGCAGTTCGGTCAGCTGGTCGGTCTCCTCACCGCACTGTTGGGGTTGGCGGTCATCATTGCCCTGTTCGGGATCGTCAACACGCTCGCGCTCTCGGTGATCGAACGGACCAAAGAGATCGGGTTGCTGCGCGCCCTCGGCCTGTCGCGCCGTCAACTGCGCGCGGCAGTGCGCTGGGAATCAGTGGTGGTGGCCCTGCTCGGCACCCTGCTCGGCATCGTCCTCGGGCTGGCCTTTGGCTGGGTCGTGGTCGACGCGGTGCGCTCCGACGGGGTGAATATCTTCTCGGTGCCGGTGACCGAGCTTGTTGTGTTCATCGTCCTCGCCGGTGTGGCCGGGGTCCTGGCTGCGGTGCTCCCGGCCCGCAGCGCCGCCAGGGTCGACGTCTTGGCGGCCATCGCCACCGAGTAGGAGATTGGTTCGCGCAACGTCGCGGCAAGGTTGTTGGCAAGCTGCCCCTGCCATCGTGCTCACACCGGTCGGATGGCCGGATGATCCACGAGGAGCACGAGATGACCAACAGCACCACCAGCGTGATCGGGAACCTCACCCGTGAGCCAGAGATCCGTTACACCCGTGACGGGCAGGCCAACACCCTCTTCGGCCTCGCGGTCAACCGGCGCTGGCAGGATCGCGAGACAAAACAGTGGGAGGAGTCCACGTCCTACTTCGACGTGGTGTGCTGGCGCGAGCTCGCAGAGAACGTCGCCCTCAGCCTGGCCAAGGGGATGCGGGTGGTGGTCATCGGCCGGCTCGACCAGCGAAGCTGGGAGACCGAAGAGGGGGAACGTCGTTCGAAGGTCGAGATCGTGGCCGACGAGGTCGGGCCGAGCCTGCGTTTCGCCACCGCCGAAGTCCAGCGGACCGAGCGCCGGGCCGCCGTGCCGCCCGACGGCGACGAGGGCGGGGCACCCGAGCAGGCGGCCGACATGGCCGTCGAGGCATGAATGGTGGCCACGTCAACGCTCCTGATACCCCTGGGCATGCCGTTGTTGGGCGGTTGGACGGTGGCGGTCTGGCCTGTCAGCCGCGTGATGGCAGTGTCCTGGGTGGCTCTGACGCTGCTGTTCGGGTCGATGGCTGTGCGACGGTGCGTCCCGCTCGCCTCCGGCCGTGGGCCAGCTACCCAAAAGAGGAGATCGTCGAGATTTGCGGCGCCCTGGCGCTGGCTGAGTCGGCGCTCGCCCGGCTGGGCCGACCGGCTGAAGCGGCCCATGTGGCCGCGGTTTTCGACATGGTCGAAGGGCGGCTCATCCAATGAGATGGTGAGCCCCGCTGAGACTTCGGCGAATCCCGAGCTGGTGGATAGCGCGGGCGTGGCCTGTGTCCGAGCGGGCGATCAGCCGCCGGTGTCTTCTTTGGCGTCGAAGTTCAACGCGAGCGAGTTCACGCAGTAACGCTGGCCGGTCTCGGTGGGTCCGTCGGCGAATACGTGCCCCAGGTGGCTCCCGCACTTCGCACAGGTGATCTCGGTGCGTCGCATCAACAGGCTGTCATCTGACGTCTCGATGATGGCCCCTTCAGCCATCGCCCGGTCGAAGCTGGGCCACCCCGAGCCCGAGTCGAACTTGGAGTCGCTGGTAAACAGCTTGGCCCCGCAGCCTGCACAAGAAAAGACGCCATCGCCGTCGACGTGGAGGTAGTCACCCGACCAGGCGGGTTCGGTCGCGCTGCGCCGGAGCACCTCGTACTGGGCCGGGCTCAGCCGCTCCCGCCACTCCGCTTCGCTCATCTCGACTTCAGCTGTCATCGCGCCGGCGCCCCTTCCTTCGGCTCTGTTGCCGCTCAACCTATCCCGCACTCGTCGCATAGTGACTGGTTCAACCGGTCTGACCAGCAGGTTATTCCTCCTGACGGATCGTCAGAAAGGGCGGCGTGCGACCGGTAACCTACCGCTCTGATGGATGTGCGAGACCGACCCGAAGATGAGACTTTCCGCAAGGATGTCCGGGCCTGGATGGCCGACCATGTGGTCGGCGAGTATGCCGAACTCGGAGGCCGTGGCGGGTCGGGGGACGAGACCTTCGGATTTCAGACCCGTCAGAAGTGGGAACGCGAGCTCGCGGCCGGCGGGTGGACCTGTCTCGGCTGGCCGGTCGAGCACGGGGGGCGCGGGGCCAGCATCGCCGAACAGGTGATCTTCAACGAGGAGTACGTCCGGGCCGGGGCACCGGGCCGGGTGAGCGTGGTCGGCGAGGGCCTGATCGGGCCCACGCTCGTCCATTACGGCACCGCTGACCAACAGGCCCGGTTCCTGCCTCCGATTGTGGCTGGGACCGAGTTGTGGTGCCAGGGGTACTCCGAGCCCAATGCCGGCAGCGACCTGGCCAATGTGGCGACCAGGGCGGTCCTCGACGGCGACGAGTGGGTGGTGACGGGCCAGAAGGTCTGGACCTCGCTCGCCCACCAAGCCGACTGGTGCTTTGTCTTGTGTCGCACCGAGCCCGGTTCGGCCCGCCACCACGGGCTCTCCTATCTCCTCGTCCCGATGGACCAGCCGGGCATCGACGTCCGCCCGATCGTGCAGGTGACCAAGACATCGGAGTTCAACGAGGTGTTCTTCGACGGCGCTCGAACCGGGGTGCACAACGTGGTGGGAGCGGTGGGCGACGGCTGGCGGGTGGCGCTGGCGACGTTGGGTTTTGAACGGGGCGTGGCGATGCTCGGCCATCAACTGTCGTTCCGCCGCGAGTTCGACCGGTTGGTGGCAATGGGCCACGAGAACGGGCGCGCCGCCGACCCGGTTATCCGCCAACGGCTGGCCGCGGCCTACGGGGAGTTGTGCATCATGCGTTACAACGCGCTGCGCAGCCTCTCGGGGGTGGACGGCCCGGTCGCTCCGCCCGAGGCCTCGATCGCCAAGCTGTTCTGGGGCAGCTGGCACCGACGCCTGGGCGAACTGGCCATCGACGTGCTCGGTCCGGATTCCATGATTGTTCGCGGCGCGGAATATGAGCTCGACGATTTCCAGCGCGCCTTCTTGTTCAGCCGGGCCGAGACCATCTACGGAGGCTCCAACCAGATCCAGCGCAACATCATCGGCGAGCGGGTCCTCGGATTGCCGGCCGAGCCTAAGGGCAGCACGTGAGCCTTCACGAGGCCTTTGAGCCGACACCCCCGCCCCGACCTCCGGCGGGCCATCGATTGCTCGAGGGCAAGGTGGTGATCGTGACGGCGGCCGCCGGCACCGGTATCGGTTTCGCCACGGCACGGCGCTGCGTCGAAGAAGGTGCGGTCGTCGTCGTCTCCGACGCCCATGAGCGCCGGCTGGGCGAATCGGTCGAGGAGCTGGCCGCGCTCGATGGCGCCCAGGTCACCGCCGTCGCCTGCGATGTGACCAACGAGGGGGATGTCCAGCGCCTCTACACCACCGCGCTCGAGCGCCACGGCCGATTCGACGTGGCTGTGCACAACGCCGGCCTCGGGGGGACGGTCCCGTTGACCGAGATGACCGACGAGCAGTGGGCCCGAGTCCTCGACGTGACCCTCACCGGTACCTTCCGGTGCACCCGGGCCGCGCTCGGCCACCTCCTCGCCCAGCGCTCGGGCTGCATCGTGAACAACGCCTCGGTGCTCGGCTGGCGGGCCCAACCGGGACAAGCCCACTATGCGGCGGCCAAGGCCGGGGTGATGGCGCTTACCCGATGCGCGGCGGCCGAGGCCGCCCCCTTCGGCGTCCGGGTCAACGCGGTCTCGCCCAGCCTGGCCGAACACCCCTTCTTGAACCGGGCCATCCCCGACGAAGACCTGGCTGTCCTGCGCCGTCGCGAACTGTTCGGGCGCGGGGCGCAGACCTGGGAGGTGGCGAATGTCATCGTTTTTTTGGCCAGCGACTACGCCTCCTACCTGAGTGGCGAGGTTATTTCCGTGTCGAGTCAGCACCCGTGACGACACCGCGCAGAGGACCAGGTGGCGGGAACGCGGTGCGGTCGTTGATGGACAACGCCATAGACGCCGAGGATCCGCGAGCGGACCTGCGTTGGGGGACGGTGCCGGCGCTGGTGGCCGACATGGCCGAGCGCCACCCGGGCGCCGAGGCCCTTGTCGACGGGGACCGGCGGCTCACCTACGCCCAACTGGCCGAGGAGGTCACCACCTTTACCCGGGCGCTTATGGCCTCGGGGGTGGCGGGGGGTGACCGGGTGGCTATCTGGGCCCCCAACTGCGTCGAGTGGGTGATCGGCGCATTGGGCGTACTCGGGGCGGGGGCAGTGCTGGTGACCCTCAACACCCGCTTCAAGGGCGGGGAGGCGGCGTACATCCTCCGGGCTTCTGGTGCCAAGACTCTGCTCACGGTCGACGGTTTCCTCGGTCTCGACTATCCCGGGATGCTGGCCGGCGAGGACAATGGATCACTCGAGCGGGTGGTGGTGTTGAGGAGGGAACCGGGCGCGGGCCGGCGTGACCAGGCCACAACGGCCCCGCGGGGGACGACCACGATTGATCTGGGCGATTTTTTGGCCGGCGCCCAACAGGTCAGCGCGGTCGCGGCGGCCGCCCGCTCGTCGGCGATTGCCCCCGAGGACATCTCGGACCTGATCTTCACCTCGGGCACGACCGGGCGCCCCAAAGGAGCCATGGCCACCCACGCCCAGAGCCTGCGGACCTTCGGGACCTGGGCCGCAATCGTCGGGCTCCGCCATGGGGACCGCTACCTCGTGGTCAACCCGTTCTTTCACACCTTCGGTTACAAGGCCGGGCTCCTCGCCAGTCTCATGTCCGGGGCCACTGTCGTGCCCGAGCCGGTCTTCGACGTGGACCGGGTGCTCGAGCGCATCGAGACCGAACACATCACCGTGCTTCCGGGTCCTCCCACCCTCTATCAGTCGATCCTGGTCCACTCCGGCCGGGCGGCCCATGACCTCTCTTCACTGCGCCTCGGGGTCACCGGGGCCGCAGTCGTGCCCGTTGCGCTGGTCGTGGCCATGCGCGACGACCTGGGATTCGACACCGTGCTCACCGCCTACGGCCTCACCGAGTCGTGCGGGACCGTGACCATGTGCCGGCGCTCGGACCCTCCCGAGATCGTGGCCACTACCTCGGGCCGGGCCATTCCCGGCCTCGAGGTGCGAGTCGTCGACCCCGAGGGCACGGCGCTCCGTGCGGGCGAGCCGGGTGAGATCGTGGTGCGCGGCTATACGGTGATGGCCGGCTACTTCGGTGATGACGAAGCGACAGCGGAAGCCATCGATCCCGAGGGCTGGTTGCACACCGGAGACATCGGGGTCATCGACGACGGCGGGAACGTTCGCATCACCGACCGGCTGAAGGACATGTTCGTCGTCGGTGGGTTCAACGCCTACCCGGCCGAGATCGAGGCCATGCTCTCGGGTTGCCCCGGTGTCGGCCAGGCGGCGGTGATCGGGGTCCCCGACGAGCGGATGGGCGAGGTCGGGTGCGCCTACATCGTCGCCCGAAGAGCGGGGCACGAGCCGCCTGACGACGCGCTCGGCAGCAAGGTCCTCGAGTGGGCGCAAGGGGCCATGGCCAACTACAAAGTGCCGCGTTACGCCGCTGTCATCGAGACCCTGCCGGTCAACGCCAGCGGCAAGGTCCTAAAACGAGAGCTGCGGCGGCGGTTCGCCGACGGCGCAGACACGATCGAGACCAACGAGAGGAGCAAGTGAGCATGCGAGGGATCGTCTTTACAGCCGATGGGGTAGAGATCACCGACGATCTGTCGGTGCGCGACCCCGGCCCCAAAGAGGTCAAGGTGCGCATCGTGGCGGCGGGCGTGTGCCACTCGGACCTCTCGGTCATCGACGGCACCATTCCCTTCCCGCCGCCGGTGGTCCTCGGGCACGAGGGTGCGGGCGTCGTGGAGGAGGTCGGCTCCGAGGTCCGTTCGGTCAAGCCCGGTGACCATGTGGTGATCGCCACCCTGGCGAGTTGCGGGACCTGCCGGGCCTGCAGCACCGGGCACCCCACGTGGTGTCGGCATTCGCTCGGGAACATCGGCACCCCATTCACCTACAAAGGTGAGCCCGCCTACAACTTCGCCGCCGCCTCGGTCTTCACCGAGTCGACCGTCGTCACCGAGGTCCAGGCGGTGCGTATACCCAACGACGTGCCGCTCACCTCAGCGTGCCTCATCGGTTGCGGAGTGTTGACTGGTGTAGGGGCAGTCCTCAACCGGGCCCGGGTGCGTCCAGGCGAGACGGCGGCCGTCTTCGGCGTGGGGGGGGTGGGCTTGAACGTCATCCAGGGGCTGCGCATTTCGGGGGCGACCCGGATCATCGCGGTCGACACGGTGGCGGCCAAGGAGGCGCTCGGTCGCCAATTCGGAGCCACCGATTTCGTCAACGCCACCGACGGTGACGCGGCCGAAGCGGTGCGGGCCCTCCTTCCTCCCGACCGCGAGCGGGCCTCGGGAGCGCTGAACCCGACCGGTGGGGTCGCATGGGCCTTCGACTGCGTGGGGCACCCGGCCGTGCTGCGCAGCGCCCTCGACTCGCTCGACTGGGGAGGGAACGCGGTGGCCATCGGGATCCCGCCCCGAGGCACCGAGGTCCCCGTCGACGTCAACTCCCTCGCCTACGTCGACCGTGGCCTGCTCGGATGCCGTTATGGCTCAGCCCGCCCCCACCACGACATCCCTCTCATCATCGACCTGTACAAGAGCGGCCAGCTACTGCTCGACGAGCTCGTGAGCCTGACCCGCCCGTTGGCCGCGTTCGACGAAGTGGTGGCCGAGATGCACGCCGGCCGGGTCGCCCGGGGCGTCTTGACTCTTGGGTAGGGGGCTGTCCCCGGTCGGGTGGCCGGCACGGGGCCGGACCAAATGGGCCATGGGCCATCACCTAGACATCCCATGGGCCTAAGAAGTCAAGCCGCAAGTTCGGAATCCTCCGGCCAGGCCACGAGCTCGTCGTAGAGGACGCCTCGCTCTGGGCAGACGTGGAGGATGCCGACCAGGCGGTTGGCCAGTTGCCTGAGGGCTTGGCGGTGGGTCTTTCCCCTGGCTCGCAGTTGGTCGTAGTAAATCCTGGCTCCCGGTGAGTGGGTGAGCGCAC
>Ga0182024_10002948_pt1 | contig 41421 bp, 35 predicted proteins | sample P32metaG_FD_120480 | JGI IMG/M metagenome (GOLD analysis project Ga0182024, IMG submission 120480) | Permafrost microbial communities from Stordalen Mire, Sweden - P3-2 metaG (Illumina Assembly) | ecosystem: Environmental > Terrestrial > Soil > Wetlands > Permafrost | place: Sweden: Stordalen...
GGTCGCCATCACGATCAGGATCGGCACGCGGTAGATTTCGTCCGACATCGGCCGGTAGTGATACAGGTTCATCGTGCCGCGGACATGCAGAATGTCCTTCGGCGTCGATCCGAGCGCCGGCCCCGAGGAAGAGATGTATTCGACGCCCTTGATGCTGCGCTGGATCGCCCGCTGCACCTCGGATTGAATCCGGTCCGGGATCGATAGAATATCGAGACCCGCGGCGGCGTTCATTTTTGCTCTCCGCCCGCAGCCGGCGGCCGCCTGGTCCGCGGCGGTCGCGGCGAGACCGGGTTTGCGCCGTCAGGCCCGCCGGACTTGCTATTGACCTGATGCAGCAGCGCCTTGATCTCGTTCAACTGCCCCTCGATCGACTGCAGCCGTTCCGCCATGCCGACCATCTGCGACCGGCTCGGCAGATTCATGCTGACGAGATATTTCTCCATGAGATCGCCGAGCTGCTTTTGCGCACCCGCGGTGACCCCGCCGACCTGGTTGACGGCGCGGCTGAATTCCGGCGACGTCATCGCCTGGTTGGCGAAGGCGTTAAAACCCTTCTCCATCTCGCCGATCATGTTCTGCCAGATCGCGACCGGATCGTTGCTCTTGTCTGCCATTGGCGCCTCCGGATCGACACGCTTGCCGGTTGCCGGCCATACCACACTGTTGCGACGAAGCGGTCAACATCGCGACGGCGAATTGTCGCCCGGTGCCGCCAGGGTGTCTTCTGCAGCGCGAAAAAAGCTGTCATAGAGTTCTGACATCGAAATGTCATTCGGGAACAGTCAGGTGAACGTATCAGCCCATCAGCCGCCGCAGACCGTCCGCGCCAATGGCATCGACATCTGTTACGAGATCTTCGGTGATGCCGCTGCAGAGCCGATGGTGCTGATCATGGGGCTGGGCGCCCAGATGATCCACTGGGACGACGATTTCTGCCGGCAGCTTGCCGCACGCGGATTCCGCGTCATCCGCTTCGACAATCGCGACATCGGAAAGTCGGGCAAGCTGAGCGGCGGCAAGCGGCTGACGGCGGTCGAACTGCTCAAGCTGCGCTTTCTCAGGATCCCGATCGAGGCCCCCTACAAGATCTACGACATGGCGCTCGACGTGATCGGCCTGATGGATGCGCTCGGCATCAAATCGGCGCATCTGGTCGGCGCGTCGATGGGCGGCATGATCGCGCAGGAAATCGCGATCTCGTTCCCCGAGCGGGTGCGTAGCCTGACCTCGATCATGTCGACGACCGGCAACCCCAAGGTGCCGCCGCCGACTCGCGCGGCGACCGCGGTGCTGATGGCGCCGCCGCCGGCCAGCAAGGAAGAATATTTTGACCGCTATGCGCAGACCTGGAAAGTGCTGCGCGCCGGCAGCTTTCCGCAAGACGAGGCGCTCGACCGGGCGCGCGCCGAGCGCACCTTCGAACGCGGGTTGAATCCGGCCGGCGTCGGGCGGCAGCTCCGCGCCATCCTGGCGTCAGGCAGCCGCAAGAAGCGGCTGGCATCGGTCAAGGCCCCCACGCTGGTGATTCACGGCACCGTCGATCCGCTGGTACATCCGCAAGGCGGCAAGGACACTGCGGCCTCGATCCCCGGCGCCAGACTTCTGATGATCGAAGGCATGGGGCACGCGCTGCCGATTCCGATGTGGCCGCAACTGATCGATGCGATCGACAGCCACGCTCACGCCGCCAGCGCCATGGCCACGCAATGACGTCAACGGCACAGGGAGAAACAGCATGAGACTGGAAGGCGGATGTTATTGCGGCGCGCTGCGTTATCAGGCCGAGGGCAAGCCGATGCTGAAGGCGCAATGCCATTGCCGCGAGTGCCAATATATCAGCGGCGGCGCGCCCAACATGTTCGTGCTGATGCCGGTCGAGGGCTTCGGCTACAGCAAGGGAACGCCGAAGACTTTTACCCGCAGCGACCTCGAAGGCGCGGTGACCCGGGAATTCTGCGCCGAATGCGGCACCCATCTGATCACGCGGCGGCCCGGCCTGCCGGCCGTGGTGCTGAAAGTCGGCACGCTCGACGACCCCGGCCAGTTCGGCGGCCCGCAGATGGCAATCTATACCATCGACCGGCAGCCGTTCCATCAAATCCCGGAGGGCATGCCAACCTTCGAGCGGTTGCCCGAACGGTAGTCCTCCGTCATTCCGGACGACGCCAAGCGGCGATCCGGAATCTCGAGATTCCGGGTCTGGTCCTTCGGACCATCCCGGAACGACGGATTCTCGCTCCTCGCAATGACAGCTACCCGCCCGCCCAGACGTCCAGCACGTAGCGGTTCCTGGCGCCGAGATCGTCGATCCAGCGCTGCCCCGCCTCGGCATCTGCGCCGGCGCGTTCGCGATAGATTGCAACCAGCGCGGCCTTGACGTCGGGCTCCATCCGGCCGCCGTCGCCGCAGACATAGATGACCGCGCCCTGATCGATCAGGTGCCAAACCCTGTCCTTTTGCGCCGCGACCAGATGCTGCACATAGGTCTTCGGCCCCTCGGCACGCGAGAACGCGGTGTTGAGTTCGGCGATACCGTCGGCCGCGAACGCCTTCAGTTCGTCGGCGTAGAGAAAATCCTGGTCGGGATGGCGGCAGCCGAAGAACAGCATCGCCGGACCGAGCAAAGCGCCGCCGGCCTTGCGCGCCGCGCGTTCCTGCAGGAAGCCGCGGAACGGTGCGAGACCGGTGCCGGGGCCGATCATGATGATCGGCACGGAAGCGTCATCGGGCAGCCGGAAGCCGGCCTTGGTCTCGCGCACCGTGGCGTGGATGGTTTCGCCGCCGCGGCGGCCGGCCAGGTAGTTCGAGCAGATGCCCTTGTAGATGCCGCGCCCCGAACTCGCCGGTCCCTCGACCACCGCGACGGTGACGCTGCAGCGCGACGGATCGCCCGCCGGCGACGACGAGATCGAATAATAACGTGGCGCCAGCAGCGACAGCATCTCGAGATAGGCATGGAACGGCAGCTCGCAGGCCGGATGCTCGTCAAGCAGATCGAACACCGATTTGCGCCGGTCGAGAATTTCCGTGCGGTAGCGTTCGGTGGCGGCGGCATCGTCGCCGACATAGGCGAGCAGTTTCGGCCTGGTCACCGGACACCTTGTATGCTCGGACATGATCTGGATCTGCTTGCGGGTCGCGACCTGCTGCAATTCGACGAATTCGCTGAGCAGGCGCCCGACCGACACCGCCTCGCCGACCGGCAATTGCGCGCGCCGCCCTTCGGCGACCTGCAGGCGGATCTGATCGGCCGGCAGAAAGCCGAAGCGGCGCGCCACCGCATCGACCAGCGCCGGATCGTTGCGCGGCACCACGCTGAGGTGATCGCCGACCCGATAGCCGATGCCGGCCGGCAATTGCACTTCGATGTGCCGGGTCGAGCGGTCGGACCGATTGGCGCCCTGCTTGTTTTGCAGTTCGGTGTTGACCAGAAGCTTGATCGGCACGACACCGCCAAGCGCGACGACGGTGTTGACGGCAGACGGCGCCACCGGCTCGATCTTGTACAGCGGCTCGTCATCGGCACTGCGGCTGAAACTGGAGTCGAGGCCGAATTCCCGGGTTGCCGACGGCGCGGCCTTGGCGAACCAGCTCTCGAATTGACCATCGAGATCGCTGCGCGCATCGCCCTCGCCGCGGGCATAGACGCCGCGGGCGCCGTGCGCCGCCAACCGCTCGTCGATCAGCCGGGGGATCGATTGATAGGTGGCGGCCCAATCGCTGTTGCCGCAACCGAACATGGCATAGCGGACTTTTGAAAATGCATCCTTTGGCAGATCGCCGCTCAGCCATTTGACGAACTGCGTGGCGTTGTCCGGTGCAGCGCCGTTGTATGAGGCGCAGAAAATCAGCATGCCGCCCTGCTGCGGCAATTGGCCGACGAAATCATCGAGCGGCGCGAGCCGGGTGGCGAAGCCATTGACCTCGGCCAGGTCGGCGACGCGGGTGGCGAGATCCTCGGCGGTTCCGAGATTCGATCCGTAGAGCACCAAAAGCGGCGTATTGTGGCCGGGACGGGCGCGGGCGCGGGGCGCCGCCGCGGCGCTCGCTACCGCGGCCGCCGGTGCGGTGCGGCCGGCATAGGCATCGCGGTCCCGCTCGGTGCGCGGACGCACCTTGATCTTGAATCCGTCCGGCTTGATGGTCAGCGTTTCCTTCAGCACCATCTGATAACGCCGGCTGTCGATCAGCTGGAAGCGCTGCAGGATCATGCCGATCGCGAGCGCCGCCTCGTGCATCGCAAAGCCGCGGCCGATGCAGGCGCGCTGGCCGTTGCCGAACGGCTTCCAGGCATTGACCGGGCGTGCCGCCTCGGCCTCGCGGCTGAAATTCTCCGGATCGAACGCGTCGGGATTGGGCCCCCACACGCTGGGGTCACGGTGCAATGCCAGCACCAGCACCGTGATGAAGGTATTCTTCTTGAGCTTGTATTTGCCGCCGATGGTCTCGTCGCTGAGCGGCGAGATGCCGTAGGCCGGCGCCGGCGGCCATAGCCGCAGCGCCTCCTTGAGGATCTGCGTGATATAGCTGAGCTGCGTCACCTGCTGGTAGGTCGGCTTGACCTCGAGATCCGGTCCCAGCACCCGGTCGACTTCCTCATAGGCCTTCCTGAGCACCTCGGGATGCTTCAGCAGCGCGTAGATCGCGCACGACAACAGGCCCGAGGTGGTTTCGTGTCCCGCGATCAGGAAGGTGTTGATCTGGTAGCGGATATTGACGTCGTCGAGCTGTTCGCCGCTGGCACGGTCGACGCCGGTCATCATGGCGCCGAGCATGTCCTTCTTGTCGCTCGCGGCTTCGGGGTTGCGGCGACGTTCGGCGACGATTTCGTCCACCATCTTGTTCATGAAGGCGACGTCGCCGGCAAGGTCGCGGCGGCGCTTCTGCATCCACAGATTTTCCAGCGGCAGGCCGCGGATCATCATGATGGTCTCGAGCGAGCGCACCAGCGATTCCACGAACGGATGATAGTCGCGCCGGTAGAACGAATTGAAGCGGTAGTCGAAGCCGCAAAGCCCGATGGTGTCGAGCGTCAGCGCGGTCATGTCGTGGACGACGTCGATCTCGTCGTCGGCGTTCAGCCGTTGCCACTTCTTCACCAGCTGCTCGGCGATGTCGACCATGCTCGGGTGATAGGACTGCATGGCGCGGTTGCCGAACGGCTGCAGCAGGATGTTGTGCGCCTTGCTCCAGTTCGGCTCGGAGGTATCGGCGGTGAACAGGCCGTCGCCGGCAACGGCACGCACCCGGCGCAGCGGTCCGCGCACCGCCTTGTCGAAACGCTTCTCGTCGCTGAGCTCCTCGACCAGATCGTGGCCGGAAACGATGACGAGCGGCGCCCCCATCATGTCGAGCCAGAAGATCGGCCCCAATTCCCGCGCCAGCCGCGCCAGGTTCTGCACCGGCGCCGTCGAATCCAGCGACAGCATGTTGCCGACCACCGGTCTGGTCGGCGGCCGCGGGATCGGGCTCAGTCGGTTGATGGACGCCATTGCGAACGGGTCTCCTGGGTTCTCTCGTCGTTCCGTCTCTCTCCGTCATTCCGGAAACCGCGCAGCGGTTATCCGGAATCTCGAGATTCCGGGTCTGGTGCTGACGCACCATCCCGGAATGACGGAGAGATGGTCTCAGCCAAACCGCTTTCTGCGCCATTCAATCAGCTTGGCGCTGACCTCGTCCGGCTTTTCCTGCTGCGTCCAATGGCCGCTGCCCCGCACCAGATATTTCTCGAGGTCGGGGATGATCTTCTCCATGCCATCGGCGGCGGACGGCGGCAGCACCTGATCGTTCTCGGCCATGATCATCAGCGACGGCACGCGCACGGTATGGTCGATCCCGGCCGAACGCTGCCAGTTGCGCGACATGTTGCGATACCAGTTGATGCCGCCGGTAAAGCCGGTCCTGGTGAAGGTATCGACGAATACCTTCTTCTCCTCCGCCGACAGGATCGGCGTACGCGGATCGTGCTCGGCGTCGTAACCGGCAATCATTTGCGGGAACGCCAGATTGATGCGCGGAGAAGCACCGACACCGGCGACCGGCTGCTCCGCCGGCACGCTGTCACTGCGTGGCACCGGCTTGCGCATGAAGGCATCAAAGGTCTGTTCGACCCGGCTGTTGAAGATCTTGTCGGCGCCACGCGCCGGATCCTGAAACTGCACGATATACATCTGGTCGCCGAAGCGCTGGCGGAACAGTTCGATCGGGTCGGCCGGCGCGCGGTTGGCGTGGGGCGTGTTGACGCCGACCACGCCGGCGACGCGGTCGAGGTGACGCAGCGGCATCTGCCAGACGACAAAACCGCCCCAGTCGTGGCCGACGAAAATCGCCTTCTCGATCCCGAGATGATCCGAAAGGCCGACGAGATCGCCGGTCAGGTGCTCGATATCATAAACTTCGATCGCGTCGGGCCGGTCGGTTGCGCCATAACCGCGCTGATCCGGCGCGATCACCCGAATGCCGGCTGCCCCCAGCGCCTTGATCTGGTGCCGCCAGGAAAACGCCAGCTCCGGCCAGCCGTGGCAGAGCACGACCGGCGGGGTGTCGGTTTTGGGGCCGGCCTCGTAAAACCCCATGCGGATGCCATTGGTCTCGGCAAACTGCAGCGGCGGCATCTCGATCATCGTCAGTCCCCCTAGCTCGCCGCGCTCTGGCGATCGGCCGGCGGCGCGAAAGCGGCTTGCAGCGCCGCGAATTCCCCGGGCAGCATGTCGCACAGCACCTGCACATGCGGAATGATATTGGCGCCGGAGATGAAGCCGAAATCCAGCTGATCGCGATAGCTCTGCACCGTGATGTTCAGCGCAATGCCGTGGGTCGAAATCGACACCGGGAAGATGTGCAACAATTCGGCTCCCGCCGCGTACAGCGTCTGCCGCGGTCCCGGCACGTTTGACACCGTGATGTTCGCCGCCGGCGGCAGCACGTCCGACAGGCTGGAGCGGCTGTACAGCAGCGCCAGGATCTGCACCATGATCGGCGCGCCCAGCATCGAAAGATTGGAAACCTGCGGCATCAACGCCCGCAGCGGATGCGACATTTCCTTGGACTTGGTGGATTGCGCGATGATGGCCTCGAGCCGCGCCTTGGGATCCTCGATGTTGGTCGCGATTCCGCAGATCATGCCGAACACCTGATTGTTGGCGTCGGTGTTGCCCTCTTCGCGCAGCGAGATCGGCACGGCGGCGGTCATCGACTTCGCCGGCAGCGCGCCGCGCTCCAGCAGATAGCGCCTGACAACGCCGCTCGAAATCGCCAGCACGACGTCGTTGAGCTTGCCGCCGGCCTGCTTGGCCACGGCCTTGGCCTGCGACAGCGGGATCGAAACGCCGGCGAAGCTGCGCTCCGAGGAAATCGACTTGTTCAGGATGGTCGACGGCGACACCATGCTGGCGATGCTGTCGCGCGATTTCGGATCGGAAATCCTGCCGACCACCTCGGAAACGCTTTTCAGCACGCTGGGAACGCTGCCGACAAACTTCACCGCGGATTCGATCTGGAACATGGCATTGTCGAACAGGATCGATCCGAGGTCGCTTTTGCCCGAGCGCGGCAGGTCGATGCCCTTGGCCACGGAGGCATCGAACGGCTGGGTCCAGAGCTGCCGGTAGGAATCGATGAAATTGGCCGCGATGTCGCGCGGCTCCTGCCCGGCCTTGGCCTGCGGGATCGGCTTCTCGACCACCCTTGGAACCGGCGTCACGTCGTAGATCATGTTGGTGAGCGCCGCTCCGGCGCCGCCGTCGATGCAGGCGTGGTGCATCTTGGAATATAGCCCGATCTCGTTGTTCTTCATGCCTTCGAAGACATAGAACTCCCACAGCGGGCGCGCGCGGTTGAGAAGCTTGGCATGCATCCAGCCGACAATGCGCTCCAGCGTCGCGCGGTCGTGCGGCGCCGGGAGGCTGCCGCGAAAGATATGGCGGTCGATGTCGAACTGGTCGTCCTCGACCCAGGACGGGTGATCGATGTCGAGCGGCGCCTTTTCCAGCCGCGCCTTCAGGATCGGCGCAACATGCAGCCGCGAGCCGATCATCGCCTTGAAGTCCTCGAAGAAATCGCCCTTGTAACCCTCGGGCAGGCGGAAGATCGCCATGCTTCCGACATGCATCGGCATTTCCGGGGTTTCCAGGTACAGAAACGACGCGTCCATCGATGACAGTTTCTTGGCGTCACTCATGGCTTCCTCCCGTCTTCCTCCCGCCGAGATCACGCGGCGCCTTGCTGGCGCTTCTCGCACTCAGACGATCCCGGGTTCAGGACACTGGGTCAGGATTGTGCATTTTCCGGAGGCGCATATGCAATGGCAAACGGCCCTGACCGGTCAAATTGGCTGAATTCGCCCTCGGTCTGGGCCAAACGGTCCGCGATCGCCCACAAAGCCGCCGAGTTGACGCCGAGCCCGATATGGCTGGCGAGATAGACCTCGATGTTCTCGGCGGTATCGGAGGGGCGCAACAGGCAGGTCCGCCAGTTCACGATGCCGTCGGTGCGCGAAAAGATCGAGGTGGTCGGGACCGGCAAATCGCCCGAGATGGCCTTCCGGAGTTCCGAATTATCGTCGACCGCTTCGCCGGACAACGCCTCGTAGAGCCGCGTCGCATTGGTCGCCCTCACGTCGCCCGCGAACGGGCTTCCCAGCGTCACGACATACCTCACCAGGTCCGGCGCCTGCAGCGCGAGATCACGGGCATAGATGCCGCCGAGGCTCCAGCCAACGATCGTGACCTTTCGGCCTGTGGCGGCACGGATGCCGGCGAGCCGATCGCGCAGGGCGCCCCGCATCCGCGAAACGCCGCCGGTGTTGCGGCCCATTTGCCATGCGTAGGTGTCGTAGCCCAGTCGGCCCAGATATCTCCGCAGCGGCGCCATCGACAGGTCGCTGGCGAGAAATCCCGGCAATGCCAGCACCGGGTGACCGTCGCCGCGGGGGGCCCGCATCAGCAGCGGCGAAAGCAGCAGGCTGGTGTTGAACTCGAAGATCCCCCTCACCTCGGCCAGCATCAGCGCGAGCGCGGGCGGGCGCCACCGGCCGGCGGCGTGCGGTTCGCTGCGGTCGAACGCCATCACTTCTTCTTGTCGGAGGAACGCACGCTACCGAGGCCCGCCATGGTCGTGAACATGTCCTGAAACCGTTCGGTGATTTTCGGATCGAAGGTGAGCCAGCTCTGCATCAGGGCTTCCGGCGAAACCTTGTCGATGTTGCTCATCATCTGCTGCTGCAGCCTGTCCATCACCGCTATTTGCATCGGCTGTACATCCGGCAAGCCGAAAAACTGCCGGGCTTCCAGCGGCGTACAATCGATTTCGATGTTGACCTTCATGTCCGCTCCTGATGGCGTTTGGCGAGCCCGCCGCAGTATCGCCACGACAGGCGGGGCGACGCAAGCGACCTGGCAGCCCCGGCCGGCGGCCCGAGCCCGCCTTTGGCCAATATGGTCACCCAAACCGCTCGACCGCATAGGGCGCGGGATCGGTGAACGGCGCCTCGCCGGTCATCATCTCCGCCAGCAGACGGCCGGTGGCCGGGCCGAGCGTCAGGCCATGGTGCTGGTGGCCGAAATCGAACCACAACCCGGGATGGCGCGGCGCCCGGCCGATCACCGGAATCATGTCGGGCAGGCACGGCCGCGCGCCCATCCAGGGCCTGGGGTCGACCGGATCGCCCAGCGGAAACAGCGCATGTGCCAGCGGCAACGCCCGTTGCAGCTGGACCGGCGTCGGCGGCGCATCGCGGCGGGCAAATTCGACGCCGGTGGTGAGGCGAATGCCGCGGTTCATCGGCGCCAGCAGGTAGCCGAGGTCGGAATCGAGCACGGGATGATTGAGCACGGCGTTGCCGCGCGGCGCGAGGTGCAGATGGTAGCCGCGCTTGACCGCGAGCGGGATCGAATAGCCGAGCGGACCAAACACCAGGTCGGACCAGGGTCCGAGCGCCACCACGGCTTCGCGCGCGCTCGCCGCGCCGTCCGGTCCCCTGACGCGCCATCGACCGTTGTCCTGTTCGAGCGTCCGCGCGTCGCCGGTAAGAAAGCGTCCGCCCCGGCGTTGGAACAGCGCCGCATAGGCCTTGGCCAGTCCGCCGGGATCGGGAACGAATCCGGGCGTCGGCCAATACAGCGCGCCGGCGAACTCGCCGGTCAGGTTGGGCTCGCGTGCTGCGATCGCCTCGGCATCGAGCACTTCGCCGTCAACGCCATAGGCCCTCGCCCGCTCCATCTCGTGCACGGCACCGGCGAGCGTTGCCTCGTGGCGGAACAACTTGATCCATCCGGACCGCCGCAGCAATTCCGGCACTCCGGCCGCGGCGATCAACGCCTCATGCTCGATCAGGCTGCGCCGGATCAGGGGCAATTCGGCCATCGCGCTCCGCAGCGCCCGTTGCGGCGAGGATGCGAGAAAATAGCGCGACAGCCACGGCAGGAAGGCCGGCAGATCGGAGAGGCTATAACGCATCTGCGGCGCACGATTGAGCGCATAACGAAGGATCTGCGCGAGCTCGCGTGGAAACATGTAGGGAAAAACCGAGGCGCACTCGATCAGCCCGGCATTGCCGTGGCTCGTCTCCTCGCCGGCGCGGTCGTGCCGGTCGAGCAGGATCACGTCGCGTCCCCGCTGCTGCAGATGCAGGGCCGCGGCGACGCCGACCATGCCCGCACCGAGGACGAGAACGTCGGCCTTCAGTTCCGCCATCCGGCACTCCGAAAGTTGAATGTAACGCGCGGGCACTCGCCGCCTACACTGAAAGCTAATCGTTGCGCAGCCGGCCCGCAAACCGGGCTGTTTGGCGCCGGAATCAGGCTTGCGCCGCCGCCAAACTCTGGCAACATGGTTCGATTGAGGCCCACTGAAGAACGTCGTGCCACAGCGCAGATGATGGAGAAGTAGAGAGATGTCGGTACGTCACACCTTGTTTGCAGCGGCAATCGTCTCAGCGGCCGCCTTTGCGATGTCACCGGCCGCGAGCCAGACCCTGCGTTATGCCAACCAGGGCGATCTCAAGTCGCTCGATCCGTACACGCTGAGGGAAACCACGACCATCGCCCATCATGCGCATGTCTATGAGGGCCTCGTCACCCGCGACAAGAATCTAAAGGTCGTTCCGGCGCTGGCCGAAAGCTGGGAAACGCCGGAGCCGACCCGCTGGCGCTTCCATCTTCGCCAAAACGTCAAGTTCCACAATGGAGACCCCTTCACCGCCGACGACGTCATCTTCTCGGCCGATCGCGTGCGGGCCAAGGGCTCCAACTTCACCACCGTGATTCCGACCGACGCCAAGTTTGTCAAGGTGGACGACCACACGGTCGATGTCGTGCTGAGTTCGCCGAATCCCATTCTGATCACGCAATGGGACGGCTGGTACATCATGGACAAGAAGTGGTGCGAGGACAACAACGCGGTGGCGCCGACGCCGGCTTCGGCGACCACCCCGAGTTATGCTTCGCTCCATGAGAACGGCACCGGCCCGTTCTTCATCGAGAGCCATCAACCCGGCGTGAAGACCGTGTTCAAGGTCAACCCGAACTGGTGGGGCAAACCCGAACATAATCTGAAGGAGATCGTCTTCACGCCGATCGCCTCCGACGCGACCCGGGTCGCCGCCTTGCTCTCGGGTGAGGTCGACGTCATCGAGCCGGTTCCGATTCAGGACATCGCGCGGGTCAACGCCAGCGGAACCGCCAAGGTCATGACCGGGCCGGAACTGCGCACGATTTTCCTCGGCATGGACCAGGTACGCGATGAACTGCTCTATTCGAACGTCAAGGGCAAGAATCCGTTCAAGGACATCCGCGTCCGCGAAGCCTTCTACAAGGCCATCGATATCGAGCTGATCAAGAATCGGGTGATGCGCGGCCTGTCGACGCCGTCGGCGCTGATGATCGCGCCGCAGCTGTTCGCGCTATCGAAGGATTTCACGCGGCCCAAATTCGATCCCGACGGCGCCAAGAAGCTGTTGACCGAAGCCGGTTATCCCGACGGGTTCGAAGTCACGATGGATTGTCCCAACGACCGCTATGTCAATGACGCGGCGATCTGCCAGGCGGTGGTCGGCATGCTGGCGCGGATCGGCGTCAAGATCGACCTGCTGGCCCAGCCCAAGCAGCAGTATTTTGCCAAGGTGCTCAAGCCCGGCGGTTTCAAGACCTCGTTCTATCTGCTGGGCTGGACACCGGCCACGATGGACTCCCAGAACGTGCTCAACGACATCATGGGCTGTCGCGACGATCCGAAGTCGTCGCGCGGCGAAGCCAATCTCGGCGGCTACTGCAACAAGAAGCTCGACGCGCTTTCCGACCAGGTGCTGCTCGAGACCGATCCCGCCAAGCGGGACCAGTTGATCAAGCAGGCCTTCGAGATCGGCATGCAGGATTGGGGGTATATCCCGCTGCACCAACAGGCGCTGGCGTGGGGCGTCTCGAACAAGGTGAAGCTGACGCAGCGCGCCGACAACCAGGTCCTGCTCTACTGGGCGACCAAACAGGAAGAATAAGCGGTCGCGGCGTTTCGGGTCCCGGTGGTCGATGCCTCCGGGACTTTTCGTTCAGGGTACGCAACGGCGCGCGCCAGCTCCAGGGAAGTGAAAGGATCACATGCTCGCTTTCACTCTTCGCCGGGCAATCCAGGCCATGGGCGTGATGGTCGTCGTTGGAGTCATCGCGTTTTCGATGTTCCGCTTCGCCGGCGACCCGGTGAACCAGATGGTCGCGATCGACACTTCGGCCGCCGAACGCGCCGATATCCGCAAGTCGCTCGGTCTCGATGATCCCGTGGTGGTGCAGTTCGCGCACTATCTCGCCAATGCCGCCCAGTTCAAATTCGGCGTCTCCTATCAATTCCGTCAGCCGGTGGCGAGCCTGCTCAAGGAACGCATGCCGGCGACGCTGGAGCTTGCGGTCTGCGCCACCGTGTTTGCGATGGTGTCCGGCATCCTGATGGGGGTCTATTCGGCGTTGCGGCGCGATACGCTGCTGGCCAAGGCATTCCAGGCGATATCGCTGATCGGGATTTCGCTGCCGACATTCCTGATCGGTATTCTCCTGATCTATCTGTTCGCGGTGGTGCTGGGCTGGCTGCCGTCATTCGGCCGTGGCGAAGTGGTGCGGATCGGCTGGTGGACCACCGGGCTGCTGACGGTGTCCGGGCTGAAGGCCCTGATCATGCCGTCCATCACGCTCGGCCTGTTCCAGATGACCCTGATCATGCGGCTGGTACGGGCCGAGATGCTCGAGGTCCTGCGCACCGACTATATCCGCTTCGCGCGGGCGCGCGGCCTCACCACGCGCGCGATTCATTTCGGTCACGCCCTGAAGAACACCCTGGTTCCCGTCATTACCGTCGCCGGCCTGCAGTTTGGCTCGGTAATTGCTTTTGCCATCATTACCGAAACCGTATTCCAGTGGCCGGGCATGGGACTGCTATTCCTGCAGGCGGTGCAGAACGTCGATATTCCCATCATGGCCGCCTACCTGCTGATGGTGTCGCTGATCTTCGTCACCATCAACCTCATCGTCGATATCCTCTACACCGTCGTCGACCCGCGCCTGCGCTCGACCATCAGCCGGCTGACCTGACCCATGAGCGACGCCGTGGTCCCGCACAAATCCGAGGCGAACGCGCCGGCAGCGGCGCTTTCCTCCGGATGGCTGCGGCGCGCCGTCGACAGCGACGTGTTCTATTCCTTCCGCCGCTCCCGGCTCACCATGCTGGCCGCCGCGGTAACGGTGCTGTTTTTCCTGCTCGCGATCTTCGCCTCCGTTCTTTCGGTGCAGAACCCGTTCGATCCGGGACAGCTTCAACTGATGAATTCGCGCATCCCGCCGCTATGGGTGGCCGACGGCCAGAGCCCGTTCCTGCTCGGCACCGACGAGCAGGGCCGCGACGTGTTTTCCGCCATCCTCTACGGCCTGCGTATTTCGCTCACCGTCGGCGTGCTCGGCGTGGTGTTCTCGGGCGCGCTCGGCATCGTGCTCGGGCTGATCGCGGGCTATTTCGGCGGCGCGGTCGATACCCTGATCATGCGTATCGCCGACGTGCAACTCACCTTCCCGGCGATCCTGATCGCGCTGTTGATCAATGGCGTGGTCAAATCCGCGTTCGGCGACCGGCTCGACGCCATGAGCATGCTGGCGGTGCTGGTGTTCGCGATCGGCTTGAGCTTCTGGGTACAATATGCGCGCACCGTGCGCGGCTCGGTGTTGGTGGAAAAAAACAAGGACTATGTCGCCGCGGCACAACTGATCGGGCTGCCCGCGCCGGTCATCATGCTGCGCCACGTTCTGCCCAATACGATGGGACCGATCCTGGTGATCGCCACCATCAACCTCGCGCTGGCGATCATCACCGAGGCGACGCTGTCGTTTTTGGGCGCCGGCATGCCCGACACCATGCCGTCGCTTGGCACCCTGATCCGGATCGGCAACAATTATCTGTTCTCCGGCGAATGGTGGATCGTCGCCTTCCCCGGTATCGCCCTCGCCGCGCTGATCCTGTCCATCAACCTGCTCGGCGACTGGCTGCGCGACGCCCTCAACCCGAAACTTCGATGACAAGCCCGACCGCTCCCGGTGATCTCCAGGCATGACCGAACCCGTTCTCTCCGTGCGCAACCTTCAGGTGGAGTTCGCCACCCGCCGCAGCGTATTGCGCGCCATTGACGGGGTCTCGTTCGACATCGCCAAGGGCGAGGTGCTCGGCGTGGTCGGCGAATCCGGCGCCGGTAAATCCGTCACCGGCCTTGCCGTCATTGGCCTGATCGATCCGCCCGGCCGCATCGCCGGCGGCGAGATCCGGCTTGCCGGCATGCGGATCGACCACCTGCCGCCGGAAGACATGCGGCGGATCCGGGGCAAGCGGATCGGCATGATCTTCCAGGACCCGCTGACCAGCCTCAACCCGCTGTACCGGATCGGCGACCAGCTGGTGGAGACGATCCGGACCCATCTCAATCTCTCCGAACCGGCCGCACGTAGGCGCGCCATCGACCTGCTCGCCGAAGTCGGGATTCCTGCGCCCGAGAAACGCATCGATGCCTATCCGCACGAATTCTCCGGCGGCATGCGCCAGCGCGTCGTGATCGCGCTCGCGATCTGCGCCGAGCCGGAACTGATCATTGCCGACGAGCCGACCACGGCGCTGGACGTCTCGGTGCAGGCGCAGATCATCGCGCTGATCAAGCGTCTCGGGCGCGATCACGGCACCGCCGTGATGCTGGTGACGCACGACATGGGCGTGATCGCCGAAACCTCAGACCGCGTCGCCGTGATGTATTCCGGCCGCCTCGCCGAAATCGGCCCGGTACAGGACGTCGTGCAAAACCCGTTGCACCCCTATGCCAAGGGCCTGATGGGTGCGATCCCGACCCTTCTGGGCGAGGCCAGGCGGCTGGTTCAGATCCCCGGCTCGATGCCGCGGCTTTCCGCCATCCCGCCGGGCTGCCCGTTCAATCCGCGCTGTGCGTTCGTGTTCGATCGCTGCCGGATCGAACGGCCGGACCCGATCCGGCACGGCACGCAGGCCGTGGCCTGCCATCTCTACGACGCGGCCACCAGGGAAACCGCGGCATGACCGCCGCGCCGTTTGTCGTCGTCAAAAACCTGCGTCGGGTGTTCAATGTCTCAAAACCCTGGCTCAACCGGATGCTGGAAGGCGGCGACCTCGAATTCCTGAGGGCGGTCGACGGCGTGACTTTCGACATCGCCAAAGGCGAGACCTTTGCGCTGGTCGGCGAATCCGGTTCCGGAAAGACCACCGTCGCCCGGATGGTGGTCGGGCTATTGCCGCCGACCTCCGGCGAAGTGGTGATCGACGGCGTTTCGATGAGCGATGCGCGCCAGATCCAGGCCCGCCGCCGGCTGCGCCGCCGCATCCAGATGATCTTCCAGGATCCCTATGCAAGCCTCAACCCGCGCTTCCGGGTCGATGCCATCGTCGCCGAGCCGATCCGCGCCTTCGATCTGATCGAGGGCGAGCGCAACATTCAGGCGCGCGTCGGCGAGCTCTTGAACCTGGTCGGGCTGCACCCCGACGATGGCCGGAAATTTCCGCATGAATTTTCCGGCGGCCAGCGGCAGCGGATCGCGATCGCGCGGGCGCTGGCATCGGAAGCCGAGTTCATCGTCTGCGACGAGCCGACCTCTGCGCTCGATGTTTCGGTGCAGGCGCAGATCCTCAATCTGATGCGCGACCTGCAGGACAGGTTCGGCCTCACCTACCTCTTCATCAGCCACAACCTCGCCGTGGTGCGGCACATGGCGAGCCGCATCGGCGTGATGTATCTCGGGCGCATTGTCGAGATCGCCGAGGGCCGCGAATTGTTCAGCCATCCGCGCATGCCCTATACCAAGATGCTGCTGGGCGCGGTTCCCGACCTCGCGATGTCCGGCCGCCAGCGCATCCCCGTCAAGGGCGAGATCCCCAATCCGATCGATCCGCCGCCCGGCTGTGCCTTCAACCCGCGCTGCCCGCTGGTGTTCGATCTATGCCGCCAACAGGCGCCGGCGCTGATCGACGGCGTCGCCTGCCATGCCGTCAACAACCCCGCTTACGCCGCGCCGGCCTGATCAGCAGGATGTGCGCAACCGGTCCGGTCGGGCCGGTTGGCAGCCAGCCCCGGCTGTGGTCAAGTGCAGCCGCCCCGCCGCACCCGTGCAAGAATGGTTTCCCATGAGCAATATCAATCCCGATCCGTTCACGACCCGGCCGGAAATCGAAGGCACCTTTGGCGTCGTGACCTCGACGCACTGGATCGCCACCGCGGTCGGGATGGCTGCCCTGGAAAAGGGCGGCAACGCGTTCGATGCCGGCGTCGCCACCGCCTTTACGCTGCAGGTGGTCGAACCGCATCTGAACGGCCCGGGCGGCGATGTGCCGATCATCGTGCATGATACCAGGCGCGGGCGCACCGAGGTGATCTGCGGCCAGGGCCCGGCTCCGGCGGGCGCGACCATCGCCCATTACCGCAGCGAGGGCCTCGACATGGTGCCCGGCACCGGGCTGCTCGCCGCCTGTGTTCCCGGCACCTTCGAATCCTGGATGCTGCTGCTGCGCGATTATGGCACGCTGCGGCTGCGCGACGTGCTGGAGCCCGCCATCGCCTATGCCCGCGACGGCTATCCGCTGGTGGAGCGCGCCTCGGCGACGATCCAGACCGTCGAGCAATTGTTCCGGAAGCACTGGACCACGTCCGCCGCGGTCTATCTTCCCGACAATCAGGTTCCAAGGCCCGGCACGCTGTTCACCAACAAGAGGCTCTCCGAGACCTACGCCCGCATCCTCAGCGAAGCCGAAAGCGCCGGGGCCGACCGCGTCGCGCAGATCGAACGCGCCCGCAAGGCGTGGTCGCACGGCTTCGTCGCCGAAGCGATCGGCCGGTTCTGCCGTACCCAGGACGTGATGGATGTCAGCGGTTCGCCGCATCGTGGCGTGCTCAGCGCCGACGACATGGCGCGCTGGCAGCCCACGGTCGAGGCGCCGCTGACCTATGATTACGGCCGCTACACCGTCTGCAAGCCCGGGGTCTGGAGCCAGGGGCCGGTGATGCTGCAGCAGCTCGCGCTGCTCAAGGGATTTGAGCTCGACGGGCTCAATCCCGCGGGGCCCGAATTCATCCACCTGCAAACCGAATGCGCCAAACTCGCTTATGCCGATCGCGAGAAGTTCTATGGCGATCCGAAATTCACCGAGATCCCGATCGCGACGCTGCTGTCCGACACCTACAACGACGAACGCCGCAAGCTGATCTCGGACAAGGCCTCGCTCGATTTTCTCCCCGGCTCGGTCGAAGGCTTCGGGTCGGTGATCAAGCTGCGTCGTCAGGAAGGCAGCCGCGAGGCGGTCGGCGCCATGGGTGCCGGCGAACCGACGGTCGGCCGGTTCGGCGAGGTGCGGGGCGACACCGTGCATTTCGACATCATCGACCAGGCCGGCAACATGATCTCGGCGACGCCCTCCGGTGGCTGGCTGCAATCGTCGCCGGTGATTCCGGAGCTCGGCTTTTGCCTGGGCAGCCGGGCGCAGATGTTCTGGCTCGAGCAAGATCACCCCGCGGCGCTGGCGCCCGGCAAGCGTCCGCGCACCACGCTCAGCCCGACCATGGCGCTGCGCGACGGCGAGCCGTATCTGGCGTGGGGCTCGCCCGGCGGCGATCAGCAGGATCAATGGATCACGCAATTCTTTCTCCGCCACGTCCATGCCAACTTGAATCTGCAGGAGGCGATCGACGCGCCGGCCTGGCATTCCGAGCATTTCCCGATCTCGTTCTGGCCGCGAACCGCGCGGCCCGGCGTGTTGGTGGTCGAAGACCGCGTGCCGAAGGCGACCATCGATACGCTGAAGGACCGCGGTCATATCGTCGAGACCGGCCCGAGCTGGTCGGAGGGTCGGCTCACCGCGGCCTCCAAGGTCGGCCGCCGTCGGCGCGCCGCCGCCAATCCCCGCGGCATGCAAGGCTACGCGGCGGGACGATAACGGGCACCGACGATGACATGGTCGATCATCGCCCGCGACAAAGCGACCGGCCAGTTCGGAATCGCGGTCGCGACCCGGTTCTTCGCCGTCGGTGCGCGCGTGCCCTATATCGCCGCCGGCATCGGCGCCATCGCGACCCAGGCGCTGGTCAATCCCTATTACGGCATCGACGGCCTGAAGCTGCTGCGCCAGGGGCTCGGCCCGCGCGACATCGTTGCGAGCCTGATCGCCGCCGACAGCGGCCGCGCCAGCCGGCAGTTTCACGTCATGGATGCCGGCGGCCGCATCGCCGCCCATACCGGACGCGAATGCGTCGACTGGTGCGGGCACATCGAGGACCGCGGCTTCTCGATCGCCGGCAACATGCTGGCCGGCGCCGGGGTACTCGACGCTACCGCCGAAAGCTATATCGCGAACGAAAACCTGGCGTTCCCGCAACGGCTGATCGCCGCCATGCGTGCGGGCGAAGCCGCCGGCGGCGACAAGCGAGGCAGGCAATCGGCGGCGCTCCTGATCTATGGCGAGGATGAGTGGTCGGCGCTCGACCTGCGCGTCGACGACCACGCCGATCCGCTTGCCGAACTCGGACGTCTCGAACAGGTGAGCCGCGAACATTGGGTACCGTTCCGCCAGTTCCTGCCCACCCGGGGCAACCCGGCCGGCGTCACCGATCGCGAGACGATCGATGCCGGCATCGCAGCCGCCACGGCGGGCCGGCGATGACCGCGGTCCCGCTGATCGAGATCGAGGGCCTGCGGGTGATCTTCCACGGCGATAACGGCCGCGTCACCCATGCGGTCGATCGCGTTGATCTCAGCGTGGCCAACGGCGCTACACTCGGGCTGGTCGGCGAATCCGGCTGCGGCAAGAGCGTGACCTCGCTGGCCATCATGGGGCTGCTGTCGAAACATTCGGCCGAAGTCACCGGCTCGATCCGCTTCGACGGCTTCGATCTGCTCGACGTGCCCGACCACACCCTGCGCGACCTGCGCGGCAACCGCATGGCGATGATTTTCCAGGAGCCGATGACCTCGCTCAATCCGAGCCTCACCATCGGCGAGCAGATCATCGAGACCCTGCTGCGCCATCGCGGCGGGACGCGGCGCGCCGCCCGCGAGCGGGCGACCGAGCTGCTGCGCCGCGTTCACATCCCCTCGCCGGAACGCCGCATCGACGAATATCCGCATAGACTGTCGGGCGGGATGCGCCAGCGCGTCATGATCGCGATGGCACTGGCCTGCGATCCGATGCTGCTGATCGCCGACGAGCCAACGACCGCGCTCGACGTCACCCTGCAGGCGCAAATCCTCGACCTGATGCGCGAGCTGAAGGCGGCAAGCGGTGCGGCGATCATCCTCATCACCCACGATCTCGGCGTGGTCGCGGAAGTCTGTGACGAGGTTGCGGTGATGTATGCCGGCGAAATTGTCGAGCGCGCCGCCGTCGACGAGCTGTTTGCACAGCCGCAGCATCCCTACACCGTCGGCCTGCTCGGTTCGATTCCGCGGCTCGACCGCAGCGCCTCGCATCTCGCCACCATCGAGGGCGTGGTACCGGACATGACGGCGCCGCCGACCGGCTGTCGCTTCGCCCCGCGCTGCCCTTTCGTCGGCGAAGTCTGCGTGACGGCGCCGCCGCCGCTGGTGGCGGTCAGCCCCGGCCACCGCTCGCGCTGCATCAAGGCGCCGCTGCAGAGGCTGGTGTCGTGACCGCGCTGCTCGAAGTCGAAGGGCTGGTGAAGCATTTTGTCGCCGGGCGTTCGCTGTTCGGCCGCCCGACGGCGTTCGTGAAGGCGGTCGACGGCGTCAGCTTCAGCGTCGATGCCGGCAGGACGCTGGCGCTGGTCGGCGAATCCGGCTGCGGCAAATCGACCGTGAGCCGGCTGGCGCTGCGGCTGATCGAGCCGGATGCGGGCAGGATCCGCTTCGAGGGCCGCGACCTGCGCGCGCTGGATGCGAAGCATTTGCGCGCCTTCCGCCGCGATGCCCAGATCATCTTCCAGGATCCCTATGCGTCGCTCAACCCGCGCATGACCGTCCGCCAGATCCTGACCGAGCCGCTGGCGCTGCACGATCTGCGACCGCCCGCACGCCGCCGCGAGCGCGTCGACGAATTGCTGCGCCTGGTCGGACTCGAGCCCGGCTTCGCCCGCCGCTATCCCCACGAATTTTCCGGCGGCCAGCGCCAGCGCATCGCCATTGCCCGGGCGCTCGCGGTCGAGCCGAAGCTCATCATCTGCGACGAGCCGGTATCGGCGCTCGACGTCTCGATCCGCTCGCAGATCCTGAACCTGCTGCGCGATCTGCAGGACCGGCTCGGCCTTGCCTACATCTTCGTCTCGCATGATCTCGCCGTCGTCAAACACATCGCCGATCATGTCGCCGTGATGAATCTCGGCGGCATTGTCGAGAGCGCGCCGACGCAGGCGCTGTTCGCCGCGCCGCGCCACCCTTACAGCCGCGCGCTGCTGTCGGCGATTCCGATACCCAGGCCGCGGGCACAGCGCAGCCGGGCCCTGCTGCAGGGCGAGATGCCGAGCGCGCTCGATCCGCCGCCGGGCTGTCGCTTTCATACCCGCTGCCCCTATGCGATCGAACGCTGCCGCGTCGAAGCCCCGCAACTGCGCACCGACGCCGCCGGGCACGCCACCGCGTGCCACCGCACCGCCGAGCTGCCGCCGCCGGACGCCATCGCGGCGGCGGGCGACGACGCCTTTTCACCGGCGCTGGAACGGTTGGTCGCGGCTTTCAGTGGCGGTCAGGAAGGACCTGACGGTTTCGGGGTTGATAGAGTCGTTCCCGAGCCACGCGCTTGAACAAGGAGAATGGTGCCATGAAATGGTTGCGTTTGGCGGTCGTCGCGGCGGCGGCATGGCTGTGGTTCGGGGCGGGCGTTCAGGCCCAGACCACGCTGCGGATCGGGCTCGCCGAAGATCCGGACATTCTCGATCCGACGCTCGGCCGCACCTATGTCGGCCGCATCGTGTTCGCGGCATTCTGCGACAAGCTGTTCGACATCGACGAAAAGCTCAACATCGTGCCGCAGCTGGCGCTGTCGCACGAGACTTCGGCCGACGGCAAGGAAGTCACCATCAAGCTGCGGCCTGGCGTCAAGTTCCAGGACGGTGAGCCGTTCGATGCCGCGGCGGCCAAATTCTCGCTCGAGCGGCACCTGACCATGCCGGGATCGTTCCGCAAACCCGAACTGGCCGCGCTCGATCATGTCGATATCGTCGATCCCCTGACCATCAAGCTCGTGCTGAAGGCGCCCTATTCGCCGCTGATCGCGCAACTCACCGACCGTGCCGGCATGATGGTCTCGCCCAAGGCGGCGAAGGCGGAAGGCGACAAGTTCGGGCTGCATCCGGTTTGCGCCGGTCCCTACAAATTCGTCGAACGCGTGCAGCAGGATCGTATCGTGTTCGAGAAGTTCGCCGACTACTGGAACAAGAACAACATCCACATCGACCGCATCGTGTACCTGCCGCTGGTGGACGCCACGGTGCGCCTCGCCAATCTCAAATCCGGCGGCCTCGACCTGATCGAGCGGCTGCTGGCGACCGACATCAAGCAGGTCCAGGCCGACCCGAAGCTCAAATTGTCGAGCGCGATCGAGCTCGGCTACCAGGGCGTGACGCTCAATATCGGCAAGGACAAGACCAGGGGACCGCTCAGCCAGTCCGCCAAGGTGCGGCAGGCGCTCGACCTGTCGATCGATCGCGAGGCCATCAACCAGGTGGTGTTCAACGGCGAGTTCAAACCCGGTAACCAGTGGGTCAACCCCGATCATCCCTACTATCAGCAGGCTTTCCCGGTGCGCGGGCGCGACGTCGCCAAGGCCAAGGCGCTGCTGAAGGAGGCCGGCGTCACCCCGCCGGTGAGCGTCGATTTCATGGTGCCGAAAGGCGATGAGACCGAGGCGGTGGCGCAGGTGATGCAGTCGATGGCGGCGAAAGCCGGTTTCGACCTGAAGATCAGGGTGACCGAGTTCGCGACCTCGCTGAAGCAAGCCGAGGCCGGAGAATACCAGGCCTTCATGCTGGCGTGGAGCGGCCGGATCGATCCGGACGGCAATTCCTACATCTTCCTGAAAACCGGCGCACCGCAGAACTACAGCGCCTGGTCGAATGCCGAGGCCGACAAGGCGCTGGACGCGGCCCGTCTCGTCACCGACCAGGCACAGCGCAAGGCGATCTATGAAAAGCTGGCCAGCATCGTGCAGAACGAAGAGCCGATCCTCTATTTGTATCATCGCCGGATTCTGATCGCCCACACCACGCGGCTCGAGGGCTACAGGCAAATGCCGGATGGCCTCGTGCGCGTGACCGGATTGACGCTGAAATGAGAATGGTTGCCACGAGCCTTGCTGCTCGCTCCCCCCTTGTGGGGGAGGGAATTCGCCGTGGCGAGCGCTTCGAACTGCGTACGCCATGCTGAACTTCCTTGCCAGGCGCCTCGCCCAGCTCGTTCCGACACTGTTCTTCGTGTCGATCCTGATCTTTTCGCTGCAACATTTGCTGCCCGGCGATCCGGCGCTGGTGATGGCCGGCGAGGAGCGCGACCCCGATGTCATCGCGCAGATCCGCCAGCAATACCGGCTCGACCGGCCGATTCCGGTGCAATATGTCTACTGGGTCAAGGGCGTGCTGTCCGGCGATCTCGGCGAATCGCTGCGTATCAAGGTGCCGGTGCGCGAACTGATCGCGCAGAAGCTGCCGGTGACCCTGCAACTGGCGTCGATGGCGATCGTGATCGCATTTCTGATCGGCATTCCCGCCGGCCTCGTCTCGGCGGTGAAGAAGGGCACGGCGTGGGACTACGGCGCCAACCTGTTCGCGCTGTGGGGCATCTCGACGCCGAACTTCTGGCTCGGGATCATGCTGATCTTTGTGTTCTCGATCGAGCTCGGCTGGCTGCCGGCGTCCGGTTACGTGCCGCTGTCCGAAAACTGGCGCGCCAGCCTCGCCTCGACCATCATGCCGGCCTTCGTGCTGGGCAATGCGATTGCGGCGATCCTGATGCGGCATACCCGCGGCGCCATGCTGCAAGTGCTCGAAAGCGACTATGTGCGTACCGCCCGTGCCAAGGGGCTTTCGGAGCGCACGGTCATCTTCAAGCACGCCCTGCGCAACGCACTGACGCCGGTCATTACCCTTGGCGCGCTCGAACTCGGCACGCTGCTGTCCGGCGCGGTGCTGACCGAGCAGATCTTCTCGATTCCCGGCTTCGGCAAGCTGATCGTCGATGCGGTGTTCAACCGCGACTATGCCGTCGTTCAAGGCGTAGTGCTGGTCACGGCGACGATCTACATCGCGCTGAACCTGATCGCCGATATCGCCTATGTCCTGGTCAATCCGCGGCTGAGGGCATAGCGCATGACCGACGCCGCGCTCGGCACATTATCCCTTGCCGTTCCCGAACAACTGGAGAGCCCGGCGCGCCGCGCGCTGCGCCGGCTGGTCCGGCGCAAGGGCGCGGTGGTCGGGATGGCCGTGATCGCAACCTTCATCCTGCTCGCGCTGTTCGCGCCGGCGATCGCGCCCTATGACCCGATCGCCACCAGCTGGACGCTGGTGCGCAAGCCGCCCTCGGCGCTGCACTGGTTCGGCACCGACGAGCTCGGCCGCGATGTCCTCAGCCGCGTGATCTACGGCGCGCGCGCTTCGCTGCTGGCCGGCGCGATCTCGGTCGGGATCGCAGTTTGCATCGGCGTGCCGTTCGGCCTGCTGTCGGGCTATCGCGGCGGGTTCATCGACGCCCTGATCAGCCGGATCACCGACGCCATGCTGGCCTGTCCGTTCCTGATCCTCGCCATCGCGCTGGCGGCGTTCCTCGGTCCCAGCCTCGGCAATGCGATGATCGCGATCGGCATCACCACAACGCCGATCTTCGTCCGGCTGACCCGTGGTCAGACCATGAACGTCAAGGTGGAGGATTATGTCGAGGCCGCGCGCGCCATGGGCAACCCGCGCTGGCGGATCGCGCTGTTCCATATCCTGCCGAACATCATGCCGGCGTTGCTGGTTCAGGCCACGCTTTCGATCGCGGCGGCGATCATCGCCGAAGCGGCGCTGTCGTTTCTCGGGCTCGGCCAGCAGCCGCCGACGCCGTCCTGGGGCAGCATGCTGAATTCGGCGCAGCGTTTCCTGACCACCGCACCGTGGATGGCGCTGTGGCCGGGGCTCGGCATCTTTCTGGTGGTGCTGTCGTTCAACCTGGTCGGCGACGGCCTGCGCGACGCGCTCGACCCGCGCGAACGGTAGACCGCCGCGGCTTCATCCTTCGAGACGGCGCTTCGCGCCTCCTCAGGATGAGGTCCGGCTGGACCCTCACGGCAAGGAACGCGGGTCAGATCACCACTTCCCGCCTTACCCGGCGGCAATCCATTTCGTATTCGAGGTCGACCACCGGCGGCCGGGCGAAGTGCCAGGTCAGGCCCGAGCGCGCCGCGCCGCGGCGGACGATTTCATCGGCCGCGAACGGATGGAAGTCGTGCACGGTGTAAGCCTGCACCGCCGTGGTGTCGTTCCATCCGAAGCCGAACTCGCCGAGGCGGCTCTGCATTTCGCCGACGGTGAAGCGAACCTTTTCGCGCAGTCCGTGCGGGCTGAGATCGCGGTAGCGTACAATCCGCTCGGGATAGCTGCCGCTGCCGCCACGCGCTTCGGCGCCGCCGGCGATCACGAAGGACGGCGGGGCGGCCTTGGCCGGCCGCGTGAAGCAGAACGCATAAAATGACGGCTCGGCCGGCGGATCGATCTCCGGGCAGACGTTGCTGCGCGCCACCGGATTGGTGGTGCCGTCGAACACCCCCCATTGCGCCAGCGTCTTGACGTAGTGCTGGTTGAAGATCCGAAAGCCGTCCTCGGTAAAGGCCGCCGGCGAGCGCAATTCGCAGGCGCAGAACGAGGTCAGCGGCCGCCCCGCCACCTCGATATAGTTCGCGGCGCGCGCAAAGCCCTCGGCCAGCGGCAGCAGCCGGTCGAAGCGCACCCGCTCGATCTCAAAACCCGGATCGGCCGCCGCCCCGCTCGAATATTGAAACACCGCCGGAATGAACCGGTAATGGCCGGCCGGAAAATCCCGCGTCATGACTGACCTCTTATTCCAGTTGCATGCGGACACCCTTGGCGCCGTTGAGCAGCCGCTTGAGATGGAAACCGGCCAGCGCATCGTCGGCGTGCAGCCCGACCAGCGCGGCAAAGGCCGGCATCGCCGCGGCATCTCCGGCCTCCAGTTTGGCGAAGGCTTCGGCATATTGCGCCGCCGCCGGCGCCTTGAATGCCGCGGCCGGCAGCGGCTCGTAGGCGCGCAGCGGTTCGCTGCGCCCGCGCAGCATCAGATCGCCGACCGGCCGTCCCTGAAAACTGCGGTCCGCCTCCGCCACCGCGGCGCTGACGCAGATGCGGGTGCCGAGATACTTGTTGGCGGCCTCCAGCCGCGCCGCCGTATTGATGGTGTCGCCATACGCGGTGTAGTCGAAGAAACGGCTGCCGCCGAAATTGCCGACCAGCGCCGGGCCGGCGTGGACGCCGATCCGGGTGGCACCGAAATTCACGCCCCTGGACTTCCAGCGCTCGCGAAAGCCTTCGGCCCAGATGTCGAGATCGTGCGCGCAGGCGATGGCGCGTGCGGCGTAATCCGGCTGGTCTCCGGGCGCGTTGAACAGGATCTGGATGGCATCGCCGATGATCTTCGCAACCGTCCCCTCCTGCGCGAACACCACGTCGGTCATGCCGCCGACATACTCGTTGAGCAGCGCCCCCAGAATTTCCGGCGGCGCGGTTTCGACCAGCGAGGTGAAGCCGGTGATGTCGGTGAAGATGGTCGCGACCTCGCGCCAATGCACGGTCATGCCGTCGGCTTCGCCGGCGCTAGCCAGCCGGCTGGCGATTTGCGGCGAAAAATACCGCGACAGCGACGCGTGGGCGCGCTCGGCCTCGGCCTGGCGGCGGCGCGCCTCGCGCATCATCTCGATATGGCGGACGGTCTTTTCGATGGTCAGTTCAAGATCGCCGAAATCGATCGGCTTGGTCAGAAAATCGAACGCGCCGCGATTCATCGCGGTGCGGATGTTGCTCATGTCGCCATAGGCGGAAACGATGATGGTCGATTTCTTGTCCTCGGCCTCCTGCAGCTTCTGCAGCAGGGACAGGCCGTCCATCCGCGGCATATTGATGTCGGAGACCACCATGTCGACCTGCGGATGTTGCTCGATCGACTGCAGCGCCTCGAGACCGTCATGGGCGAACATGAAGGCGACCGCGCCGTCGCGGATCTGCCTGCGGAATTTCTGCAGCACCATCGCCTCGAGATCGGGCTCGTCATCGACGACGAGGATGGTGGCGGTCATGCGGCCTGCTCGAGCCGGTTGTCGATCTCGTGCCGCAGCAGCGCGAAATCGATCGGCTTGGTCAAAAGGCCGACGGCGCCGCGCTCGATCGCCTTGCGGCGGGTCTCGGCATCGCCATAGGCCGTGATCATGATGACGGGAACGTCGGGCCGCGCCGCGCGCACCCTGGGCAGCATTTCGAGCCCGCTCATGCCGGGCATGTTGACGTCCGACAGGATCAGGATCAGCGAGGGATCGGCGACGTTCGCGGCACGGGCCAGCGCCGTCGCCGCCGATGGCGCGAATTCCATCATAAAGCGTCCGGAGCGGAGATCGCGGCGGAATTGCTGACGGAACAGGGCCTCAACGTCGGGTTCATCGTCGACAACGAGGATGTAAACGCTCAATTTTTGCCTCCGGCCTATGACTGCGCCGCCGCCGTTCGCGGCAGCGTGATGATGAATTCGGTAAATGCACCGGGTTCGGTGACGACGTCGATCTTGCCGCCGTGCTGTTTCACCACGATGTCGTGGCTCATCGACAGGCCGAGCCCGGTGCCCTCGCCTGCCGGCTTGGTGGTGAAAAACGGATTGAACATTTTCTCCTTGACGTCCAGCGGGATACCGGTGCCGTTGTCGCGGATGCGGATTTCGACCGCGTTGCCGAGTTTCTTGGTGCTGGCGCCGAGCATCGGCTCGAATCCCGCCTCGCCGGCTTCCTTGCGCTTGGCGGCGGCATAGAAGCCGTTTGAAATCAGGTTGAGGAACACCCGCGTGATTTCCTGCGGGTAGAGATCGATCATGCCGGCGTTCGGATCGAGGTCGCGTCGCAGCGTGATATTGAAGCCGGATTTCTCCGCGCGCGCGCCGTGATAGGCGAGGTTGAGGCTTTCCTCGACGATGGCGTTGATATCCGCGGGCCGGTGTTCGCCCGATCCTTCGCGCGAGTGCAGCAGCATGTTCTTGACGATCGAGTCGGCGCGCTTGCCGTGCTGCACCACCTTCTCCAGGTTTCCCTTCAGCATCAAGGCAAGTTCGTCGATCTCTTCCCGCGTCCTGTCGTCGAGCGCGGCCGGCTTCAGCACATCGTTGAGCTCCTCGATCAGTTCCGCCGACAGCGCCGCAAAATTGTTGACGAAATTGAGCGGATTCTTGATCTCATGGGCGATGCCGGCGGTGAGCTGGCCGAGCGAGGCGAGTTTCTCGGTCTGCACCAGGCGGTCCTGCGCGGTGCGCAACTCGTCGAGCGACAGTGACAGATCGGTGGTGCGCTGGCGCAGCTCATCGAACAACCTCACATTCTCGATCGCGATCACCGCCTGGTCGGCAAAGGTCGTCACCAGCTCGATCTGTTTCGGCGAGAATTCATCAACGCGCTGGCGCGCGAGAACGATGACGCCGATCGGCTCGTTTTCGCGCAACAGGGGTACGCCCAGTGCCGTACGCTGCCCGGCCAGCGAGACTGATTCCGACATCGTGTATTCGGGGTCGCTTGCGACATCGAGCACCTGGACGGTGCGCCGCTCGATCGCGACCCGGCCGGTGATGGTGCCCCGATCTGCCGCGATCGGATGGCTTTGCAGGAACTTGATGTACTTCTCGGAGAAGCCGACCGCTGCCTCCGCCCGATAGATGTCGCCCTCCCGCCGCAGGATGAACGCCATCTCGGCATCACACAATTTCGATGCGGTCGCGACCAGCGTGTCAAGAACGGGTTGCAGATCGAAGGTGGAGCGGCTGATGATCTTGAGCACGTCGCCGACCGCGGTCTGCTGCTGCAGCGATTCGCGCAGCTCGGCCGTTCGCGATTCGACCTTCTGCTCCAGGTCGGCATAGGAATCGTGCAGCCGCGCGCCCATGTCGTTGAACTGGTTGGCGAGACCTTCGAGTTCGTCGCCGGTCTTGATCGAGATGCGCTGGCTGAAATCGCCGCTGCCGATCCGCTCCGCGCCGACGCGCAGGGCCTGGATCGGTCCGACCATGCGCCGGGCGAGCAAGATCCCGGCGAGCACCGCGAAGGCCGACGCGGCGAGCAGCACGATCGCAAGGCGCTGCAGCGCCTGATACAGCGATGCATAGGCTTCCTGAACCGGCAACTCGACGAACATGGTCCAGCTCAGCGGCGGGATCGGCGCCGATGCCGTCAGCACTTCCTGACCCTGGATGTTCTTCGTCCCCTGCAGCTCCTCGGCTTCGGCGGCAGCGCCCCCGGCCCGCGCCGCCTGCACCTGCGCGAGCTTCGACATGTCGGTGTTGCGCAGCACCAGGCTGATATCCGGATGGGCGATCAGGCGGCCCTGGGCGCCGACCACATAGGCATGGCCGTTCTCGCCGACCTTGATTTGCGACACCACATCCCAGATCAGCTTCAAATTGACCTCGGCGATGCTGACGCCGGCATCCTTGCGGGTGCCGGCCAGCGACAGCGTCATGTAGGGTTCGGATTCGCGGCGGAAATAGACCGGGCCGTAATAGACCTTGTGAGCGACGGCTTCGGTGAATTTCGGATCCTTGGAAAGGTCGATGCCGCTGTCCACCACGTCCATGGCGAGCCGCGACACCCGCAGCCGCTCCTTGCCGGTGGAATCGACCTGCGCCAATTCGGTGATCGCCGGCACCTGCCGCAACAGCCTCAGCGCATCGAAGCGGCGGTCCTGGATCGAGCCGGCGGACCAGGGCAATTGGGTGGTCCAGCCAAGCTGGCTTTCGATTTCCTTGATGAACTGGGTGATCTTGGCGGCGGCCGCGACCGCCTGTTCGTGCTGGATGCGGATCAGGGCCGCCTTGTGTTCGCGATAGTAGAAGAAAACCTCGAAAATCCCGTTTGACAGCAGCGCAACGCCGACCACCGCGACGAACAAGGCGACGTATTTGGTGAACAGCCGGGTGCGGATTCCAGTCCCGGCCGTTGCCGCCACAGGCGCCGTGCCCGCCACCGGCTTTGCCGGCAGCGTTCCCCGCTGCGTTGTGTCGGGATGGAGGGAAATGCTCATCCGGCACCATTTAGCAAGAACGAGCGGCATTGTCTCTTGCCGCAGTGCGGGAGGACTATTCGATCACTTCGTCGGCCAGCGCGAGCAGGGTCGGCGGGACGTCAAGGCCGATGGCTTTGGCCGTTTTCAGGTTGATTACGAACAGGTAGCGCGTCGGCTGCTCGAACGGCAGGTCGCCTGCCTTGGCGCCCCGGAAGATGCGATCGATCAATGCCGCAGAGCGTTCGAGCGATTCCGTCAGGTCGGGTCCGTACGACATCAGGCCACCATCACGGACCAGGAAATCGTATTCATAGACCGCCGGCAATCGCTTGGCGGCGGCAAACTCGAAGACGCGCTTGCGATTGAGAACCGTGAGCGCATCCGCGACCATGATGATGGCATCCGGCGGATCGCTGTTCATGGTCGCAAACGCCTCATTGAGATCATCCGGCTCGCGGACACCGAGGGGTTGTACGCTGACACCGATCGATTGCGCGGCTTTTGCCGAAGCCTCATAGCGCAAGGTCATGCCGAGGTCGTTCTTGTTCCAGAGCATCGCCACCTTCTGGAGCTTTGGCGATAGTTGTTTCAACAGCGACAGGCGTTTGGTGGTCAATGTCGCCGCGACATCCGATATGCCGGTGATGTTGCCGCCCGGGTGCGCCAGGCTCTCGATCAGTTTCGTCTCGACGGGATCGCCGGCCCCCCACGCTATCACCGTCGGAGTCCCGACCGCTCGCGCGGCGAGCGCTGCGACGTAGCCGACCGCCACCAGGACATCGACATGGCGTGCCTGCAGCTCCTGCAGCAATGAGGGGAGCTTTGAAACGTCGCCCATGGCGCCGCGGGCATCGAATGTCAGGTTTTGCCCAAGGACATAGCCTTTCTCGGCCAGCGCCTTGACCAGAATTTTTCCGAACGGACCGGTGTCGCTCAGCGCCGCCGCCGGCTGGATGGTCCCGAGGCGATAGATCCTGCCCGGCGCCTGAGCCAGCGCTACGCGCGGATCAAGCAGCGCGGCGCCGCCGAGGACTGCCAGAAACTCGCGTCGCTTCATCCCAGCATCCCGCGCCTGGACGTCCTGCAAGGACGTCCAGCAGCGGCAGCATATCACGGAACCCCGCAAATGCGATCACGGCAACCGCCGTCGCCATCACATAGGCGGCATTCGGCCAAGGCTCAGGTCGGCTTGAGCGCGTTCGAACCCAGATCGAAATCCGCGATTTCCCGGGCGCGCTTGGATTCGGCACCCGCCCGGTGATCGGTGGCGATCGCCACATAGACCGCAGGCAACACGAACAGCGTGAACAGCGTGCCGATCGACATGCCGGCAACGACCACCAGACCGATCGAGAACCGGCTCGCTGCGCCTGCCCCCGTTGCCGTCAGCAGCGGAATAAGACCGGTCACCATCGCGGCGGTCGTCATCAGGATCGGCCGAAGCCGGACCCGCGCCGCCATCTCGATCGCCGAGCGGCGGTCGAGTCCTTCATTGAGCTGCAGCTCGTTGGCAAACTCGACCATCAGGATGCCGTGCTTGCTGATCAGGCCGACCAGCGTCAGCAGGCCGACCTGGGTATAGATGTTCATGGTGGCGGCGCCGAAGAACAACGGAAGCAGCGCGCCGACGATCGCCATCGGAACGCTGATCATGATGACGAGTGGATCGCGCAGGCTCTCGAATTGCGCCGCCAGCACCAGGAAGATGATGATCAGCGCAAAGCCGAAGGTCACCGCAAGCTGGTTGCCTTCCTGGACATATTGCCGGGAGTCCGCGAGATAGTCGTGATCGAAGCCGGCCGGCAGCTTCTTGGCTTCACCCTGCAGGAAGTCCACCGCCTGACCGACGGTCACCCCGGGCATCGGCACGGCCTGGAAGGTCGCGGAATTCAGCTGGTTGTAATGCGTGAGCGCGTTGGGATCGGTCGCGGTTTCGATCGTGACCAGCGTCGACAGCGGCACCTGCTGGCCGGTTGCCGTCGCCACGTAATATTCGCCGAGCGACTCCGGCGACAGCCGCTTGTCGCGCGGTACCTGCGGGATGACCTGATACGATCGTCCCTCGAGGTTGAAGCGGTTCACATAGTTTCCGCCGAGCAGCGTGGCGAGCGTATTGCCGATGCTCTGCATGGTGATGCCGAGGTCGCTCGCCTTGGTGCGGTCGATCTTGACCCGCACCACCGGCTGGTTGAAGTCGAGATCGCTGTCGGAGACGATGAACAGCCCGCTCTTGCGCGCCGCCTCCTTCAGCTTCAGCATCTGCTCATAGACCGACTGGAAGCCGTTGGTCGAGCTGATCACCATCTGCACCGGCAAACCGCCGGGGCCGCCGGGCAATGGCGGCAGGTTGAAGGCGAACGCATTGACGCCTTCGATCTTGCTGAGCTGCGCCTGGACCAGCGGCTTCAACGCGATCGACGAACGTTTGCGCTCGTCCCAGGGCTTGAGCAGCATGCCGGCGATGCCGCTTTGCGGGCCATTGATGCCGTTGATGACAAAACGCAGATCGGTTTCCGGGAAGCTGGCGAAGGCCTTGTCGAGCTTCTCGCCGTAATAGTCCGAATAATCGATGTTGGCGTATTTCGGCGCCTTGGTGACCGCAAACACAATGCCCTGGTCTTCCTCGGGCGCGAGTTCCTTCGAGGTGTGCAAATAGAGGAAACCGACCAGCCCGAGGATGGTCAACGCGAACATCGCCGTGATCGGGCGATAGTCAAGCGAGCGGTCGAGCTGCCGGCCATACCAGCGCGTCACCGATCCGAACACCTTGTTGACGATCCTGGCAAACCGGCCTTCCTCGGCGCTCTTCAGGAATATCGAGCACATCATCGGCGACAGCGTCAGCGCGATCACGCCGGAGACGATCACCGAACCGGCCAGCGTGAAGGCGAACTCGCGAAACAGCGCGCCGGTGAGGCCGCCGAGAAAGCCGATCGGCGCGTACACCGCCGCCAGCGTGATGGTCATGGAGATCACCGGGCCGACGATCTCGCGCGCGCCCTGCATGGCAGCCTGGACCGGTGGTTTGCCTTCCTCCAGATGGCGGTGGATGTTTTCCACCACCACAATGGCGTCGTCGACGACGAGCCCGATCGCCAGCACCATCGCCAGCAAGGTCAAGAGATTGATGCTGAAGCCCATGGCCAGCATCAGGCTGCAGACGCCGATCAACGACAGCGGAATGGTGACCACCGGAATGATCACCGAGCGGAACGAGGCCAGGAACAGGAAGATCACCACGACGACGATCAGGATCGCCTCGCCGAGAGTTTTCTCCACCTCGTTGATCGAGGACTCAATGAATTTGGTCGAATCGTAGGCCACCTTCATCTTCATCGAGGGCGGCAGATTACGCTCCAATTCCGGAAACAGCGCGCGGACGCCCTTGACCAGCGTCAGCGGGTTGCCCTGCGGGGTCGCCTGCACGCCGATGAAGATCGCGTGCTCGCCATTGAAGGCGACGCTGGCATCGGTACTCTGCGCCGCAAGTTCGACCGTGGCGATGTCCTCCATCCGCACAAAGCCGCCGTCCTTGGCCTTGACGATCATGCGCTTGAACTGGTCGAGATTGGTCAGGTCGGTATTGGTCGACACGTTGGAGACGATGAAATAGCCCTTGGACTGGCCCGCGGCGGCCTGAAAATTGTTGGCGGCGATGGCGGCGGACACGTCCGCGGGCGAAACATTGCGGCCCGCCATGCGGACCGGGTCAAGCCAGAGCCGCATTGCAAAGGTCTGGCCGCCCAGAATATCGGCGGAAGCGACGCCATCGACGGTCGAGAGCACCGGCTGCACCACGCGCGTCAGATAGTCGGAAATCGCCGATCCCGACAGCACCTCGCTGGAGAAGCCGAGATACATCACGGCCGTGGTCTGTCCGGTGGTCTTGGTCACGACCGGATCGTTGGATTCCTTCGGGATCAGGTATTTGACCGAATTGACCTTGGCGAGGACCTCGGTCAGCGCCTGGTTCGGATCGAAATTCAGCTTGATGTAGACCTGGATGGTGCTGGTTCCGAGCACCGAGGACGACGTCATGTAGTCAACGCCTTCGGCCGACGCGACCGCCTGCTCGATCGGCGTCGTGATGAAGCCCTGGATCAGCTCGGCCGACGCACCGGGATAGACGGTGGTGACGTTGACGACCGTATTCGACAGTTTCGGATACTGCCGGATCGGCAGGCTGGTCGCCGCCTTGAATCCGATCAGAAGGATCAGCAGGCTCACGACCACCGACAGCACCGGTCGCTTGATGAAAATATCAGTCCAGATCATCGCGATACGCTCCGAAGCTCAGTAACGCGGCGGGTTTGCCGGAATCGGCGGCGGCGCTTCGGGGGAAACCGACACCGCGGCTCCCGATTGCAGCTTGAGCTGGCCCACCGCGACCACGCGATCGCCGACCTTGACGCCGCTGAGGATCTCCGCTCTTCCGTCGATCCGGTTGCCGGTCCGCACGAAGGTGCGAACCGCGGTCAGGCTGGTCTTGCCGTCATCCGCCTTCTTCTCGGCGAGGAGGAAAACCGAATCTCCGTAGAGCGTGTAATCGACTGCCGTTTCCGGAACCGTAACCACCGCCGGCTTGTCGGGCAGCACCACGGTGGTGGTCGCGAACATGCCGGGCTTCAGGATATGGTCGGGATTGGCGAGCGTGGCCTGAACATGGATGTTGCGGGTATCGGTGCTGATCTGCGGCTCGATCGCGGTGATCTTTCCGTCGAAGGTCCGGCCCGGATAGGCGTCAACGGCGACGCGCACGGTCTGCCCGACCTTGAGCTGCCCGCTGTCCTTTTCCGTCACGGTAAAGTTCGCATACAGCGTCGACAGATCCGTCAGCGTGACGATCTGCGTGCCCGCGGTGAGGAACTGGCCGACTTCGACGTGACGAACGCCGAGCACGCCGTCGAACGGCGCCCGCACCAGCTTTTGCGAGATGATGGCCTCGGTCTTGGCGATGCCGGCATTGGCCTGGTCAAACGTCGCCTGCGCCTGATCGGCCGTCGCCTGCGGACCGAACTGGCGCGCCGCAAGCTGCTTGGCGCGATCGAGCGACAATTGCGCGACCACCGCCTGTGCCTTGAAGTTGGCAAGGTCGCCCTGATCCGGGGCGTCGAACAGTTGCACCAGCGGTGCTCCTGACTTCACCGACGCGCCGGCCGTGAACAGGATGTCGGTGATGCGGCCGCTGACGTCGGAGGTGACATTGACCTGGTGCACGGCGGCGAGATCGCCGACTGCCGTCAGCAGGTTCGGAATCACCTCCGATTTGGCCTCGGCAACGCTCACCGGCGTCGGCGGCGGTTTGTTGTTGGCGAAGAATTGCGCGATCATGTGGCTGCGGAAGGCGTTGAAGCCGACCAGACCGCCGACCAGCAGCGCGAGCAGCAGCCCGACAATGATGAACCAGCGTACCATCCTGGCCGGACGGGCGGGCGGCTTGCCGGCGATCGCCCGGCCCGAGATATGGGCTTCGGTCACAATGTTCATGTCATGCACCTTCTGCGGCTACCGATGGGCCCGAATCCAGCGACGTCTCGCGGTCCAGGTGGGAAACGATTGCGGCCTCGCCAAGTCCGATACCGCGGAGGATGAATTCGCATAGCTGCCGCTCGAGATCGGCGGCATGGCCGTAAGACAGGCAGGGGACGGCCGGCAATCTTGCCAGCGCCGCCATCAGCACGGTGTGATGCGCGAACCAGAACAGATTGAGCGGCTCGTGACCGACATGCGATGCATCGCCGGCCGCCACCGCGCGATCGAGCGAGGCGGTGAACACCGGGCCGATCAGGTTTCCGACCTTGGCGTAGAGCAGCCGCGCGAATTCGCCATCGTCGAGATGGCTCGTGGTCATGAGCCGGAGGCGCTGCGCTTCCTCGTCCGGGCCCTCCGATATCTGCAGGAAGTGGCGGACCATGCCTTTGACAAGTTCGACAAGGGTCCCGGTCGACGGCGCCTGCCCAAGCAGATGCGCGAGGTCCGGATCGGCTTCGCATTCTTCTGCCAGGATCTCGGCGTAAAGTGCTGCTTTGGAAGGAAAATGCTTGAACAGCAGCCCTTCCGAAATCGCCGCCGCCGCCGCGACACTCCGGGTCGTGGTGCCGGCAAAGCCGTTACGGGCAAAACAGCGCTTCGCGGCGCTCAGGATGAGCTGCCGCCGCAGGTCACTGGTCATGCGCAGGGTAGACATGGGCGTGTGAGTAATCACTCACCTTACCAGATGTCAAGGATATTATTGCAGCGCACCACGGCCGGTCGGGGGGCTAAATCGGCCTGAAACCCAGTGCGAGACGGATCCGGTTCACAATAAAGCTGCCGTCGCGATTGGACAGCGCCCGCTCGAGATTGGCGGCGTCGATTTTGACGCTGGCAAAGCGCGGACCGGCTGAAACGTCCTGCAGCAAGCGGCTGAAGGCCTCGATTTCGGCCATGGTGGTCATGGCGCGCGCCGCGGCGATCCCGCAGGCGCGGGCGACACCGACGAGGTCGGCCGCGGCCGCGGTGTGACTGGCCTGACCGCCGGTTTCGCCGTAGCACTCATTGTCCAGCACGACGATGGTCAGGTTGCCCGGTTTTGCCAGGCCGACGGTGGCGAGGCTTCCCATCCCCATCAGCATCTCGCCGTCACCGGTGATCACGACCACCGGCAGCTTCGGCTGCGCCAAAGCGAGGCCGAGCCCGATCATGACGGCGCCGCCCATCGCGCCCCACAGATAGAGATTGCGGTCGTGGTCGCCGGCGGCGGCGATGTCGTAGGTCGAGGCACCCAATCCGCCGACCACGATGGCGTCCTTGCGTTCCGCCAGCAGGCTTGCGACCACGCTGCGCCGCTCGAGAAGATTTGCTTTGCTCATTTGGTGAAGACCTTGGCGCCGATCAGGCGCTGCGACAACAGAACGGCGGTCGGCGTGCAGGCATTGTAGGCCTGCCCTGCCGCCGCCTCGACCACCTCGCGCACCTCTTCCGGGTGGGACGCCCGCAACACCTTGATTCCCGATAATTCGAACACCGCCGCCGTGCTCGAACCCATCGGCACCTGCCATGGATTGAATTCGCCCCACTCGCCGCGCATCGTCACCAGCGTCAGGAACGGAAAGCGAAAAATCTGGGTCAGCGACAGCATGTTCACGCAATTGCCGACCCCGCTCGACTGCATCAGCAGCACGCCGCGCTGGCCGCCGGCCCAGGCGCCGGCCAGCAGCGCCACGCCCTCCTCCTCGGTCGTGAGCGCAATCCCGCGCATCGAGGGCGCCCCCAGCACGCGCTCGATCAGCTGCGAATGCCCGGCATCCGGCACGTATGGCACCTGTCGGACATCGAAGCGCTGCAAAATCGCAAAAATCTCCTCCGGCCAGGAGGCGGCAACTTCAGCGGCTTCGGCACGGGCGTGCATTTTCATTTCCAGGCGGTTGACGGGATGTGTTTCGGTGCGGGACTGTAGAGCCAGCCACGGTTTCCGAAAGAGCGAAAACGGCATATCCGCCTCACCCCATGAGTATGGCAGCATGAATGCGAATGCGCGAGAGCTGGCGGCCTGTTTCGATCTCGAGAAACTGACACCTGAATTCTATGCCGACCCCTACCCGACCTATCGTGCACTGCGGGAGCATGAGCCGGTCAAGCGGCTGCCGAACGGCTCCTACTTTCTGACGCGCTATGACGATCTGGTCGTCACCTACAAGAACACCAAGCTGTTCAGCTCCGACAAGAAGCGGGAGTTCGCGCCGAAATACGGCGACTCCCTGCTCTACGAGCACCACACCACCAGCCTCGTCTTCAACGACCCGCCTGCCCACACGAGGGTGCGGCGGTTGATCATGGGTGCGCTGTCGCCGCGCGCCATCGCCGAGATGGAGCCCGACCTGATCGCGCTGGTCGACCGGCTGCTCGACGCGCTTGCGGCGAAAGGCAAGGTCGAACTGATCGGCGACTTCGCCTCCGCGATCCCGGTTCAGGTGATCGGCAATCTGCTCGATGTGCCGATGCAGGAGCGCGAGCCGCTGCGCGACTGGTCGCTGGCGATCCTGGGCGCGCTCGAGCCGGTGATCGACGCCGAGGCGTTCGCGCGCGGCAACCGCGCGGTGGAGGATTTTCTCGCTTATCTGGAAATCCTGGTCGAGCGCCGCCGCGCCAAACCGGGCAACCCCGATCGCGACGTGCTGACCCGTCTGATCCAGGGCGAGGATAATGGCGAGCGGCTGACGGCGAAGGAACTGCTGCACAATTGCATATTCCTGCTCAACGCCGGACATGAGACGACGACAAACCTGATCGGCAACGGGCTGGTGGCACTGTCGCATCATCCGGCCGAGAAGCGGCGGCTGATCGAAAATGCCGACCTGATCAAAACCGCGGTCGAGGAAATCCTCAGGTTTGAAAGCTCGAACCAGCTCGGCAACCGCATGACCACCGAACGGGTCGATCTCGGCGGCGTCATGCTGGCGGCGGGGACACCGCTGACGCTGTGCATCGGTGCCGCCAATCGCGACCCCGCGCAATTTGCCGATCCCGAGCGGCTCGACATTGGCCGCGCGCCGAACCGACATCTGGCCTTCGCCACCGGTGCGCATCAATGCGCCGGCATGGCGCTGGCGCGGCTCGAAGGCGCCATCGCGATTTCGCGATTCCTGGCCCGGTTTCCGCATTACACGCTGAACGGCACGCCGGTGCGAGGCGGCCGCGTGCGCTTCCGCGGCTATCTGAGCCTGCCCTGCGCCGTCCGCTAGGCGCGGCTGACTACGCCAATCCAGAGGCTCATCCCTCGATCGCCCTGTAGGCCATGTAGATGACCATCACGGAGACGAAGCCGACCAAAATGCGGTGCAGCGTCGTCTTCTCCACGCGATTCGCCAGCCGAGCGCCAAGATCCGTTCCGCCCCAAAGCCCGAACACGACTCCGCCAAGGACGAGCCAGGACACCGACCACCCCTGGTGCCAGTAGATCCACGCCGCCGGGATCGTGGTCGGGATGATCGAAATGACGAGGCTGACCATTTGCGACTGGTGCTGAGGCACCCGCAGCCATGACGTGAGACCGACGGTGATCGCGAGGCCACCGCCAATTCCCATGAATCCGGAAGAAAACCCGGCCGCGAGGCCAACGAGCAGCAGCGCTGACCAATGGATCTGCCCGGAATGGTTTTCGGCCGTGGGCTGGGATGGCTGACGCTCACGCCGCAGAACCAGCATCGCATCCAAAGCGGTCAGGTAGACAACATAGGTCCATCTCAGCACCGCGCTTGAAACGCCTACCGCCGCCAGCGCTCCCGCAATGCCGCCGACGAGAAAGCCGATGGTCAGCAGCACCAGCCAATCCAGCGGAGTCCGGCTGCCCTTTTCCCAATAGCGCCGTATCCCGGAAATGCTGGTGGGGGGTATCTGGGCAACCAGCGATATGCCCTGCGCCACATGCTGTTCGGCGCCCAGCAACAAATTTGAAAACACCACCAGACCACCGCCCGGACTTACCCCGAGAAGTCCCGACGTGACCCCGCCGACAAGACCGACGCCCACGCCCGCAACGAGATCACCGACTGACATTTCAGTTGCTCCCCTCCCGGGATTGCCTGCTGTTGCGTTCGACTGGCGCCAGTCCCGTCAGCATTCGATCGACCACCGCGACGCAGGCATCGATGTCGATTTTTTCTCGCCATGTGACCTGCAGGACGAACCCTTGAAAAAACGCAATCAAGGAGCGCGCGATCGCATCGGCGCTGAGATCGCGCGACAGCAATTCCATGCGTTGGGCCTGCCGGACCAGTTCGACAATCATGGCATGCGGAACGCGGATTCCATCGATCACGCGCGCATGAACCCGCGGGCTACGCAGCGCTTCCGCCCAGCCATTGATTCCCACGCGGCGTCTCGGCTCACCGGCAGGATCGATCACCCAGCCTGCATAGGCGCGGACGAGCGCATGAATCCCTTCAATCGGATTCTTCGCTTTTTGGACCACCGAGTTCAGGATCACCTCGCGCTGGTGCCGGTCGTCGGCGAGCGCTTCGATAATGTCCTCTTTGCTCGGGAAATACACATAGACGGCGCCATGGCTCATGCCCGAGCGGCTGACGATGTCCGCCATCCCGGTCTGGTGGAAGCCATTCTCCGAGAAGCAGGCCAGCGCGGCCTCAAGGATCTGGTCTCGTCGGGTTTCCCGTCGCAATTCGCTGATTTTGGGCATCTTGGCTTACCAATAAAACCGACCGATCAGTCTTTTATACGGAAATGCCTGGCGGTGTCAAGGCCGTGACATCAATCCCGCGTCAGCTTTCCATGCCGCGCAGCGCCAGCACGGCTCGCATGCGCCGCGTCGCCAGCTCCGGATTGGCAAGCAGGCCGGCCTGGTCCGCCAGCCGAAACAGTTCGGCCAGATGCAGCGTCGAGCGCGTGCTCTCCTGGCCGCCGACCATGGTGAAATGATCCTGATGGCCGTTGAGATAGGCCATGAAGACCACGCCGGTCTTGTAGAAGCGCGTCGGCGCCCTGAAGATGTGGCGCGACAGCGGTACCGTCGGTTCCAGCACGTCCCGGAAACCCTTTTCGTCGCCCGCGGCCAGCCGCGACAAGGCATAGGACGCCGCCGGCGCGATGGCGTCGAAAATGCCGAGCAGCGCATGGGAAAATCCCTGGCTGTCGCCGGCGATCAACTCGGCATAATTGAAATCGTCGCCGGTATACATCTTCACATTGTTGTCGAGACGGCGACGCATGTCGATTTCGCGCTGCATGTCGAGCAGCGAAACTTTTACGCCGTCCACCCTGGCGGCGTTGGCGTTGATGATCCCGACCGCCACGTCCATCGCCTGGTCGAGTTCCGCCGTGCCCCAGTAGTTCGCCAAGGCCGGATCGAACATGTCGCCGAGCCAGTGAATAATGACGGGCTCGCGCACCTGCGACAGCACGCGATCATACACCCTGGCGTAGTCGTCGGGGTTGCGGCCGATCTTCGCCAGCGCGCGCGAGGCCATCAGGATGATCCGTCCGCCGGCTTTTTCGACCGCCGCGATCTGCTCCTCATAGGCACGGATCACGTCGTCGAGGTTTTTTGCATCCTCGGGCGCGAGCTGATCGGTGCCGGCGCCGGAAAACACCAGCGCCTCGCCTCTGGTTTGGGCGGCGGCGACCGAACGCCGGATCAGTTCCAGCGATGTCGGCCAGTCCAGCCCCATGCCGCGTTGCGCGGTATCCATGGCTTCGGCGACGCCGAGGCCGAGATCCCAGACGTGCTCGCGAAACGCGATGGTGCGGTCCCAGTCGATTGCCGCGGAAAGCCACGGGTCGACATCGGCCAGAGGATCGGCCACGACGTGGGCCGCCGAAAACGCCACGCGATTGAGCGTGCCCTGCAGTTTCGCCGGAAACGTCCGCGACGCCGCCAGCCGGTAGGTTTCGATGCCGCGACCGGCATGCGGCAATTTCAGCGACAGCGACGAGACGGGCAAAACCGGTTTGTTCATGGCCGCAATTCCTTGAACCTTGATTGAAGCAACATCGATCCAGCGTCACCGCCTGTAGCATGCGCGGCGCGCGTTGAGAATGAACCATGTTATCGTCATGCCCGGGCTTGTCCCACGGCTGTCCGGTTCATTGGAAGTATAGTTCAAATTTCAACTGACTTGAGTCTATCGGGATGGGCTGGAGCGGTTCGAGCA
>Ga0182024_10002949_pt1 | contig 41418 bp, 30 predicted proteins | sample P32metaG_FD_120480 | JGI IMG/M metagenome (GOLD analysis project Ga0182024, IMG submission 120480) | Permafrost microbial communities from Stordalen Mire, Sweden - P3-2 metaG (Illumina Assembly) | ecosystem: Environmental > Terrestrial > Soil > Wetlands > Permafrost | place: Sweden: Stordalen...
GAATCAGTTCATCCAATGTCGTTGGAAATAAGGTGTGCTGACTGCGCGGTTCGCCTTCGATGTAGGCCATAAATGACCTCGCTTGCAGGGCATCTTCGCATCCTTGTTATCGATTTTCCAGTGAATTTCGTAACACCCTCACCGTTCCTTCCCCTGCACCCCATCCTGGCTGCAACCGCAAGACCGGACAGCCATCCTTATTAATACAGGGTGGGGCCAAATGTAAGTATCACGGTGGGGCCAAATCAGGTTGTCAAACGCACCAGAGTCCCAAACGGAAGGAGTTTTGACACAGTCGCGTGCAATGTTCCAACTGCGAACGTGCACGCGCTTACTTCGTCGTGTCACCTGCTACAGCGATTGCCCTGGGTCACGTTACGACTGATGAACAAGAGCGCGCAGATGATCTTTGCGATTTCAAACGCGCTATAGACGGCGTAACCGCGTAAGCAGTCCCCTGAATAGTAAGAATCATGTAATCCGTGGATTCACGCAGGCGCTGGTCACCTTGATGGTTATTTCGTTGCACAGCAACAAATCATTACTGAGTACCCATGGACCCCACTGGACCGGCATTCCGGCTGATTCGCTTCCAGTGCAGGTAGGCCGGAACACCAATCAGAACAATAATGGTACCCGCCAATGCTTCCTTGGGTCGTGTAATGATGGTGTTCAGCATCCACGCGGTACCAATCAACACATAAATTGTGGGCATCCATGGATATCCCGCACACCGGTACGGACGTGAAAAACCCGGCCGTTTCCATCGTAGGACAAACACCCCAACAACTGTCAGAGTGTACGACAGCACCATCATGAACATCACATAGGTATACAGTTGATCATATCGGCCGGTGACGGTAAGGATCGCTGCCCACACACCCTGCCCGATGAGGCTGAACGCTGGCGTGTGCCACTTCGGATGGATCTCCGCCATGCGCTGGAAGAAAATACCATCCTTAGCCATAGCATAATAAACTCGCCCACCGGAAAGAACACAACTAGCCATTGCTCCAAAGCAGGAAACGGCAATCATGGCCGATAGCCAAACGGCAGCCGCAGGTGAGAACAGCTGGATCGCTGCATCGTATGCAATGGTTTCGTGTTTAGCAATATCTGTTAGCCGCATTGCATAAACATACGTCACGTTCATCGCGACGTATACAAAACCAACTAGAACGATGCCAATCATCATGGCTAGTGGCACATTACGGCGCGGATTCTTGACTTCACCTGCCACCCACGTGATGTACACCCATCCGTCATAAGCCCAGAAAACAGCAATCAGACTGAGACCGAAGGCCGAGAACAGATGGCCAGCACTCATTCCCATCGTTAGTCCGCGTAGGCTTCCCCACTCGCTTCCGGTGAAGTGGTGCCAGTTACCTTTGCCGATAGTTAATCCAAGAAGAACGAATATCCCTATGGCCGCAAACTTCGCCCAAGTCGTAAGATTTTGCAGAAGGGCGCCGCGGCGCAGCCCTCTCACGTTGATCCAGGTAACGACTGCTATCAGGATCAAGGCAGCGACATGGGCCCGCGTGAAAACAATATTGTCTGCGGAAACGATGATGTGATTGGGTGATATGGCTGGAATGATTCGCCCTAGATATGCGGCCGAAGCTACGGCCAATGCTGCGATCGTTCCGCCGTTGCTAACCGTGAAGATCATCCAGCCGTATAGGAACGCAGGCAAGTCTCCATACGCTTCGCGTAAATAAACGTATTGACCGCCAGACTCGGGGAACATCGAGCCCAATTCTGCAAACGCGGAGCAGCCGACAAAAGAAATTACTCCTCCCACGATCCAGACCAATAGAAACAATACTGGATCTGGAAGCGGGCCGGCGATGTCCTTCGCAGTGAGAAAAATTGACGAACCGATTATCCCGCCGACGAGTAGCAGGACAGAGTCCAACAGCGAAAGACCACGTACCAGAGTGCTCTTGGACTCAGGCGCTGGTGTCGTCGGTGCCTGTGAAACTGGGGTAAGATCCATGGGGCCTCCTATCTCGTTAGTGTTCTTGATCCCCTAGATAAGCCCCTTAAGAGGCCGGAGTGCCACGCCCAGCACCCAATCGCATCGGGATTTGTGTTCAAGAGAACGACATTCTTTGCCGGTAACTGCAGTCGTGCCGAAGTCTAAGAACTCAACCTTGACTTGTCAAGGCGATAAACGATATATATGTTCGATTATCGCCTACGCCACAAGAACGCCGTATTTGCACTTGGGAAGAGATTGTGTTCTGTTCATCATCAAAAGGGGGGTTATATGCCGACTGCATACATATGCGAAGGAGTACGCACCCCGATCGGCCGTTATGCGGGTGCGCTCGCACAAATTCGCCCGGACGATTTAGCCGCACACACTTTGATTGCCTTACGCGAGAAGTTTGGAAAAAGCGACTGGGAAGCCGTTGATGACGTTATTTTCGGTTGCGCCAACCAAGCTGGGGAAGACAACCGCAATGTAGCTCGCATGGCGTCACTGCTAGCAGGTATTCCGCATAGCGTACCGGGAGTAACCGTGAATCGCCTGTGTTCTTCTGGCATGGAAGCGGTCGCCGTTGCGGCACGAGCCATTGCTTCTGGCGAAGCATCGCTGATTATTGCCGGCGGCGTAGAGAGCATGAGCCGGGCGCCAACTCGTGATCCCCAAGGCGACGTCTGCCTTTTCCCGTAAGACAGAAATCTACGATACGACCATCGGATGGCGCTTCGTGAATCCAACCATGGAGCAGAAGTACGGCATTGAGTCCATGCCAGAAACCGCGGAAAATGTTTCAGAGGCCTACGGAGTCGATCGGCGCTCGCAGGACGCGTTCGCTTTTCGTTCTCAGCAAAGAGCTTCAGCTGCTCAAAAGGTTCGAATCTTCGCGGAAGAAATCATTCCCGTGAACTTGCCTCAACACAAAGCGCCACCGACAGTTGTCAGCGAAGACGAGCATCTGCGCTCCGATACGACACTGGAAGCGCTCGCCAAGCTACCTACACCATTCCGGAAGCAGGGGACCGTTACAGCTGGCAACGCTTCCGGGATCAACGACGGTGCCTGCGCAATGTTCGTGGCTTCGGAAGAAGCGGCCTCGCGTTTTGGGTTAACACCGCTGGCCCGGCTGGTAGGTGGGGCCACAGCGGGCGTGGAACCGAGACTCATGGGTATCGGCCCGATTCTAGCGATTCGCAAGCTGCTTGCCCGGTTGCAACTATCTATCGCTGAGATGGATTGGATCGAAGTGAATGAGGCTTTCGCTGCCCAAGTATTGGCGGTCACGCGGTCGTTCGATCTGCCGGATAACAGCGAAAAAGTGAACCCAAACGGCGGCGCAATCGCACTCGGGCATCCTCTGGGCATGAGCGGCGCTCGTTTGGTATTGACTGCAACTCGCCAGCTTCGGCGCACAAAAGCACGTTTCGCGCTAGCTTCCATGTGCATTGGGGTAGGGCAAGGTATGGCGGTCGTCCTTGAACGAGTATGAAACCTTGGCTCCGTCCGGTCTGCTAAATAACCCGCAAGAAACATAGCCCAGGACACCTCGATTCCCACACAGTTGAAGGGGAATTAGTTCCGCAGAAGTACAAAAACAGAGGTCCGCCACTTCTTAAACAGGCCAGTTTATGAGCCCCGAGGATTAACGAAGCAGGCCAGAAAGGCGGGCTGCCGCCACCTGTAACTGGGGATATATCCTCTCCTTCAGCTCCCCAATCGACACTCGCGCGGCTTGCGTTCCCGCATTCATCGCGGCGACGACCGTCCCTGCCTTGCCAAAGACAGGCACCGCGACGGAGCGTAATCCCATCTCTAACTCCTGATCAACGATGGCGTATCGCTTCCTACGCACGTCAGCAAGTTCCTCCAGGAGCTTCCCGCGTGAAGTAATGGTGCGCTTGGTACGAGCGGAGAATTTCGCGCGTGCTACGTATTCTCGCAACTCTTCCTGCGACTGATAGGCTAAGAGAACCCGTCCCATCGAGGTGCAATATGCAGGTAACCGGCTTCCTACGCCAAGATCTGTGGACAAAATGCGTACCGTCGTTGACGACCGCGCAACGTACAGAACATCGTCGCGATCCAGTATCGAGATAGAACACGACTCGCGGACTGCCTCGCATAGTCGATCGAGGATGGGTTGGGCCGCAGATGCAAGGGGCGTCGACGAAAGATATGCATGACCGAGCTCGAGGATTTTCGGCTCCAACTCAAAACTACGAGGACCCGATGAGACATATCCCAATTTTGCTAAAGTGTACAGACACCTACGTACCGCTGCGCGGGAGAAACTAGTTCGCTCGCTTATCTGCGGGATTGTGAGGCTGCGTCGATGGTCCGAAAAAGCGCAAATCACGGCCAATCCACGCGCTAGTGATGTCATGAAGTTTGGATCACCTTCGTGGACATGGTTTCTTGTTAGAACGCTGGAACGGCGGGCGCCATCGATGTGTGCCGGATCCTTTCCTTCCGAAACCCGGGAAGTAACCGTGCCTGTCGGTCGGCCGCTGGCGGGCTTGCCTAGTGAACCAATACGTCCAAGATTGGCATTCAACACTTCCTCCCCCCTTCGATCTCTTTTAAGCCGTATCATAAGGTTTTGAGAATACCTCACTGCTATGAAAATTATCTCCGTCTATGCCGGTTTTTCCTGAAGTGTGAGTCTCACTGAGTAACCTAAACGTTGCAGCCGATGAACGAGGTTGCGCGTGAGGTGGTTCTTGTTGAGCCTGTTCAGGTAAAGATCTCCCAGATCGTTGTAGGGAACGTTTTGGGAGAGCATGTGATAGATCGCGGTCAGGATCTTGTGGGCTATGGCGACTGCGGCCCGCTTATACCCGCGCCGGGCCTTGAGACGGTAAAAGTTGTCTCGGAGATAGTCGCCCTTGGCTTGGGCCGCTGCGTTGGCCGCCTCGACTAAGTCCGTCTTCAAATACACATTGCCTTTAGGGATGTGGCTGCTCTTGCGCTTACCAGCCGATTCGTTATTGCCCGGACAAGCTCCCGCCCAAGAAGCCAGCTGCGAAACACTCTGGAACACGCTCATATCCATTCCCAGTTCCGCGATGATTACCGCTGCCAAAGTCCAATCTACGCCCGGGATTTCTTGCAATGAGACGAGCTGAGCCGCATAGGGCTCCAGCTTCTCCTGGATGCGTTGCTCGATCTTGACTAGATCTTCTTCCACTGCCCGGAGACGATCCAGTTGCAACTCCAGCAGGAAACGGTGGTGTTCTTCTATTTTCCTTCTAAGGCCAGCTCCAGTTCGGGGATCTTCTTGTGCAGCTTTCTTTTGGCCAGCTCCGCCATTTCTCGCGGGGTGGCTTTACCTTCCACCAAAGCTTGCAGCATGAGAACGCCGGAGACTCCGAATACATCGCTAGCCACGCTCGCCAGCTTGATATTGGCGCTCCCCAGCAGTTTCAGCAAGCGGTTGCGCTCTGCCGATTGGCTTTCCACTAGCTTGCGCCGATAGCGGGTCAAGTCGCGCAGTTCGCGGATGGGTTGAGGCGGAACGAAGCTGGAGCGGAGCAGCCCCTGGCAGAGCAGGTCCGCGATCCATTCCGTATCCTTCACATCGGTCTCGCGTCCGGGCACCTTCTTGACGTGTTGCGCGTTGGCTACGACGATCTCCAACCCTCCTTCCAGGATTGCATAAACCGGCTTCCAATAGGCGCCCGTGCTTTCCATGGCCACGTGGGTACAGCCCTCCGAGAGTAGCCATTCGCGGAGGTTAAGCAACTCTCGCGTCGTTGTGCCGAAGGTCCGCAGCTGCTTCTTCACTTTCCCATCCTTCCGAACAATTAATACGCAGGCCACCACCGTGGCCTGATGCACGTCCGATCCACAACCGCGCTCCATCAGAGTTTGCATAACCCCTCCAGGAGAGGCGATTGCTTCGCCGCAGGTCTGCTACAGACACTGCTATACGTCCTTCCCGTTTCCGGGTGCGGCAAAAAGTGGTACCGTGGTCGGCGCGGGTCAGTCTCTTGTGTGGGATCTATGTCGTCACAAAGTGAAGACGACCTCCAAAGCAATCGCCAATCACGAATGCTTGTACCACAAAGACTGACCCCCTGACTGCTACGATCCCGGCTGCGGAAACCCATTTTCATGCCCAGGTGGTGTGCCACCGGCACATGAAGTCGTTGTCCAAAATAAGTTTTGAGCGACGCGGTAGAACCCTGCTACGGTTTGCGTTGAGAAGACATAATCCGCAGTAGGGAAGACACCACCACCGTGATACGAGTATCCAGCATTTCCAGCCAGATGTTACAGTTGTTTTCCCGCCACGAGTTTGAGCGGGCCATGGTCGAGCACCGGGCCGAGCGCCACGCCCGCGGATTCAGTTGTTGGGACAGTTCGTGGCCATGCTGTTCCTGCCACCTGGGACGAGCGCAGTCGTTGCGCGAGATCTGCGGTGGCCTGTGGCCCCGCCCGTGCAGGCAATCTGCGGCATCTGGGACTGCCAGACGCGCCCAAGCGTTCCACCTTGGCCTACACCAACCAGCACCGGCCCTGGCAGTTGTACCGCAGCGTGTTCGATCAACTGCTCGCCCTTGCCGCGAAGTCGCCGGGCCGCATGGCTTCCGCTTCAAGAACAAACTGTTGAGTCTGGACACCGCCCTGATTCAACTCTGCGCCGGCGTCTTCGACTGGGCGCAGTACCGGCGCACTAAAAGGCGCCGTCAAACTGCATCTGTTGCTTGGCCATCAAGGTCTGCTGCCCAGCTACGCGCTGGTGACCGAAGGCCGGGTGCACGAAAGGCGCGTCGCCGCACCCTGCGCTTCGAGCCCGGCACCATCGTGATTTTTGATCGCGTTTTCACCGACTACGTTGATTCTCCGCGCTCGACGCCGATGGCGTCTACTTTGTCACCTGCATGAAGGACAACGCCGGTTACGGCGTCGTGGAGCGCCGTCCTGTCCCCGAGAGCGGTGCGACCCAGCGCCACGAAATCGTCTTTCTTTATAAGTGGGGCACGGTGAACGCGATCTGTTCCTGCGCCGCATCGAGGTCTGGGACGAAGCCCAAGGCCGCAGGCTGGTGTTCCTCACCAATCATCGCCGCTAGAGACCGCCGCTGAGCGCGGTGAAAAATGTGATTACCGTGCTGTCGGCTTCAGTTTATTACTGCTTCGGAACGGGTGTGGCCCTCGTGTATTTCTCGTCCCACCAAGTTGTCCACGCATTGCCGTCGGCTGAGATTTCACCCTTCGACGTGTAGCTCTTCAAATCTGCAGCAACTATCATGGTGTTCTTGGCCCTATACTGCTTTCCGTCGATGACAAACTTCCCTGCATAGATGCATGTATTTCCATCGAAGGTATACACTCCCGAAGCTGTGCTTCCGTCGTCATGGTACTCGCTAGTCGCAAAGTTCTTGGTCGCCGGGTCGTACTTGTCGATCTCCAGTCCTCGCGTCTCTCCTGTAGCGCCCTTTTCCGTCCATCGGAACTCGACAAAATGCCCTCCGAGAATCATTGCGCCGGTCAGTACGCCAGTGACCTTGCCACCGGGTCCCAATGGTCCAGCTTTGTATTCTCCTTCGTACGTCCAGCGACCTGACCAAAAGTGATCTACCCTCCTTAAGCGCAGGATCGAGTTTCGGAGCGGACGTTTGGGCCTGCATTGCGGTGACGAAGCAACCCACGAGAAGCGGTAGCAGAATATTGAATCGTTGCATGACTACCCTCCTTCAGATTTAGAGTCCTATCCGAACCACTCAACCTGAATGCAGGACACTCGCTGGAAGTTCATTGCGGTCACGCTCGTGTATACGTATTGGTTCACAAGCAGTGCTCATTCACGAGCTTCTTCACGCGAGGCTTTGCTTAAGCAATCCCGCAGCCTGACGACTCGACGGTTGGCACTCTGCTGATCACAACGTATGCTCCGCCTCCAGGATGCAGCTCTCCAACGTCTGTACAGCAAAGTCTGCCTGTTCCTCGTCAATTACAAGCGGGGGAGTGAGGCGAATTGAGTTCTCGCCCGCATCCAGCAAAAGTAGACCCTTGTGAAACGCCAGCTTCACGATTTCATCGCGGAGACCGCGCGCCTTCTCTTTGGTACCGCGATCGCGCACAATCTCAACGCCGATCATCAGCCCCTTACCGCGAACGTCACCGACGATCCGGTGTCGCTTAGGCCAGTCGGCAATGCAGCTCTGGATGTACTCACCCTGACGGCGTGCGTTCTCCATATACCTTTGCTCGATTAAGTCCAAGGTCACGAGCGCCGCAGCGATGGACACCGGATTGCCTCCAAATGTTGACCCGTGCGCCCCCGGCGGCCAATCCATTACCTCCGCCTTGGCGATAATTGCTCCTAGGGGCATGCCCGACGCAATCCCCTTAGCGGTACAAATAATGTCCGGTTCTAATCCTGCATGATCCCCAGCCCACCATTTTCCTGTCCGCCCCATCCCCGATTGAACTTCATCAGAAATCAGGATGATCCCGTACTTGTTACAAATGCGTTGCAAATCCAGCAGAAACTCAGCTGGTGCAGGTATATGTCCTCCCTCCCCTTGAATGGGCTCAACGACAACCGCTGCTACCTCCTCTGGATCGACAATCTTCTTAAATATCTCGGACTCGAGTACGGCACTGCATTGAGAACAACATGACTGCGCCGGTTGACCGTATGGACAGCGATAGCTGTATGGATAGGGAATATGAAAGACACCACTCAAAAGAGTACCGAAGCCCTTACGTTGCACCGCCTTGGATGCGGTTAGCGAAAGCGCACCCATCGTTCGGCCATGGAATCCACCGTAAAAAGCGATGAGTTTGTCTCGTTTGGTATGATAACGAGCGAGCTTTATTCCTGCCTCCACCGCTTCCGTGCCGGAGTTACAAAAGAAAACACGCTTTCGACCTTTTCCGGGCGAGATTGCAGCTAGTTTCTGCGCCAAGTCGACCAACCCAGGATAGTAGAAATCGGTCCCCGCCATGTGAATCAGCTGATCCGCCTGTTTCTGAATTGCGGTCACAACATCGGGATGGCAGTGGCCCGTCGCAACCACGGAAATACCGGCGCTGAAATCGAGGAAAACGTTGCCATCCACATCTTCCACCATAGCGCCACGTGCCGCCCGTACTACGAGAGGGTAGCTGCGTGTGTAAGATGGGGATAAGCACTCTTTGTCCAGTTGCACCACTTTCCTTGCTGCCGGTCCTGGCAACGGCATTAGCAGACGAGGCAATGTTGTATCAATCATTTTTTGTCCTGCTACGTGCGCTACGGTCGTTCAGTTTCTTCATCTTGCGTGTTGCGTGCTAGGTTTCGGCCGGCCTTGACGATGCCACTCTGATTTAGAGATATCGCTTCGAATCTGTACGTCGTTAGAGACCCTCTGTTCCGTCGCGGACTCCGGTTGAATGATCTTGTCGCAGATAGCGTACGGTGATAAAGGCAACGAATCCGGCGAAATAAAGTCTAAGAAATCGCACCTATCCTGTCAAGGCGATAAACGTCATTTATGTCCGATTATCGCCCATCACTATTGACAAGGGTGTTATTTAAACCAGACAATCTGGAGCATGGCTGATTTCACTACCTTGCAGAAGTCGCTGAATTCAGCGGTACTGCGGCGATCATTGCGCGGAGCCTTTCCGTCGGCAGTGCGGGGCCAAGGCGTGTACATCTGGGATTCGGAAGGCGAACGGTATCTGGACTTCTCCGGTTCCGCCGCGGTGAATCTGATCGGCCATGGCGTGACAGACGTTCCCGCCGCCATGGCCGAACAAGCCGCGAACCTCGAATTCGTTCATAGCAGCCAGTTCACTACACCAGTGGCCGAGGAATACGCTCAGGAGCTGCTCGATTTTGCCGGAGAAAACTTCCGTGGTGGCTGTGTGTACTTCACTTGCGGCGGATCCGAGTCGATAGAGACAGCACTCAAGCTCGCACGGCAGTACCAAGTAGAGATTGGGCAGACGAAGCGCTTTCAGGTGCTGAGCCAAAACCAGAGCTATCATGGATCGACCCTGGGTGCACTCGCTGTGTCTGGGAACCGCCGTCGACGTGAAATCTATTTGCCGATGGTCAAGGAGTTCGCACATCTGGGCATGCCCTATTGCTATCGCTGTGTGTACGGTTGTAATGACTGCGGGCCCCAGTATGCGGCGGAGGTCGAACAAGCCCTCGAAGCCGCCCGAGGTGAGGCAGCGGCGTTCGTTTTTGAGCCGGTCAGTGGAGCAACCCTGGGGGCGGCGGTCCCCCCCGAAGGATACCTACAGCAAGTAGCTGAAATCTGCAAACATCACGAGATCCTATTGATTGCTGACGAGGTGATGACCGGAATGGGTCGCACTGGTCGGAACTTTGCAGTCGAGCACTGGGGAGTGGCTCCGGATATTTTGGTAACGGCGAAGGGGCTTTCGAGCGGGTATGCGCCGCTGGGTGCGGTGATCGCAACTCGAAAGGTAGTGGATGCAATTGCCGCGGGATCGGGCTCATTCGTCCATGGTTTCACCTACAGTGCGCATCCCATTTCAGTGGCGGCAGGACGCGCGGTGCTTCGGTATTTGCAGGCAGGAAAGCTCGTGCAGGCTGCGGACTCCGGACAACCAGACACCGTTGCTGCAAAGCTGAGTCAGTCGCTCGACTCCCTACGTGGTCTGAGAGTCGTCGGTGATGTCCGCGGGATTGGCTTATTATGGGGTGTCGAATTTATCTCGGACAAGGCCAGTAAACTGCCATTTGCCCCAGACCTAAATTTTTGCGGACGGGTGGGGAAAGCAGCGGCAGACCGGAAATTGCTCGTTTACCCCGTCCCGGGGTGCGTGGACGGGATTTCCGGGGACCATGTGCTTCTCGCTCCGCCAGCGATCATTACTGCGGAACAAATTACCTGGGCAGTACAGCAGTTGGGTGCCGCGGTGGAAGAAGCGATGGCCAACAATTAACTTTCTTGTTGAAACGGGCAGCTGCCTTAGTGCAATCCAATCCCTGGCTCGTACAAGAGCCAAGGGTCCTAGGTAGACAGCCCTGTTACTTCACGAGACGGTTGTACTTCTTCAGAACCTCGCGCAGCCGATCATGTGGCAATGCAATGACAGTGCGACCGTTTACTCCGGTCATCGTCTTGGCCGCAATCATCGCATTCACTACAGCTTCCTCAGTAGCTTGAACAGTCGCCAGAAATAGCGGATTCATCTGATCGTTAGGAAGCATGGTAAGTTGGCGACAACCTTTGGCAGCCGCGGCTCCTGGATTAGCTGTGGAGAATGCAATAAAGATACCTCCGGAGCCATTGCCAGAATAGCTGCCGTCCCGCGCCAATCCGAGTGACACACGCCTTGTCAGCCGCTTGAGTTGGGTCGGAATCAGCGGAGCATCCGTGGCCACGACTACAATGATGGAGCCGACATCGTCATCCCAAACCTTTTTCCCAGGTATTTCGGGGCCAACCGGCACACCTGCAATACGCAGCTGATCTCGTTGTCCATAATTGCATTGCACCAGGACCCCGACGGCGTAGCCGCCGTACTTGACGTCGAGGACACGAGAGGAACTGCCGATGCCGCCCTTGAATTCGTTGCAGATCATGCCCGTACCGCCTCCCACGTTACCTTCCTCCACGGCGCCCCCGTGTGCAGAATCGAGAGCGTGGAACACATCTTCCGGCTTCACGTGGAATCCATTTATGTCGTTCAAGTAGCCGTCCCAGGTTTCGGCGACTACGGGCAAGGACCAGGCAAAGCCGCCATCCTCAGGAGCGCCGTGTTTCAGCCGCCACGCGATCACGGCATCGCGGACTAAACCGACGCTGTGGGTATTCGTGATCATTACAGGTCCTGCCAAAAAACCCGACTCCTCGACTCAGGTCGTGCCGGTCATCTCGCCATTGCCGTTCTGGCTGAACCATCCGGCGAAGACCGGATCTCTCGAATCCTCACCGCGGGGCAGCACCGCAGTTACTCCAGTGCGAATTGGGCCTACTCCTACTTTTAGCGGTCCATCCCCTGATATGAGGGTCGTGTGTCCAACCTCCACGCCTTTCACGTCTGTGATTGCGTTCAGCGATCCTGTCGTTCCGTCGAATGGGATTCCCAGATCACGCGCCCGCGGGTTGGCTTGGGCCTTCGCCAGGCTTACGAAGAAAAAGAAAAGGACCACGATAAAAAGATCGGTCTGAAAACAAGATCGGTATGGATCTTGCGCAATCCCCCGTTTCCATCGCGGCTTGTTCGAGCCGGTGCCGGAATTGATTAGCGACCTCAATCGAGACTGCAGTCCTGGCTGGGTGGGGGCAACGGAAGAACCCAAGGTGCATTGCGGACATCGGAGCTGTCGATACATTGTGTCTAAACGATTGGGTTGTCCTCGCGCTCGGCCCGCACCGAGGACGGGAAGAGTCGATCACAGCGCCGTCGGCCTCAGGAACAGCCGCAACGAAAACATTCAGGGCTTCGGAATTCCCAAAGCCCTGAATCGCCCAGGCACAGCTTTTGGAAACCACGGCCAACTCGGGCGCCGTCTTCCTGGCTAAAATCGAAACCGGGCGCCGAACTGCGCTTCACGACTGGGTTCTGCGCTCGACAGCGATAGGAACGTGGTCGAGATCGCGGTCCCGTTGGGCGCGTCGAAGTTCGGATGGTTGAAAATGTTAAATAGCTCGGCCATGAGCTCAAGGGATCGGTGTTCCCCTAGCCCCACGGTTTTTGCCAATCTCATGTCAAAGTTGATGAAGGCATACTTGTGTCCCAGTTGTTCGGCGGTAACGGGCGATAGACCGTTGGCAATTCGGAAGGTATTGATCGCATTTAAATTGTTTTGGGACGCATCCCCGCCCTGATTGAGGCCGAGTCCAGCCGGTCGGGCACAACATGTCGTGCCGTCACCATACAGATCGTATCCAGCGACGATGTTATACGGAGGAGCGGTATTGCCTACAATGATCGTACTCAATTGCAAACCCAACGGCAACTTACCAATGGCGGCTATAGACAACTTGTGTCGCATGTCATTAAGAGTCGGTCCGCGATCAATGCCGGTCGGCTGGCTGGGCGTAAGGTAGTGCGCGTCAGCTCCCAACTGGATCGCGTGCGAGTAGGTATAGGATAGCTGTCCTTCCACCCGATGGGACAACTGGTGCGTTAACCCCACTTGAAGAGCTGAGTACCACGTCATTCCGTCCGTTACTTGAGCCTGAATCTGCCCGAAGCCATAGAGGTAAGGGTTGGCAGCAGTTCCTGCGGGATTCGTCAACGAGTAGCTCGGTGGCAAGTTTATGATGCGTCGTTCGAAGTCATGTAGCGAGTGCGAATAAACGCCATCAGCGTTTAACGTGGTCTTACCGAATTGTCGACTGACCCCGAGCGTGGCATTGTACGCGTACGGCAACTGGAAGTTGTTCGCAATCACATTGGTCATCGAACGCGGTCCCGCTGGCGTGGGATTTCCTCCAAGAATCTCATTAATGTTTGGATAATAAGCGAGCTGCGTGGGATCGGTTACCTCCGCAAAAAAATTATTTCCCGTAAGTTGCTGCAATGCAAGTTCCTGCATGAACATACGGGCGCGTGCATGATATATACCAACACCGCCTCGTATGACCATATTTGACGCAGGCGAATAAGCAAATCCGAACCTGGGATCGACGGACCCGTAATTCACGCCGGGATGTTCGCTCAGAACTGGGCTAAGTGACTGGTTTCTGGGAAGTGCGAACGCTTCCTCCATCGTCTGGTTATCACGCACGCGCATGTCGACATCCCATCGGATGCCGAGATTAAGCGTCAAGTGCTTGGTGATCCGCCAATCATCTTGGGCGAACATCCCGAAGTATTTGTCCGGCAAAGGTGCCGCTGACGGATTGATGGACTGCTCAAAGTAGACAGGGTACGTACTCGGAACCGCCGGGTTAAACGGCGCGTCGGTTGTGAACACAAACAGACCAGGTTGCTCCGCGCATGCGCAGTACCCAGTCTGCATGAAGGTCACATTACCTCCCACTTTAATACTGTGCTTGGGGAGCGTGAAGTACAGGGTATCGTACAATTGATTGCGGTGGCGGGTTTCCTCGTCGTAGGAGTATGCCGCGCCAAGTGTGCCAGACGGCCGAATTTCCGTAGGAGCTGTGGAGTTTGGTGTCGAATTGGCGTCCGTGACGCGGAACTGATATCGGAAGTTATTGACCGCGCGGGGATTGAGTGTTGCGGTTTCCTGCAACATGATCGAGTACGAAGTGCGATATTCGGCCACTCCAAAGCTTTGCGCGAATGTACCTCCGAAGCCTCCTTCCGTGTCGGCACGCTCGTAGAGCCCACGAAGCATTAGCGAATTATTCTTCGATAGCTGATGATCGAGTCGTGCGCTCAGGAGATAACTCGTATCCCCCGACGGAAACGAGCCGTTGTACTGCGAGAGCGGCGATGACGCCGGAATGGCAACGGTTAGCGGGCTGCTTTCGTGGAGATACTCGAAGCCCACAAAGAAGAAGGTTTTGTCGTGCACAAGCGGACCACCGAAGGTTCCACCGGCTCGCTGTTGGCTAAACGGGGCCTTGACCGTTTCAAAGTAGTTCCGCGCCCTGAGTGCGTCAGCCCGAAAGAAGCCATACCCGCTGCCATGGTAGTCATTGGTCCCTGACTTGGAGACGACGTTTAGCGCGGCTTCGAGGGCACCACCATATTCGGCATCGAACCGGTTCGTAATAACCTGGAATTCTTTGATGCTGTCCTCATTGAAGTTCTGCACGGGTGCACCCCAAATGTCATCATCTATATCTCCGCCATCTATGATGGTCGTGTAATTATAACGAGAATCTGCGCCCCCAATCTGGAGCGGCTGTGTGCCGGTGAGTGAGGTATTTCGTCCAGCGCCCGGTACGAGCGCCGCCAATGCCAGGAAGTTGCGGGAGAGCAGGGGCAGTTCCGCGATCTCTTTCTGATTGATGGTACCTTCCACTTGCGATTCCTGCGTATTTACAAGCGGCGTAGCGCCGGTGACTTCCACCGTCTCTGTGACCTTGCCCACTTTCATCGTAAAGTCGACAACCACCTGCTGACCGACGATCAGCTGGATGGATTTCCGCTCTTCAACACTGAACCCCGAAAGCTCAACTCGAATGGTGTATGCGCCACTTTGAAGAACGGGCAAGCGGTAGTGCCCTACGCTGTCCGTCACCGTAGAGCGGGCGACGCCCGTCTGATCATCACGGGCCGTTACCGCCGCACCCGCCAACGCTCCACTAGACTGATCGACCACGGTACCCTGGATGATCACGCTGCCCTGCTGTGCCGGTGCAGTGAATGGCAGGACCACAAGGAACAGCGCCAAACTCAAGGTCTTCAGAAACCTGCTCGACATAGCATCTCCTTTTCATTTGTGTTCATTTGTGATATGTGGATTGCGGTCGCTCGCACCACTCGGTTTGGCTTCATACACTGGAATACCGCCAACGATCGTCATCATGACAGAAAGATCCTTCAGCTTTTCTGGCGCCGTTTCGCGGGGGTCTGCTGATAGCACGGTTAGATCAGCGAGTCGGCCGACCGCAAGGACACCAAGATCGTGCTCTTGGAAAGCCGCAAATGCGGGAGCCCATGTCATCGCACGCAGCGCCGTCATTACGTCGACACGTTGTTCGGGATGCCAGCCACCGACAGGCGTTCCATCAGCACCCATACGGGTCACCATCGAGTAGAGCGTAACGAGTGGGTTCCCGCTATCGGCAGCCGGATAGTCTGTACCATCAGCCACAATGGCACCACTCTTGAGCAAGGTAGCTGTGGGCAATACCTCGCGTGCACGGGACGCCCCGAGCCGATCGGTCGCCCAGCGGCTGTACTCGCCTACGAAAACCGGCTGTAAAGACGCAATTACGCCCAACCGTGCAAATCGCGGAAGATCGGAAGGATCGATCACCGACGCATGCTCGATGCGGAAGCGCCTGTCAGCAACGCCAGGCCCCCCGCATTGCTCAAACGTGTCGAGCGCGCGGCGGACGGCACGGTCGCCGATAGCATGCGCGTTGACTTGATATCCCCGAGCCACTGCGGCGCGCACCAGTGTGCAGAAGTCGGCATCGTGCATAAGCTCGAGCCCTCGTTCGTTCGGCGCATCGCTGTACGGCTCAAGCAGCTCGGCACCCCGCGAGCCAAGAGCGCCATCGAGATACACTTTGAAACTGCGGATCGACAACCGGTGATCCCCGAGCGAAGGCTCGGGCGCCTGCGCGAGCATATGCGCGGCGGTATCTCCCGTGCCCAGCGCCATCACATAGACCCGTAGGGGCAGGCGGTGGCTCGCCAGCAGTTCCTTGTAAAGCTCAATTACCTCCAGATTGACGCCAGCGTCATGAACACTGGTGAGGCCCCATTTCACGTATTGCGCAAGTGCAGCCTCAAGGCGCTTCTGTAACTGCGCATGTGTTGGGATAGGCATAGCCTTCGTGACTAATCTGACAGCGGCATCGACTAGCATGCCCGAAGGAGAACCGTCGGAAAGCCTTATCAGGCGCCCCCCCGCGGGGTCGGGCGTGTCGCGTGTGATCGCAGCGACGCTCAGCGCAGCGCTATTCACCCAGATTGAATGGCCGTCGATGCGGGTGAGCACCACGGGATGGTGTGGTGCCGCACCTTCCAAGTCGGCAGCCGTGGGAAACACTGCCGGCCTCCAGAAACCCTGATCCCACCCTCGTCCTTCGATCCATGTGCCAGGGGGTAGCTCCTTGGCGCGCCCGGCAACGAGACGGACGATTTCGTCTTTTTGCAGTCCCCGGAGATCCAACTCTTCCAGTTGCTTACCGAACGCCACGGGGTGAACATGGGCGTCGGCAAGGCCTGGGACCGCGACCCCCGGCAAACGAACGCGCCGGACCGCGCTGCCCACAACAGCAGAAACATCGGCTTCGGTGCCGATGGCGACGATGCGGCCGTCCTTGACCGCGAGCGCATCGGCAAGCGGGTGATTCCGGTCGAGCGTCACCATGCGGCCGACGAACACCGTGTCGGCAGGCACCAGCGCTCGGGGAGTTGCTGCATAAGATCGAGGGGGAGGGGAAAGCAATGCGACGAGCAGAAGAAAGCACGCTCTGCCCAGCAGCGCGCCACCAACGGCGTGTTCGTTATACGAACAATTGTGCGACATGCGAAACGGATTCTAGGACTATCGCTAAACGTGTGTCAAGGCTAAAATTCGCAGGCTAAAATTCGCATGCCGAAATTCGCCAATTTCTATCACGCAGTCAGGCGTGGGCGCCCAGGCTGTTGAACCTCAACGAGTAAATGGCCGCTCAGACGAATTGACCGCTGGCCTCAGACGCGATCGAGGCCATCCAAGATGCGCGGCAATGTGAAATAGTCCTTCGACACAAGAACGTGGCGGGATGTTCGCAGTGAAGACTCGGGGCTGCGACGAGTGACAACTCGCTGGTCAGGTCCAAGGGCAAAGCCACCGCGGAGTGATTCGGCGCAGAGTCTTGTCCCTTTAGCTCTCAGGTGCACAAAGCATCTTTGAAATCTGCGCAGCGGCCTGAATCACCAACGAGAGGTGACGAATTCGCATATCTTTCAGGTTGACCCGCGACACATGTGACGAGATGTTAATCGCTGCGATCGTCCGCCCGGACCGGTCCCGAATTGGCGCTGCTACTGAACGAAGCCCTAGCTCCACTTCTTGATCGACTAGCGCCCAGCCCTGCTCCCGGACCTGTTCGATTACCCGCCGCAGCTTGGCCATGTTGGTAATTGTCCACTTAGTAATCGGGCGTAGCGTCACCATAGAAAAGTACCGGTCAAGACCCTCCGGCTCTAGCCCAGCAAGGAGCACACGACCCATTGAGGTCGGATAGGCTTCCAGGCGAGCGCCGACAGCGAGGGCAATGGACATGATGCGCTTTGCAGGTACACGGGCCACATAGACAATATCACTGCCGTCCAGCACCGCAATGGAGCAAGATTCATGCACCTTCGACACGATATCTTCCATCACCGGCTGAGCGACGTCCGGCAACTTCATTGTGGAAAGGAATGTAAAGCCGAGGTCGAGTACGCGGGGTGTAAGACGGAAGCCTCCCTCCTGATGGGCGACGTAACCGAGTTCCTTGAGCGTCAGCAGGAATCGTCGCGCTGCAGCACGGGAAAGTGTCGTGCGTTGCGCCACATCGGTGATCGTCAAGGAATCGGCTTTGCCGGAGAACGCTTTGATTACGGCAAAACCGCGTGCGATGGATTGCACATACTCGTGCCGCGCGGGCCCACAGAGGACATCCCTGTTTCGAACGATTGCCACGGACCCTCCAAACTCAGCATGTTCGCAATACGAACAATATGCCATATCCTTTCACTAACTGCAACAGGCTTGATCGATGCCTTTCATTTCAGCAACGCGAGCGCGTGTCGTACGGCTGGCACGATAGGGTCGGTCGGTGGTGCGCCGCCCAGGCATACCATATACGCGTTGCGCGCACGGACGCGGTCGCCAAGGCCACGATATGCTTCGCCTAGATAAAATTGCGCCTGGTACGCGCCGGGCCAATCCCGGCCGATTCGCTCCAGGCGGTCAACAGCGTCGTGCAAACGACCGGCTTCGACATCCAAAACCGCAAGACTTAGCTGTGGCTCAGGCCGATTAGGCGCCATGGCAACGACGGATTCGAACATGCGCCGCGCTTCATCAACACGTCCCGCACGGTGCAGTACTGCTGCGAGCCGCTCAGTGATGTCGAGATTTGTGGGGTCAATGCTCGCAGCCTCCTCAAACGCAGCGATGGCGCCTGCCGTGTTGTCCGCGCGGGCCCGTTCGGAACCGATGGCTTGCAGAATAAGCAAGAGGTTCGTACGCGCCATGGGATGGCTTGCATTTGCGTGGATTGCCGCGTGTGCGGCCGTCAGAGCAGCATCCAAGCGCCCAGCGCGATAGTACGCCAGCGCAAGGTTGCTGAGCGCATCCGCTTGATGCAGGCCCGTCGCGACCACTCGCTGATTGTACTCAATCGCTTGCGCCAGATCCCCACGCTCAAGGGCAGCGGCCCCGAGAAACTTCAGTGCGAGCACGTTCCCCGGATCCTGTTGCAGAACCGACTCGAACACCGCTCTCGCCTTAGCGTGATTCGAACTCTGCGACAGCTCAAGACCGTGCTCGATTTGCTCCCACAAATCGATACGCTCTTTCGGATCGATACCAACAACAGGAACAAAACCGACCGCGATGCGTCCGCCGCCGCTAGCGTACCCTAGCGTCGCAAGCTGACTGCGCGCATTGCTATCGAGACTAACGGTTGAAGATTTTACCGCTCTCCCGGCCGCTGTTTCAAGGTCGTGGCGCAGCTTCTCCCTGAGATCTTTAACCATTTCTGGATGGACGGCAGCTAGGTTGCGCTGTTCTCCTGGATCGGCATCGAGATCATAAAGCTCCGGTGTCGGAGCATCGATCACTTTGAAATGACCCAGGTGCGCCGCATACATCGGCGACCATCCTAGCTGTTGTGCGAGGTACAGTGTTTCGGCAGACACCAGGCCCGCCGTTGGACCCGCTTTCAGCAGCCCGGGAAATACACTATCGTTTGGTAGGTGGGCGAGGGCGAGCACTGTTGGTTCAATCTGGGCTGTGCTGACAATTTGTTCTACTGTCGAAGGTGAAGGAGCCCCTCCCGCCGGTCGAATGAGCAGCGGCACATGAATGGTTGAGTCATACAGCAGCACCCCGTGACTGCGCTCGCCGTGGTCGCCGAGTCCCTCCCCATGATCCGCTGCCACGATCACCGTTGTCCGTTTTAACATTCCCAGACGGGCTAGTTCGGCGAGCAGCGTACCGACACAATGGTCCGCATAGGCGACTTCTGCTTCGTACGGGTGCGCGCTGTATTCTGTCGCGAACGGTTCCGGCGCGTCGTAGGGCAAATGCGGATCATTAAGATGCACCCAGATAAAAAAACGGTCTCGGCCCACGCTTCCGAGCCATTCTATCGCCCTCTGGACTACCTCTCCGCCTGGCCGTTCGGCCCTCTGACCCATATCATCATCGAATAAGTCGAACCCACGCCCGATGCCCGTCGAAGACCGCAACACTACGCTGCCTACGAATGCGGCCGTACGATATCCAGTTCGGCGCAGTGTCTCGGCGACGAGCGGCACATCGTCCGGCACGCGATATCCGTCGTTTGTGCGCACACTGTGCTCGACAGGCAGCCGACCGCTTAGGATCGAGAGGTGGGAAGGCAGGGTAAGGGGGACGGTCGCATATGCAGCATTGAAGCGGATTCCCTGCGCTGCGATGCTGTCCAACGCAGGCGTGCGCACGATCTTTGACCCGTACGCTCCAACCCGATCCGCCCGCAGTGTGTCGATTGTGATCAGCACGATTCCCGGACGCGCGGGTGTTGACAATCTCCACCAGACAGCCACCGCTATCACCAGCAACGCCACGATGCTCAAACTTCCCCGAAAGATACGCAAGAAGTGATCCCCCTAGAGAGGTCTACGTTGCCGGTGACACCAACGGAGCGATATGAATTGCTGGTCGCACCGAACACGCTCACCGGCCAACGGGGTGTTTTGCATTGGTTAAGTCTGTGCAGCCGGCGAGAACTAAATGGGGCCGTCGCTTACTCTCTTCCCTCGTCAGGCAAGGAGGCTCGGCCTTGCGTTGATCCCGTTCTCGAAGTTTAAAGGTTTCACTCTCCGCCGTGCTCGTCAAGTGTCGTGTGATCGGTCACCTCGGAACGCGACTGCTAAAAAATACAGAGATCATGGTTTCTGCTCACCTTTTAGGTAGTGACAGTTAGGATCCAGATCCTCGCGTAAGATGCGCAGTTCCTCGGTCGTCGGGAGTAGGGTCGTGCTCACGTCTACAGGAACCTCTATTTCCCATCCGGTCTTGTTGCAAACTTCTTCCGCGGTCACATCAGGGTGCAGTGATGTGACTATCATCTCGCCGCTGTCGCGGAAGCTATAGACACCTAGATCGGTCACAACCAGCTGTGGTCCAGCGCCGGGAGCACCTTTTGGTCGGCCGCCTCCTGGCAGGTAACCTGGGCTGGTTACGAAATCCACCCGACCGACGAAGGATCTTCTCGACTGCCGTCCGATGATGAATACGCGTTTTGCAAGCGTTGCAATATCGCAAGCCCCGCCACTCCCAGGAAATCGCACCGCCGGATGCGAGTAGTCGCCGATAACAGTCGTGTTGAGATTGCCATATCGATCAATTTGTGCACCGCCAAGGAACCCGACGTCGATTAGGCCACGCTGCAGATAGAGCAGGAAGATTTCACTTATTGACGTTACACATGAAGCGCCAGCCACCAAACAGGGATCGCCGATAGAGAGAGCCTGCCGTTCAGGGTTGGCATCGAAGATTCCCGCTTCGTACACCATCTGAAGCGAAGGCGCGTGCAGACGTTTCGCAAGGTTGCATGCGAGGTTTGGCAGGCCCACACCCACGAAAACTACATCGCCATCCCGCAGCGCGCGCGACGCGCTGATCACCATCATCTCCGACCGGGTGTATAACCCGACTGGCTCAGCGATAGCGACCATAATTCACCGGCTCCGAACGTTGGGGGACAGGCCGCAGTGCTTCCAGTTGTGCTCGTCCGAGCTTTTCGACGTACGCTTCCCTCGACGGTGTCTCATCGACCCAGTCACGCAGCCACTCTTCGAGCCGACGCGGGTCGCGGGATATTTCTTCCCAGCGCAGGTAAAACTCTGTGTCGCGATCGTAGTAGCCCATCGCGTACGAAGGGTGCGCACCGAACGGCACCGGACACACGGCCGAGATAATGAGCCCGGGAATCAGCGTACGATTCGGGTCCGCGCGAATCACCTCTCGTGGCACGATCTCCTCGACCGTGACGATGACACGTTTCGAGGCGAATGCTGCTTCACGCTGCACGCCGGTAAGCCCCCAAATCTGCACATTCCCATCCGCGTCGGCACGCTGTGAGTGAAGGATCGCGACATCGGGCATAATCGCCGGCACGGCGTACAGCGATTCCCCACCGTAGGGGGAGATGAGCAACTTGATGCTAGGATTCACTTTAGGCAAGTCCGACCCGAAGTAGCTGCGAATCGGCATGAATGGAAGGTTGGCAGCGCCCGCAAACAACCGCATAGCGAGGCCAAAATGCGAGTACTCCTCGATCTCGAGTGTGCCTGCCCCCATGGCGCGACGGAAGGCGTGAAGCGACCCTACTCCAGGATTTCCCGCCCAGCTAAAAACCAACTTTCGGCAACAGCCAGCGCCGATTAACTGGTCATATATGAGATCCGGTGTTAGCCTGACGAGCGTTAGGTTGCAGCGCCGCTGACGGATGATTTCGTGGGCGGCCGCAAACGGGATCAGATGAGTAAAACCTTCCATGACGACAACATCGCCGTCATGCACAAACTCCGCGATCGCCGATTTGAGATCTCTAACCTTGTTGATCACGGGCGTGGCATCACCGGCACAACAATTCGCGACGGATAAACAGACCCGAAGTGGATACTTTGAGCTGCGGGCACAGCTTGCGACCAGGACCGGAACGGTTCCCACGTGTTCGGGTGCACGTAGGGATAGACGCTGCCGCCTATGTACGCCTCCAGTCGGTGCCCGGCGCGAACCACAAAGCTGGTATAGCCCAGGCTGATCTCCAACTCTACCGGCTGTTCAGGTGTCAGTGGCTTGGGCGATGCCTCATGCTCGGTGCTGCGGTACCGGGTTCGCAACATACCGGGCGCGGCGGTAAAGTTACACACTGTTCCGTCCGGGGCTACATCGAGCAAACGCATCGATACATCGGTATCGGGTGCCGTGGAAGTGAACCAGATATGTGCAAGGATCTGGCCGGTAATCTCCATGTCATGTCCGATCGGATCTGAGGTGAAGAGCGCTACATCGCGACGATTTGTAACCACGCGCCAATCGGCGTTGTGGGAGCCGCAACCGGCAATGTATACGCCGTCGCCCGGTGTCACGATAGGATTGTGCGGGTCGTAGACGAACTGAGCGGTGTTATTGCCCGTCGCGGGGTCCCACTGTAATCGACCTCCCGGGGCGAGCATCAGGCTGGTCTCCTTTGTGCCTGGTGGCGGCCAGTCCTGCGCATCGCGCCATACGTTGTCACCCATCACAAAATAGTGTACTGGTGCTTCCTTTGTGTAGCCGTCATCGATTCCCTTTAGCCAGTAGTCAAAGTACCGCAGCAGAGTCTCGGTGTAGTCAAAATCCGCGTTTAGACCGAAATCGACTCCGACGAATGTGGTGCGATTGAGTGTGGGAACGCCATGTGTCCACGGCCCAATGAGCAGGCGCTGCCCCCGGCGTGCGGCGTCGGTACCACCGTGCTTCTTCATGCCCATGAAGTTACGAATTGCACCCGGCTGACCATAATCATCGTCGTTCCAAGCGGTCACATTCAGTGCTGGCACTTGAATCTTTGAATGCTGGGCCTCGATGTCATAAGGCGCCCAGTATGGTCCGTCATCAGCATGGTCTATCCACTCCCGCCACACGGGAAAATCTTGCATCAGCGGCAGGTCGCTGAGAGGAAGGTACATTAGCCACTCGTCAAAATGCTTGGCGATTCCACTCTTTGCTTCTTCTATCGACTCGTATGGGAGACCGAGTTCTCTTCGCGCCTTCACCTGCCGCTGAAGCAGCCAACTCAGTATCGGGGATTCGAAGATTCCTCCCTGATGTTGGAAATGACGGGCGTCAACAAACGTCATCGCTGGCACCATCGCCACGAGGTGCGGCGGGCGCGTCGGTGCGGTCATCCATTGAACCGCTCCCGGGTACGAAAGGCCGAACGTACCTACCTTCCCGTTGACATACGGCTGCGCGGCAAGCCACTCAATCGTGTCATAGCCGTCGGTAATCTCCTGCCGGTATGGATCGAAATTACCTTCTGATCGGAACTGCCCGCGTACATCCTGCAGCACCACAACATAACCGTGCTTGACCGCGCTAATCACGAACGGATCGACGGCTTCGGTCTTGTTGTAGGGGGTGCGCACGAGCAGCGCAGGATATTGACCGGAGTCGGCCGGACGGCAGATGTCGGCGTAGAGGGTAACGCCATCGCGCATTTTTACCGACACGTCTCGGTCGACCACGATGTTGTAGCGCCGCCACAGATTATTCGCGGTTGGAGACGCATCTGTCGATTGGCCGAATGCCAACGCGTGCACACAGGCGAAGGCGGTCACCGTGGCGAAGAAAAGAATGCGTCCCCTGGCCAGACAAGCGCACTCTGAATGCTGTGGTTCGCGTATCGAACATTTGTGCGACATACGTAACAAACTTTAGCTTTCGCGCCGCACCAGTGTCAAGCGTCAGACCAAGACAGAGAAATTATGATACAAGACTCGTCAGTGTCGACGAACCCGCCAACCAAACTCGTCCGCGCCATCGGTCGTTGGAGTTTGGTGGCCCTGGTCATCAACTCCGTCATTGGCAGCGGCATCTTCGGGCTGCCTTCCCAGTTGGCCGGATTGGTGGGGCGCCGCAGTACCTGGGTGGTGCTTTTTTCTGGTCTCGCCGTCGGTGTAATCATGGCGTGTTTTGCAGAGGTGGCTTCCTATTTCACAGAAGCGGGTGGGCCTTATCTCTACGCCCGCGTTGCATTTGGTCGGCTAGTGGGAATCGAGATGGGCTGGATGCTATGGCTGGCGCAACTTAGTGCGCCTGCCGCTAATGCCAATCTGTTCGTTATCTACGTGGGAGAATTCTTTCCGAGGCTGAATGAATTCATCCCGCGCCTCGCCACATTGACGCTGCTCGTTGCCGTCCTTTTTTTTGTGAACTATCGCGGAGTGCGCGGCGGCACACGGGTGAACAACCTTTTTACCTTGGCCAAGTTGCTGCCACTGACCTTCGTAATAGTCGCTGGGGCCATCTACATTTTCATTGGACATCATCCAGTTTCATCCGCGGTACCGGTGACAACCGGCGCTTGGCTCAAAGCCGTGCTGCTGATGGTCTTTGCCTACGGCGGATTTGAAACGGCCCTGATGCCTATGAGCGAGGCCCGGGATCCTCGACGCGACGCGGCATTTAGCCTGTTTATTGGGCTAGTGTGCTGTATTTTCATCTACACGCTGGTCCAGTGGATCGCCGTAACATTGCTCCCGAATGCTGCTGCGACCAGCCGCCCCCTGGCTGATATATCAAGCCTCGTAATGGGAAGGGGTGGTGCTGCGATAGTTACGATCGGCGGCCTGATCTCATTTTATGGGTACCTCAGCGCGAAAATCCTTTCAGTTCCTCGCCTCACTTACGCGCTGGCCGAAACTGGAGATTTTCCAACTATATTCGCTGCGGTCGATCCTCGTTTCCGAACCCCTTTTTTCTCGATCCTTGTTTTTGCTGTATTAGTCTGGTTGCTGGCTTTGTTCGGCAGCTTCGCGTGGAACCTGACACTCTCAGCCGTCGCACGGCTGGTTTACTATGGCGTGGGATGCGCGGCGCTTCCGGTTCTCCGCCGAAAACAACCCGGAGCTGCGCTATTTCGCTTGCCTTGCGGTCGCGAATTCTCGTTTTTGGGGATCGCAATCTGCGCGGTTCTCTTGACACAGGTAGATCTCAGCAAGTCACTCATTCTGATCGCCACCATTGCAATTGCGTTTGTAAATTGGCTCTGGCTCCGGCGCACGCCCGGCTCTAGTACTCAAAAGAGCGAGCGCGTCGTTTCGTGATGGGCTGTTTCGTGATGGGCTTGCTCGGGGATTTCCGAAGTGCTAGCCTACGCGGGCCATGAACATGAGAAAGTCGCAGATATTACCCTTGGCCACATTCCTTCTAATCGCGTGGTTCGCGGCAAGTGATCTGCGTGCCCAGTCTTCAGATTATGTGATCGAGAAGGACGTCGCCGTCCCCATGCGCGATGGTGCAGTTTTGCGCGCCGATGTTTTGCGGCCTAAGAACAAGGGATCTTTTCCCGTGCTGGTTTACCGGACGCCGTACGGCAAAGAATTTGCCTTGAAAGACTACACGACCTTCCGCCATGCGGTGGCGCGGGGTTACGCCGTTGTGGTCGAAGACGTTCGCGGGCGGTACTCCTCGGCAGGTGACTTTCTTCCGTACCAGCATGAAGGGCACGACGGCTATGACACGATCGAATGGGCCGCCAGCCAGCCATGGTCCAACGGAGCGGTCGGGACCTTTGGGCTTTCCTATCCCGGGGCCGTGCAGTGGCTGGCAGCAGTCGAAACCCCTCCACATTTGAAGGCCATGGCTCCCGCGATGACGTTTTCTACACCAGAAAACTTTTTCTATGCCGGTGGGACGTGGGATATGTCGTGGATCGATTGGATCTGGAACAATATCGCTCCCGACGTGCGTGTCAAGAGACATCTGGCCGGTCCTAAAACACACGACGAGGCAGTTGCGGCGTGGAAGGACGTTGGGCCAAAGGCAGTCCGCGAGCTACCGCTGGCCGGCCTGGCCGAGCTACAGGAGATCGCGCCGTATTATTACGAATGGCTACGCCATCCAGTTGACGATCCGTGGTGGGACTGGTGCGAACTGCGCGATAAATACAACCATGTGCACGCTGCCGTGCTGCACTTTTCTGCCTGGTACGACGACAACTACGGACCCGAGGGTGCCACAACGAATTTTGCCGGATTACTGAAGGCGCGTGCCGGACAGCATGATCCCCGTACCCACCTAATCCTCGGTCCTTGGGTCCACGGCGTGGACTCGACGGCTAAGACCAAGTCGGGGGAACGCGAATTCGGATCGGCAGCCGCAATCGACTATGACGAGGTTGTCCTGCGATGGCTCGACCATTACGTCCGCGGAGTTGATAATGGAGTGGAAAAAGAGAAACCGATTCGCTATTTCGTCATGGGAGACAACCAGTGGCGCGATGCAAACTCGTGGCCCCCTCTGGCGAAACCGATTTCTTATTACCTCGGTTCTTCGCAATCCCCACAACGCCCCGAGACTAACGCGAAGACACTAAACAGTTTGCGCGGTAAAGCAAAAGGCTTCAGTTCGTTCCTCTCGGATCCCACCGCCCCTGTCACAAATCCGTACGCATCGTCGGGCGCGCATGACTATCGCGAGTTCGTCAACCGCAAAGATGTCTTGACCTTCGATTCCCCTCAACTGAAGCAAGATGTGGAAGTGACTGGTGGGATCCATGTGGACGTTTTTCTTTCGTGCGACTGCCGCGACATGGACCTCTGGATGGTCCTGCTCGATGTGGCTCCTGACGGTACAGCTTTGAATTTGATGAGTCCCGGGCTGGGAGTAGTTCGCGCCAGCTATCGTGACATAAAGCGGGGAAGGCAATTGCTTCAGCCCGGCGAGATCTATGAACTGCGAGTCGAAAACTCGATCACGAGTAACGTATTTCTCAAGGGTCACCGTATTCGGGCACAGATCTCCGGCTCATTTTTTCCGGACTTTTCGCGTAATCTCCAAACCGGCGAACTGGAGGCTACGTCGGCGAAGATGCAGAAGGCCACCATCCGCATCTACCACGACAACCAGCATCCCTCGCGTGTGATCTTGCCGGTTGTACAGCGGTAACAACTCAATAATTGTCTGGATCACAGTCTGGATCACAATCGTTGACAGCAATCGAGTGGGAACGCTAGAGTATGTTGCGTATGTCGCACAACTGTTCGCAAACCGAACTCAATCATAAGCGTACACCGGTGGCGCCCCGCGGCACCTCGTCATGATTGAATCAGCCGCGGGTTTCAGACTCCCATGAATGATCAAGATTCGTGTCGGTTTCGTCATTGCAAAGTTCCTGTAACGTCCCTCGTTTCCAGAATGGAGGCAATGTGTTCAATCTGAACCGTCTACCGTGCTTGTTTATTGTATTGACTTCTGCGTTCTCTCTCTTTGCGCAGCGCGAACCTGTCCTGAAGCAGATCAATGAGCCCCATTCGTACTACTATCGCGAAATGTATTTGCCCCAGTTGACCACTGGACCGAGTGCGGTCGCGTGGTCTCCGGATTCTAAGTCAGTGGTCTATTCCATGGCGGGATCGCTCTGGCGGCAGGGGATCAATTCACAGGTGGCGGAGCAACTCACCTCAGATTCGGGGTACGATTACCAGCCCGATTGGTCCTCTGACGGCCGCTGGATCATTTATGACCGCTACATGAGGGATGCGGTCGAGATCTGGGCTCTGGATGTCGAGAACCGGCGGCCTTACCAGTTGACTAGCAATGCTGCCGTCAACGTCGAACCACGCTTCTCTCCGGACGCCCACCACGTGGCCTTCGTTTCCACTGCTTTCCATGGCCGCTTTCATATCTTTGTCGCTGACTTTGCCGATGGTAAATTGAGCAACGTCCAACGGCTGACCGGCGAAAATCGCAGTCCCCTCCCCCGCTATTACTACAGCGCCTTCGACCATGAAATCAGTCCTACATGGTCGCCCGATGGGAAGGAGATACTCTACATCTCCAATCGCGGCCACATCCATGGCACCGGCGGATTTTGGCGAATGCAAGCCGAACCCGGGGCTGAGGCGCACGAGATCTACTACGAGGAAACAACATGGAAGGCACGGCCCGATTTTTCGCCTGACGGGAAACGGATCGTTTATAGCTCATATCTCGGCCGAGTTTGGAACCAGATCTGGGTTATGCCCTCACAGGGCGGCAACCCCTTTCCGCTGTCGTATGGGGATTTCGACAACATTAATCCGCGCTGGTCCCCAGACGGTAAGCAGATCGCATTCATCTCAAATCGAGGCGGCAATACTTCTCTGTGGGTCCAACAAGTGCTCGGCGGCAAGCAGACGCAGATCGTCGCCCCGGAGCCCCACTATCTGAAACCGATGGGCCGACTCTCGATTACTGTGCTCGATACGTCTGGCCATCCCACTCCCGCTCGTATTTTTGTGACCGGTTTTGATGGCCGTGCGTATGCTCCCGACAGCGCCTGGATGAACGCCGATGACAGTTTCAATCGCGTGGAGCGTCCTTTCGAAGCACACTACTTCGATGCGACGGGAGTTTCTAAACTGACCGTTCCAGTTGGTCAGGTCGAAGTGGAGGTAATGAAAGGATTCGAATATCGGGTAACAAAGCAAACAGCGGATGTAAGCGCCAACCACGAGGCGAAGATTACGATACACCTCGACGCGCTTCCAATCCCGCAAAAGCCGCGCAGTCACTGGGTCAGCGGTGACGTCCACGTGCATATGAACTACGGGGGAACATACCGTAACACGCCCCAGCATATGGTCGAGCAAATGGCAGCTGAGAATGTATCAATTGTCGAAGATCTGGTGGTTAACAAGGAGCAAAGGATTCCGGATATCTCCTACTTCCGCCTCACACCTGACCCGGCTTCGACCGCAGCGAACCTGCTCGTGTACGGACAAGAATTTCACACCAGCTATTGGGGTCACTTGGGGCTACTCAACCTGACCAGCAATTTCTTGATCCCTGGTTATGCGGGTTATCCTGCTACCGCGGCCAGCAGTCTTGTTCCGACCAATGCCGACGTGGCCGATATGGCACACTCGCAGCAGGCGCTTGTGGGTTACGTTCATCCGTTCGAGTCAATTCCTGATCCGGCGAAGGAAGAATCGTTGACCTACGAACTGCCAGTCGACGTGGCTCTGGGCAAGGTGGACTACATCGAGGTGGTAGGATTCAGCGATCACAGGTCAACAGCGAGCGTGTGGTATCGCTTGCTCAATTTGGGGTTCCGTCTACCTACCGCTGCTGGAACCGATGCCATGTCCAACTTCGCATCATTGCGCGGACCCGTGGGACTGAATCGCGTTTACGCCGAAGTTCCGCAGGGTCCCCTTGAACTTCAGCCCTGGCTCATGGCTATTAAGAGCGGTCGTACGTTCGCGACCAACGGACCGCTATTGGGATTTACGCTCGATGGACACGAAGCCGGTGATGAGGTAAAGCTGCCCACTGGGGAACATCAAGTGAAGTTTACCGCGTGGATGCGCTCGATCGTTCCTCTAGATCACCTTGAAGTGGTCTGCAATGGGAGGGTAATACGTGACCTGAAGCTCACGGATAACCGCGATGCGGCAGATGTCAACGGAGTGTTACCCGTGTCCCAAAGCGGGTGGTGCCTCTTGCGAACCTGGGCGGACAACGCGGAGCATCCGATTCTCGACCTCTATCCTTACGCCACCACCAGCCCCGTCTACATTAGTGTGGCAGGATCATCTTTTCTTCCTAAGGGAGACGCTGATTATTTCCTCGCCTGGATCGATCGTCTCACCGCTGCGGCAAATGTCCAAGAAGGCTGGAATACAGAGGCCGAAAAACAACATGTTCTGAACATGCTGAAATCGGCGCGAGCAATTTACGCGCACCCCGAAACAATAGGGAAACCTTTGGGCCGATGATCGCCAAGAGAAAAGTTACCGTTTGACCGGAAAACTACTGAAGGCCTTTGTCCGACGTTTTTCCGTGTCGCCGCAAGAACGTAGCCCGGCTTTCCGCCTGCTCGGCCGTATCATTCTTCCCGAGCCGCCGAGAAGCTTTGGCGAGCAAGTCAAATACTTCCACGTTGTCCGGATTTGATTTGGAAAGGTGAAGCAGTCTTGGTAAGGCATCCGCAAGCTTTCCATCGATAATCTCACCTTGCGCGATTCCAAGCTGGGCACTCATGTTATCTGGCTCTAGCAGCAAAGCCGCTTCAAACTGATCTGTGGCCGCCTTCGTATCCTTCAGATTCAGGTACACGCGCCCTAGCAGCACGCGAGCCTGGACTTGGCTCGGGGAAAGCCTCAAGCTGGCTTCCAGCGCATCGCGAGTCCCCCGCACATCATGCAACTTTGTTAAGGCGACAGCCTCGTCAAACGCGGCCGTCGCGTCATCGGGACGAATCATCCGTGCTCGTTTCAGATGCTTCTCGGCATTCGCGTACTCATGCGCTCGTGATTCAATAGCTGCTAATTGCTGAAGTGCGTCGTAGGAGTCGGCATTAATCTGCAGGACTTTACCCAGAGCGGCACGAGCTTCTGCGAAACGGGAGTCTTCCAATGACATCATCGCCGTGTGTAGCAGGTTTTGTTCTTCGATATGATCCTTGGGATCTGGCAGCAACGATGGATCTGAAGCACCCGCTATACCTACATTCCCAGTATTGGCTCGCCCGAGGTAGCCTGGGGCTCTTGCCTTATCGGATATGCTTTGACTGACCATGGCTGCAGAAGGTTCAGCCGATCTTGGTCTTGCCCCGATTTCCGCCAGCAATTCACGCAACTTCTGCGCGTTCACGTTTCGTGGTTCATATTCGTTGTGCAGCTCCGCAGGGTCCGCATGCAGATCGTAGAGTTCTGATCGTGGCGCTTCGATGAACTTGAACTCATCTGTCCGCACCGAGCGCAGTTGAGACCACCCGAAACGGAGCGGGTAATCTGTCTCACCGAATGCTGTTCGCCCCTTCAAATCCGTACTTGCCAAATAGGGCATTAATGATTTGCCGTTTAAAAACGATGGTGCTGGAATTTTGACGACGTCGAGTATGGTCGGCAAAACATCTGTCGTGCGTACCTGCTGACCTACTACCCTGCCCCGGTCTAGTCGCCCCGGCAGTTTCAGAATCAACGGAACATGTGTGGTCGAATCGTAGAGAAAAATGCCATGTGTTTTCTCGTTGTGTTCTCCCAGTCCCTCGCCGTGATCTCCAACGACAACCACCACAGAGTTCTCATACCATCCGTGGCTTTTGAGATAGCGGACAAATTTTCCTAAAACCGAATCGGCATAGGCGATTTCACCGTCGTAGAGGTCATCTTTATAGATCCGCGAAAAAGGTGGCGGTGGCTCATATGGATCGTGCGGATCGTAGAGATGCACCCAGACAAATCGCGCTCCCGCTGGATGAGAGCTCAACCATGCCTCGGCATGCTGTACGACCGTCATGCCACGCCGTTCCACTGTGTCCCACCGCGTTTTCGATGACGAGTGCTCGGGGAAGTTGTCGTAAAAATCGAATCCACGATCGAATCCTGGTGCGAGGGATCTGCTGTCGAGTATCACGCTACCAATAAAAGCAGCCGTACGATATCCCCTTCCTTTGAGCAATACAGCCGCTGTAGGGAGAGTTGTCGCTAGCGGTACGCCAAAATCAGTGACTCCGTGGAAGCTCGGCAGCAGACCCGTAAGAATTGTGGCGTGTGAAGTGTTCGTTATGGGGCTGGGCGTAAACGCTTGGCTGAAACGAATGCCTTCTTCGGACAAGTTGTCCAGAGTCGGTGTTTGTACTCTATTAGAGCCGTAGCAATGCAGGTGGTCCGCACGAAGAGTGTCAATCGTTATCAGAAAAACATCTGGAAACGGTGGACCGCTCTGCGCGACCCCGATGGCGGTGGTTGTGCCAAGAGTCAAACACCAGAGAATCGCAATCCAAACTGCCTTCATCGCGCAGCAGTCTAGCATATCGGGCACGTTCGACGCCTTGTAGTACCAATATTCCTGTGCTTAATGAATAAAAGCACCGCGAAGTTCCATCGAGCGGGACGTCATGGGCAGGCCGAACGTAAAAACATTTTAAGTCCAAGGTGGAATCGCAGGCCTTAGGCAGGAGAACAAAAAGTTTCCACCCTGATTCAATCATTCAATCGGCTGGAGGCGGAACCGTCAATCCAAATGTTTTCAAGCGTGTCGGTTGCGATACAGCGAAAGATCCACTTGTTGCGCCATGGCCTCCACATTCAAGTCAAGCGACAAGAAGTCTTTTATGGCTCGTGAACTTGCACGGGGATCGCTTATGACGCGTGCGTATACTAGGCGGCAAACCGAGATATCCACTCTCTTCTTAAGCCAGGTGTTGACTTCTTCCAAATGTTCTTCGAACGCCGTGGTCATTAAGTCGCGGTCCACGGAATCGGACTTCCCGCGGCGCCGGAGCATCTCATCCTGGGAGGCAAGCACTTCCCAAAGCGGCCGTTCCAGGAAAATGACTTTATAGTCGCGGCCTTCGGGTAGAGACAAGAGAAGCTGTGAGATTATCTTCACCGCCTTACCGTCAGCTTTGTCAATGCGATCTGGTTGTTTGGGTAAGAGCTTCGCCGGTTCCCACTCACAATAGCCCCGTGGGTTGTCCGCGTCTGGCTTGCGTTCGAAATCCGTGAGCAATGTCATGCCACCGGCAGCCAGCATCTGCATCATCAGTGATGTACCGGAGCGGGGCAGGCCCGAGACAATAGTGATCACAGTTTGAGTAATACCTTTTCCCAGCGATCGAATTCCAGCAGCGACATCGCTCCTTGCGGTTAAGCAAAAACCTACGGTGTAGTCTCCGTTGCCACCATCCAAGGCTTGCCATCGAGGTGAGCGGGCAGGCCGAGGCCGAAGACCTTCAGGATGGTCGGGGCGACATCCACAAGCGCGGGCTTTTCTTCTGCGATCTTTCGGTTGGAGAAGAGCACTCCGGGAACAAGCCGCGGATCAATACAATGGTCGCCACTCCAAGCTTTCAGATTGTCCTCGAAAATCCGGGCTGTGACCTTGCCCGTGACCGAATCCCAGGAAGCGCGGAACCCGTCACCATATCCGATAATGAGATCGGGCGCGTTGTCAACATAAGGACCAGCGTAGATCGTGTCAGAATCAAAGACACCGGTGATGCCGACGCGTCCAGAGGCAGGATCAACCAGCCCATTGAGCTGGCTGCGCAGCCCTTCCTTTAAAGCCTCTGCTTCCGCGCCCGGTTGAACGATGCCTTCCCGCTCGCGTCCCGCGAGGTTCAGGTAGAGACCATTCAACCCCATGGTATAGGCGCGCGTGCGGGACCAGTCCACGTCTTCGAACCAGTCGCCGCTGTCGCTTTTCCCAACCTTCAGCGCGAGATATCCGTTCTGATGCAGCCAGGCATTCAGATTGAGGCAGCGAGCGAACGACTTGAACCCATGATCGGAGACGACCAGTAACAGAGTGTCATCATCAATTTTCTTCATGACGTGTCCGATTAGGTCATCCATACGGCGATACAGTTCCTGAATAATCTGGGGTCGCTGATCGCGAGGCACATCACGAGCAGCAGGATGATCTTCTTCCAAATATCGCCAGAACATGTGCTGTACCCGGTCGGTCGTATCAAAAACGCAGACGCAGAGGCCCTGCTGAGTTTTCTCCAGCGCATCGAAAAGCATACGCTCACGATCTTCGTGATTTGCGTAACACTGAGCGAGGAATGCCTGATCGTCGAGGACTTCTTCGTTGAGAGCCCAGGTATCTTCGGCAAGCCCCAGGGTGGCGTACGGGCCAAAAAGTTTGGCCAGATAGATGGAGTAGGTTACCGGGTACGAGATGGGCAGATCCGGCCTGCCCGGATCAATATTCACGGGCGTGACGTAAACTTCCACTTGGGGCGAAACCTCTTTGAGGTAGAACCGGCAGATTCCGCGGGCGCTAAATCCCAAGTGGGCCTTGAATTTTACTGGAATCCATTGAGAGTACTCCCCAACTTTCAGCGTGAAACCCTCTGAGTCCACGGTGATGCGTGCCTGGTTCCTAGAGATATCCGGTCGTATCTCAAACTTCACGCGCAACTCGTTGCCCGAACCGGCTCTCAACGGATCCTCCGGGCCAGGGATGTAGGAGCAGCACACGGGGCCCCGGCGCTCCATTGGAATACGGACTCCACCCTCGCGAAACCTGTCGTTATTGCTTCGAGTCGTACAGAGGCAAAATGTTCCCTGGCTTCCTTTCAAGTCAGGGACGCACATGCCAGAAAGCAGCACGCCAGGAAATTTCTCTGGCGGAAAAGTCACCGGTACACGGATCACCGAGCAGAAGATCCCCGCCTTCCCCAGCCAGTGCCAGAATGGTGTACCGCGGCGCATACCCTTGATCTGAGGCTTGTCGAGCGGCACAGTGTATTTGCCGATTGTCAGACTGCGCTTGGGTGCGCGGATTTCGGCAGAGGAAAGAAGTGGTAGATAGTTGCGAAGATCCCGCGCCAGAAAATCATAGATATTATGTTTGCCGGGATTGACCCCAGTCATGAAGGTAGACCACGCCACCGGAGAAATGGCTGGATACGTGGTCCGTAGTTTTCGGAATGTCCCCTGATCGCGCAGTCGCGCTAGATTGGGCAGCCGTCCTTCCCGCATGAATCGATCTGCCAAGTCTGGGTCCATGCCGTCGAAACCGAGTATTACCGCGCGCTTGATCTGTGCCTTCCCGTAGGCCTTGCGTTGACGCAACCAGCGAAACAAGTGCCGGAATGGCCACGTGAAGAACGCATAGGCTGAATACAAGAAAGCGACTAAGAGTGTCCAGAAGGAAGAGAGGACGGCGAAGCCCGCGCCCGGACCCGCATACGCCTCACTGCGCACCGGAAACAGTAACACCAGGCCGAAAATGACGAGGAGTGTGGGAAGCAGATTGTACCTGCGCCTCATTGCGAAACTTGGCTCGCGGCGTTTCATATTTCAATCCTCAGAACGCTCTTGAAGAAAAAGCCTGCTGCCAACGATAGAACGAAGAACAACCAAATCCAGTTCCAATCCAACCAGGCGAAATGGATGCTGCGTGCAGGATAACTCACTTCAATGGACTGGATGGGACTGTTATCCGGCAATACCGGTTCGCTAGAAACAAACATCCGTTCCCAGAATCGTCCGCGGAGCCGAACCGGAGAGACGCGCGCCACACCAGATGAGACCACTGCCTGTTTCGAAAACACTTGACCAGCAACAGCAATGTTAACGTCGTAATTTCCATCTTTCTCGGCCATAACTCGCCACACGACCTCGTTGTTCGTCGGCACATGCACAGCCGGTGTCGTAGTTTTCAACTCCGGCGGCAACTGCAACGATATCTCATTGAGAGAGTCGGGGTTTGTGGTGTGCACCTGAAGCAGGAATGCCTGCCCTGTTTTTAGTGGGACAAAACCCAGATACCGGTCCAATTGCACAATCAGAAGAATCAGAGGGAGAATAACGTACACCAACGGTTTGAACGCCAATTTTAGATATTGGCCCGTACAACTCAGGATGTGTTCGTACGAGCTCAGTACGACCGGGAGTTGATCCTGAAATAAACGGACGGCCAACAGGTGCGCCTTGAGTTGGTCCTTCACGGTGCGGATCGCTTTCTGGTCAGAGGTGTAGCGAAATACTACAACCATCAGTAGCCCGATGATGGCAGAAACCACTATGACAAGCGCAATCGGGATACTATCTCGAAAGAAACGTGGTATAGCCGTGAAGAACGCGTAAGTAGGGACAAGTGAAAACATCGCCGGTTGATGGGAATGATGCACCCTGAACTACTCGATGTAGCCAAGCCCCTGCAGCCGCTTTTTCACGAGTTCTTTGCACCTGGAACCCGTTTGATCGGGAGGAAGTACTTTCTTGATTTCCTTCTCGAGCACATGAGCCACGAACTCGTCCACGGACCCATAGCCGCCGGTGTCCGCGCACTGCTTCACTTTGTCAAGCAAATCACCCTCAATCTTCACTTTGTAGGAACCAAACATCCATTACCTCCCAGGGTCCTGTCATCGCAAGCCCTAGCTAGTAGGCAGCGCGATTGGACTGGAAAACAGATTGCCCTATCATATCCTTTGACTTGGCGATTCCAAACTCCGCAAGAATAGTCGGAGCGATGTCGGTCAAAGCCGGCGTCTCGACCTTAATTTCGTGGTTGCTGAGCAGCACGCCTGGGACCAGTGTGTAATCCATGCAGTGGTCACCGCTCCAAGGGTTCATGTTGTCTTCGAGGACCTCCGACGTGAAAGCCCCGAGAATCGTCTTCCAACCCGCCCGATATCCCCGGTTGTAGCCAACTAAAAGATCAGGACCCGAGTGCGAGTAGGGCCCCTGGTAAACTTCACTCGCTACATCTACACGTGTGATCACGGGAAGACCCGACTGAAGGTCCTTGACGCTCAGCAGTTTCTCCTTGAGTTCCTTAACTAACGCGTCGGTGGCGGCTCCCGGCGGAACGATTCCATCGCGCTCGCGGCCGCGCATGTTGACGTAAAGGCCGTTCAAACCGAGCCCATACGCGCGTGTCTGACTCCAATCCACGTTAGCCCAGGGCCCGCTCGAATCTGGATTCGTATCGTTCTTCAACTTGATATAGCCGTTATTTAGCAGCCATGTATTCAAGTTGAAAGAACGGTAATAGGGAGCAAACCCGTGGTCGGAGAGAACCAACAAAGTCGTGTGGTCATCCAACTTGGGCAACACCTCCCCGAGCACCTGGTCAATTTGCTGATAGAACTCTGCTATCGCTGAGCCGTTCTGGGCGGCAAGCGCGGCGTCGTATTCCGGATGCTTCCGATCCATCAGCCGCCAGAACATGTGGGAATTGAGGTCGATGCTGGAGAAGTAGAAGAAAAAGACCCCCCGTCGGAATTTCGCGAACTCGGTATCAAAAATGCGCCGGTGTTCTGCCAGAACGGTTCGCGCCTGTTCGAGATATTCGTTGTCATCCAGCACACCGACGGAAAGCGCTTTGGTGTCCTCCGCGATTCCCTGCGTGTAGAACCCGCCTGCTTCTTCAGAAAGCATGCGGGAATAGCTGGATGGAGTTGAGATGGGGAGCGCGGGATCCGCCGGGTCAATATTGATGGGGGAAACATAGAGCTGAAACCGCGGATGTGTCTGCTTTAGATAGAAGCGGCACATGCCTTTGACGTTGCCGAAGAAGGGAAGCAACTGGAACTCGACCCGTATCCAATCGCTCCACTCGCCCTCGCGCAACACGAATTCCTGGCCCTGGACCGCGATTTTGGCAACTGACTCCAATGGATCGATCGCTACTGAAAACGGCTCGGTGGAGGGAGGGGAGCCTTTTCGGAACGTGTTGTCCGGACCGATCAAGTTGGCCTTGACCTGCGAATTCTCGACCTGAACCGGAATTATTTGTCCCCCCTCGACGGCGCCCGTCTCGGCTGCCGGATCATCCGTATAGGAAGAAAACGTGCCATAAGTGCCGCGTAGGTCGGGAGTTCCCATGCCAGAAAGCGTTTGTCCGTTGGCTGGAACGGGTGGGAAATTCGCCGGAATTCGAAAGACGCTATTGGGCACTCCGTGTTGATCGAGAATCTCCCAGAACGCCTTCCCCTTTCGCAGTTGCTCCGCGCTGCCACCGCCCAAGGGAATGATCCAGTTACCCAGATGAATTCCGTGCTTGGGCCCCTCGACCCTCGATGCCGAGAAGTACGGTTCCAGGGTCTTCGGGTCACGATGGATGAAATCAAAGATGCCGTGACCTCCCGCGTTCATCCCGGTGATCAAGTTGGACCACGCTACAGGGCTTTGCGGTGGAATGCTGGTAGTGAGCAGGCGAAACGATCCCTGCGAAGCAAGTCTGGAAAAATTGGGCATCTTCCCTTCCTGCATCAATTGCTTCAGGAGTTGAGGGTCCATTCCGTCTATGCCGAGGATGATCAGCTTCTGCTTTCCATGCCAATCGCTGCCTGCACGCCTGCACGAAGGCAACAGGGCAGCGGCGAAGAGCAGCAGCAATCCGGAAAACACCCAGACAACCTTTTTCAGAGCCTCACTCCTTGGCCATTGTTAATTGGCATCGAAATACAAACAATGATTCTGGCTTTCGCGCCTGATCATGTCAAGCAAGCCATTTATGTCTGCCATTTATGTCATTTAGCAGGGCACTGTCCAAGAATTCTCCTGCAGCACGTACTTTCCCGGCAACCCCATCCTGCATTAGACTCATTGCTATGTTGCGGCGCGACTTCTCTTTGTTTTTGCTTGCTATTTTGATACCAGCTTTTCTCTCCGGGCGTTCCTCGGCGTCGAGCGAGCCAAACATCGTTCTGGTCACGCTTGGTTCCGCACGAGCTGACCGGATGGGTTTTCTTGGCGCCCATCATGGATTGACGCCTCATCTTGACGGATTAGCCAAGCTGAGCATCGTCTTCGAACGCGCGTATTCGCAGGCTCCGCTCACAGTGGTTTCGCACGCTACCATCCTCTCAGGCGCATACCCTCAGACTCATCACGCCAGCGAACTCGGCGCTTCCCTTGCGACTGGCCTTCCGTATCTTCCGGACTTGATTCACGCTCGCGGCTACCGCACGGCCGCCTTCGTCGGTTCCAACCTGCTGGATCCGCGAAACGGTTTCGCTCCCGGTTTCGATCGCGGCTTTGATGTTTATGATGCTGGCTTCCAGCAATCTAGGCGAAATGATGACTTTCACCAGTCCACCGAATGCCATCCAGACCAGGTAGTCGCGCGAGCGACCAAGTGGTTGGACCCAAATGCGCAGCAACCCTTCTTCCTGTGGGTACACCTTTGCGAATCTCACAGGTCTTCTGGCAGGTCTTCTGGCAGGTCTTACGAGAGCGCCATATCTGCCATCGACATGGCATTGGGCAAGCTTGTGAGCACCTTGCACAGACAGCATCTCGATACCGGCTCCATGATCATAGTAGCGGCGGATTATGGAGAGAGTCTCGGCGCACACGGCGAAGATACGCACGGCATTTTCCTTTATGACGAGACCGTCCATGTACCGCTGCTAGTGAAGTTGCCGCAGAACACCATGGCAGGGAAACGAGTCAAGGGCCGAGTTAGCCTGCTCGATATTGCTCCGACTGTGCTGGAGACAGCGCGCATTCCGATTCCCTCGCAAATGCAAGGTCACTCCCTGCTGCGCATTGCGAGGGCAAGTGCCGAAGCCGACCAACCCGCCTACGCTCGCAGCGATTTTCCGCAACAAGCTTTTGGATGGAGTGTGTTGGAATCGTGGCGTGCGGGAAAATACCTGTACGTGCGGGCTCCCCAGCCCGAACTGTATGATCTTTCTGCCGATCCGAAGGCAAGTCGTAACCTCGCTTTGAGTTCACCGGCCATACTTCAGACCATGGCCGCCCAATTGAAAGCTTTTGACAACCACGTCGGAAATGAAGCTGGGAAGCCTGTGGAAACCGGACTCACTTCGAGCGAGATACAGAAACTCGCCTCGCTGGGATATATCGGCCTTCAGAAGACAACCGTGGGCGTGGATGCCCCGGTTGCAGGAACGGACCCGAAGAACGCCATCGCGATTGCTAATCGGACCCTCAATGCCATGCTCGTCCTGGATGAAGGAAAGCCGGAGAAAGCGATACCTACATTTCGGGAGGTGCTCGCCGGACAAACGAACACTTATTTGGCCCAATACGGTCTGGGCATGGCCTTGGCCCAACAGCGGCAATATTCCGAGGCCATCGAGCACTTGCACAGGGCAATCGAACTGCAGCCGGATTCTGCCTGGGCCCACTATTTTATGGGAGTCAGTCTTTTCAAAATAGGTGATTTCAAGAGCTCCGCAATCCATCTTGAGATCGCTTCCGGCCGTTTGCCCGAGTTTGGAGGACTACATACCGTTTTAGCACAGGTTTACGAACGTTTGGGCCGTACCCAAGATGCGACTCGCGAACACGCTAAGGCCTCTCAATTGGGGCGCAACTGAGATCAAATCGAATCCAACGGGTCGCGCAGAAGACTCCGCCTGGGAAACCGAGGTTCAGCATTTTCCTTCTTCTCATCCGCAGGAGGCTTTTCCTGGTTCCCCACCTGCTAATGATCCGATCCATAAAAGGAATCCGTACTCCTCCGGCAGGAGGAGCGTGGTGACGGACCGATCAGCCTCTCTATGGAGCCGGTTCGGTCCCCACAACCTGAGACTGCCCAATGCAGGTGCCAAGCGCTCACAGGATCCAACCCACCCTTGCAGTCGATTGTCGGTTCACCCGCTCGTCCTGTGACATAAGTCATCGTCTCAATCCCGTCTTGCTCAGGGTCGCAGTCTTCAATACGCCACGATATAAATGTTTGCGCCAGTGCATCGGTCATCGCCTCAATCTCCCGAACCGTCTTGTTGGATTCTTCCGGGCTCACATCGTTCGAGGCGAGGTTCCGTATTGCGGTTTCTGCTTCCGGACGCGGCCTCTGCCCCTCCCGCCAACCCTGCGGAGTCTCCCAACCGAACAGCTTGGGAACGCTCTTTGGGCGTTTCCGCTCGTCGATATCGACCCACAAAGTGCGGGCGGGCATTGCGTTCCCGACGTGCGCCCCAAGATCACTCACTGCACGCTGATCAACGATGATCTCCTGCGGTGCATCAAGGCGCTTGGCGCAGTGCGTGCTCCCTTCTGCTAGGCGGTCTTCAATGTCGATAGGAACACAGGTCTCGGCCACAGGGCGGGGCGGAAGTTCCGCCTTCTTGCGAATTCTGGCCCATCGGCCAATGGAGGCTTGTGGATCGAGATCGAGGACCGCAACTTCAAATCCATCCTCGGCGGCTGCGCAGGCGAGATGTCGGTAGCAAGTTAAAATGTCCGGTTTTAGTAGCAAGTGAAATGTCCGGTTTCAAAGTTGTGCCCCCGCCGTTTGGGTTGGGTTGATTTTGGGGATGGGGTTGCAGGGGAAGGGGAACTGCCCCCCTCCCCCTCAACCCCCTCCCCAAAATAAACCCAAACCCAACGGCGAGGGCACAACCTTTAAACCGGACATTTCACCTTCTTATAAAACCCGACATTTTAAATTGCTAACGACATCTCCCCTGCGCC
>Ga0182024_10002950_pt1 | contig 41415 bp, 34 predicted proteins | sample P32metaG_FD_120480 | JGI IMG/M metagenome (GOLD analysis project Ga0182024, IMG submission 120480) | Permafrost microbial communities from Stordalen Mire, Sweden - P3-2 metaG (Illumina Assembly) | ecosystem: Environmental > Terrestrial > Soil > Wetlands > Permafrost | place: Sweden: Stordalen...
TCGGGGGCCGCTGGCCAGACGATCGCCAAGGCGAGACGGAACACGCACCCGTCAGGGAAACCTGGGGGACTGAGCCCGTCCGAACCTCACGGCAATCGAGCAACCAGCGGCCTACCTCACCGAGAGGCACTGGTCGACCTACCGTCTCCTGGCGCCGGGCAACGGTGGCCCGAGGCGGTCGTCACCTGTTGCTCAGATGCACAGGCGGTGCTGACGGCACCTTTATCTGCCCACCACACGGCGGCTTTCGGCATCGCTGACCTCGATCGGTTCTCTGGCCCGTTCTCAGTCCAGGGCCGCGGGTGGTGAACAGGTCGCCGACGTGATCCCACAACTGCCTCCGCTTCGACGCTGTTGGGATGATGCGCACGACGGCGCCCGGCAACGGTGATGTCGATCTCTTCGCCACGCTCCACTTAGCGCACAATCTCGGATGCGTCCTGAGGCAGCTCTCGAAGTCCCACAGTTGCATGCCGAGAAACGGAGCCGGCCGGCGTGCCGGCGGTCGTCCCCAGAGGCTTGCATGGAAATAACGGCCCAGCGCGTTCGGTCGAGTCGCTCAGCCGGTGCTGCGGCCACGAATGCCCCCGCTTCCAATCGGCGCGGACCAGGACCGCAAATCAGGTGGTCAGACCGACATGGCCACTTGCGGCGTCAGCCGCACCGATGATAATCGACAGGCCGGCCCGCGCTGGCGTGCCTTATTTTTCGTCTCACGTGGGCGTTCGGACCACAAGGTGGAGGTCATATAGACAAAGGCCGGCGTCCGAGATGATGAGGAACACTCCGACTGAGTTGACGATGTGGTCAGCGATGCGGGGCGTGAATGTACTCGGCTTGAGGTAAGGAGCCCGTACCGTGGCCGGCTGCTGAATGGCGAGCCCAGGAGCACCGACGGTGGCGAGAGATGGGGAAGCGAGCGCCCAGGCTGCGGCGGCGGCGCGCGAGTTGTCGGCGAGGCGGCGCTGCTGGATTGCCCAGATGGCTCCTAACGCGACCAAGAGGTAGCCGAGTACCCAGCCGCTGTCCAGCCCGTTCCCAAACCCGAAACTCTTGGTCGCAGTCTCGTAGGCGAATGAACTATCGGCAAGGGTGAAGGACAGGATCCCCCCCAACACCAAGCCGAGGCTGACCCGATCTCGTGTGGCCTGCCGGAATGCCACGACCACAATCATCGCTGTCACGAGGTCGCCTAGAGGATAGGCGATGCTTACCACGGGCCCAAGGATGGCGCCGACAGACTGGTGAGAAGCAAGGCCGGCGACCAGCGCCCAACCACCAAAGAATGCCGCAAAGGCGACTAGCATCTCCGCGGCAAGACGTACCAGGTGCCTGGTGCTCCGGTGCATCCCGCCCGAGAATGCCAAGAGACCCACCACGGTCAATGGGACGGCGGCGAGGAACCGACATCGGCCAATGACGGGAAGGGAACTTCGACCCCTCGGACCAGGTCGTACCAACACCACGCTGCCTCGCCACATGCCCAGGCGAAACTGGACGCGGCCAGGAATCCCCACCCTGCTCGGGTTCGCCGCTGCAGACGTGCCGCCGCGGTGCACGCGCCTGCCGCCACGAGCGCTGCGACCAGTTCTCCCACATCGTCGACCGCGTCAGCTGTCCGGGCACCGCCGACACGGAGGCTTAGCCAGGCCAGGAACACCGCTGTCAACGCCGCGAACACCGCCGCGGTCAACCAGAACGCTCGGGTTCCGTCGCGCGTGGAGGTCATGATTGTTCTCTAGCTGATCCATCGGCCGGTTGGTGCCTCGAGTTAAGCGGCGGCCGAATCCGTTCGCTTGGACCGGTGACGTCAAACGAGACGTCCTTCTGCGCCCGGCCGGCAACACTTTCATGAAATCTGTGAAAGCGACAGACAACATTGAACTTGGTAGAGGCCGCCGGGCCCTACGAACTGCGAGTGCGTGCGGAACCTCGTGTGGGTCCAGAGAAAAACGAGCGGATACTTGGTGTATGTCGCGGCTTAGAGGTCGGGCTGCATGCGTCGCTGACTGACGGAGTACTCATGGCCGCTAGTCGGGCCGGGGGTGTTGCGACGCCGGTCTCGAGAACTTAGTTGCTGTGCGGCGGCGCTCCGGATCCTCCTTGCGCGGATGATGGCCGCCTCGACGTCGTTCAGGTCCGCCCCGCCCTGGCCTCGGGTTGGCGCCGTCTCCTGACGCAAGGAAGCGAGCTCCCTTGTTCTGGCCGAAGGCGGTGTCGTCGTGGCTGTGTCGACAGACGAACCCGCCGAGAGAAGGTGTCGCCGAGCTTGTCGCAGTTTGTCGGGGCCGTAGGCGTAGGGATCGCCGGTCCGGGCTGCTGCGACGACCACGCTTGCCCAAGGCGCGTCAAGACGCCGCTCGAGGTCGGCGATGTGGCCTTTTCGCCAGGCGTTTGATCGGTCGAACTGCTCTCCCTCGGCCCGAGTCGACTCCATCTTCTCGAGCCTGGCGGCGCACTCGACGACTTGGTGCTCGCAAACGCTGACGGTGCGCTCGCCCGCCTCCTGGTGCGTTCGGGCGGCGGCGCGGCGGGCTCGTCCGGCCGGCGTCAGGACCCGGAGGCCGCTGCTGCTGTTAGCGACGGCTGCCCAGTGGGCGGCTCGGAAGCGAGCCTGCCTCGGCGAGCTCGACTTCCCTTTGCTGAAGAGTTGCTTTGGTGTTCGCAATCTGGACGCTGATGTCCGGTGGGCGCCCGTCAAGTGCGGAGAACTGCCCGGCGATCGCCTTTCGGAGCTGTCGGTCGATCCGATAGGGATCGTCCGCGGCAGCGAAAGTCTTCGGCCGGGCGCGGCCAAGGGCGGCTGCGACGTGTTCTGAGGCCGTTGCTTCCTCGCCCACGATCCGACCGCTGTGGTCGGCGTCGGGGACCGGGACCGTGTTCCAGGTGTGGGTGGGGTTGACGGAACGAGATTGGCCGACGTAGCCACGGTGATTGTCGAGCGCCGGCGTGCCGAGCAGGTGGACCTGTGCCTAGGTGCCGCCCTGAACGCCGTCGATGGTTTGGCACCAGGCATGTGAGAGACGGGTTCGGCCGTCTTGTCCGCGCTCTTGGACGAACGAGGTGGGCACGGTTACGGGTGCTTCACAGCCTTCAGCAACGACGCTCAGTCCTCTGGGACCTGCCCGCGTAACCGTGGCGGTGGTGCCGTTTGCGAGGCGGCTGCCCTCCTCGAGGCGGAGGGGGCGTGCAAGACGATGCGATCACCACTTTGGTACTTCCGTGCGCCGGACCAGCCGGGGCCTTCTATATAGGGACCACTGATGCTGCCCTGTTCGATGAGGGTCCGGCGGATCGTGTCGGCGATGTCCTCACAATCGCCATTGGTCACCGCCAGCGCGACGACGTTGGCGGTGCCGTGGCGAGCAATGTCAGCGGTGACGGCTCGTGCCATCTCGTGACGGGCTCTCTCAGCCCCGTCCGGGCTGTGCTCCCATCCACATCCCGCTCTGAGGGATTGGCTGACCTGGATCTCCCCGGCTCGGTAGGCGATGAGAGCCTCCCGCTCGACCAGGTCGGACTGCCGGCGGTTCACTGACAGCTCGGCCGTCAGCATCGGAGGGTGTCCCTTGTCGGAGGTCAGGTAATGAGCGAGCCCGCCTGCCCCAACGGGCTGAGCCTGTTGGGGGTCGCCGACGAAGATGATCTGACCACCGGGGCATCTAGCCACAGCGCCGAGGACGACGTCTGCTTCGGCCGTTGGAAGTTGGGAGAACTCGTCGCAGATGATGACCGCGCCGGGCGCGAGCAAGGGCTCAAGGGCGAAGCGGGGGATCGTCGTGGCTTCGAGGCCGGTCTGGCGAAGCTGGCCGACGTCCTGGTTCGTGGTTGACATCGCCAGCACCGGTAGTCCATCCGCTCGAAGCGCCCTTGCGGCGGTGGCGAGAGTGGTTGTCTTGCCGTGGCCGGCGTCCTGCCGGTCGTAGCCACTCAGAGTGACTGTATGACATCACAACGCAGCGCGGGGCTGGTGGAGCGCACCCTCGACGTAACGCCAGGAAGCGTTGCCGATCGATCACCATGTAGCTCAGCCGCCAGATCTTCCGATAGCTCTGGTTGTAACCAACAGGCTCATGCGGCTTGGCGCGTGCCAGCACGGGATATGTAGGCCAGCGACAGAAACTCTTTTCGAGCCTGAGGCGCGCTGACGATGACGCCCCTCTCGTCCCAACTTCCCGGTATCGCGGTTGGGCGTCGGCGCCAACGACGCGTTACTTGCGCCCGCAACGGTAGAAGTCGAGCAGTTTTCAGCCGGGAACGACCCGCCGAGCCTTCATCCGCCCAGGTCAGCGGGTTGCCCGCGACATCACGGCCGTGGGCGAGGGGGGACTTGAACCCCCACGTCCTTGCGGACACAGGAACCTGAATCCTGCGCGTCTGCCAATTCCGCCACTCGCCCAGCGCGATCGACGATACTCGCGTTATTGTGGACCTCCGCCGGTAGTGGCGCGCCCTCGGACGAATACCTTTGGCCGGTATTCTCGTGGGGACATGGGACTCCAGCAGTTCGAGCGCCGCTTGGAGCGCATCGTCGAAGGTGCATTCGCCAAGGCGTTTCGCGGCCAGTTGCAGCCCGTTGAGCTCGGCCGCCGGCTGACTCGCGAGATGGATCTGCACCGGGCCGTAGGGGTGCGCGGGCTCATGGCCCCGAACCACTTCGAGGTGTACCTGTCCACGGATGATTACGAGCGCTTCGAGGGTTTCGGGGAGCTGCTGAACCGCGAGCTGGTGGAGGCGGTGCGCCAGCACGCCGGCAGCGAGCGTTACCTGTTCCTCGGGCCGATCGAGATCGTCATCCACGAGGATCCTGATCTGACCCGGAGCACCTTCGCCATCGAGAGCGATCTCCGCCAGGGGGCGGGCGGCCCGAGCGACTGGCTCGTTCTCCCGGACGGGCGCCGGGTGGGGATCGCCGACGAGATCGTGACAATCGGCAGGCTGCCCGAATGCGCCGTGGCGGTTGACGACCCGAACGTCTCCCGCCGACATGCCCAGCTGCGGCGGGAGGGGGACAATGTCGTGCTGGTCGATCTCGGCTCGACGAACGGGACGAAGGTGAACGGGGTACACGTCAGATCGCACCAGCTGGCTCCGGGAGACGTCATCACGGTCGGGACGACCGCCTTGAGGTTCGAGCCCGCCTGAGCGGCGGAGTCCGACAATGCCGCATACCCTTCTCCATCTTCTCCGGTACTTCCTTCTTGGCCTGCTGTGGCTCTTCTTTCTCTACGCGGCCCGGATGGTGTTCGTGGAGGTGCGCCGCTCCCGGGCAGAGCGGGCCCCTGCAACGCCGCAGTTGCAGCACTCCACCGACCGCCAGGTACCGCTGCGACTGAGAGTCGTCGACCCTCCGCAGAGGCGAGGCCGCTCTTTCGACCTCGGGGAGGAGGTGACGATGGGGCGCTCGCCCGGCTGCGCGGTGGCGCTCGAGGACGACACCTTCACCTCTTCCGTGCACGCCCGCGTCTACCGGCGCAACGGCGAGCTCTGGCTCGAGGACCTGGGCTCGACGAACGGCACATGGCTCAACGACGAGAGAGTCAGCACTCCGTCGCGGCTCCAGCGAGGCGATCGGGTGAAGGTGGGCAGCACGATCCTCGAGGTGGCGAGGTGAGGTCTGCTGCCATGGCAGCTCCCAGGAGGCAGGCTGCGTGACGGTGTTGCGGGCGGCTGCCGCCACACATACCGGCTACGTGCGGGCGACGAACCAGGATCTCGCCCTCGTGAGCCGAGACCTCGTGGCAGTGGCCGATGGCATGGGAGGTCACCTCGGCGGCGAGGTGGCAGCACGCATGGCGATCGAGGAGCTCCTCGAGGCGTTCCAGCGCGACCGGACGAGCAGCGGACTGGCGAAGGCGGTCCGGCGGGCCAACCGGACGGTCTGGAAGCGAAGCCGGGTCGAACGCACCCTGCACGGGATGGGCACGACGCTGACGGCGGCGGCGCTCGTGGCCGGCAGCGAGAAGTCCGCCCGGCCGCATCTGGTGGTCGTAAACATCGGGGACTCCCGTGGTTACGCTCTCGATCGGTCGACCCATGAGCTGCAGCGACTGACCGAGGACCACTCGGTGGTCGAGGAGATGGTGCGGCAAGGCGAGCTCACGGCGGACGAGGCGGCCGTCCATCCGCACCGCCATGTGCTCACGAGGGCACTCGGGATCGACGCCGAAGTTGAGCTCGACGTCTGGGATCTCGAGCCGGCCGCGGGAAGCAGGTTCCTCCTGTGCAGCGACGGCCTCACCAACGAGCTGTCCGAGCGGGAGATCGGAGAGCTCCTCGAGGCCGCCGCAGAGCCGGAGGACGCCGCCCGAGAGCTCGTCGGCCGGGCGCTCGGCCACGGCGGGACCGACAACGTCACCGTGGTGGTGGTCGACGTCCTCGACGAGGCGGCCGATGCCAAGGACATGCGGGTCGCCCTCGTGCCGGCACGCGCCCCGAGGCCGGAGGCGCCTCCCGGGGAGGCCCGGGATATCACGGAGGCCATCCCCATCACGCCGGCTCTTGTGCCAGCCGAGCCGGATGGCGGCTCGGCTGCCGCGGTCCCGACCGGAGCAGCCCCGGCCGTACCTGACCAGCCGGACGACGCGCCGGCCGCTGAGATCACGACGGTGGCCGCCGAGCTAGCCGGCCAGGCTGGGGCAGCGGCCGCTGAGATCACGGCGGCGGCGCAGGCCGGGCAGCACGATGAGGTGCCGGCCGCGGCGGCCGCGGGCGCGGCCGCACTTCCGGGCCAGGCCGGGGACGGGGACACCGAAGCCGTCCCGGCCACCGCAGCGGGGTCAGCCGGCCAGCCCGATGAGATGCCAGCCGAGGGCAACCGTTCTCGGGCGGACTCAGCACAAGCGCCGGCCGAAGACACGCCCGGTGCTGCCAACGAGAACGGCCCAGACAAGGGCCGCGGTGTCGTGCCGGTGCCGGCGGACCTGTCTGCCGAGCTGGCGGGGGGGGACGGAGCCGAGGGAGGAGTCGCCGCCGCGGCCGCGGCGGCCGGGGCTGCCGCCGCGGCGACGGTGGCGGCTGGCGGGGGTAGTGGCACCTCCGGGGTCCTTCCCAGCGCGAACGGCCGGGACGAGCCACAAGCCACCGAGGCGGTCCCCCGTATCGGTGACGGAGAGCGGCGCCGGCGAGGGCGCAGCATGACGGTGAGGTCAGCGAGCGCTCCGGTGGCGGATGACGGCGCGGGCGAGCCGATGGCGTCCGCGCAGGCCGCGGCGGCCCCCGTTACGGCCGGCCTCGGCACGCCCAGCCGGCCGGTCGTCCTCGTGCGCCGCGTGAAGGAACGGGGAAGGGACCGGATCGTGACGTTCCGGGTGGCGCTTTTCGTGATCCTCATCGCAGCCGTGGCTGCCGGAACCGCCGCCGTAGTGATTTGGTTCGAGCAGTCGTCGTACTACGTCGGGCTCGACGGGAGCGCTGTCGCCATCTACCAGGGCCGCCCGCACGGTGTGCTCTGGTTCAAGCCACGTCTCCTCATGGACAGCAATCTCACGACGAGCCAGGTGCTGCCCTCGGCCGTGGTCGCTCTCAAAGTCGGGATCATGGAGTCGACCGAGAAGGCTGCCGAGCAGGTGGTGACGAACCTGGCAAACGAGAGAGGAAAATTGGCGACCGGCATCAACCTGGTACCCCCGACGACCGGTCCGCCGCCTACATTTGCACCTCCGACGACTTTGCCCCCGACGACGTCGACCACGACGCCGAGACACAAGCGCACCACGACGACGACGGGACCGTCGACCACAATCCCGTCCACGTCGACTACACGGCCGAGGACTACCACGACGACGACACGGCCGGGCACCACAACGACAACGAGACCGGGAAAGGCGGCTTCGCCGCCCGGTCCGCAGAAAGGGCGTAACTGAAAATGGAGGGTCGTATCCGCTGGGTTGGGGTGATCATCCTGCTTTGCTTCGTGCTGTTGTTCGTCCAGCTGAACAACATTCAGGTCCGCCAGGCATCAACGCTCAACCGCAACCCGATCAACGCCACAAGCCCGGTCGTGACGAACCTCTACTTCCAGCCTCGCGGTGAGATCCTGAGCGCCGACGGCCACGTGCTGGCGGAGTCGGTCCCCTCCCATGACTTCTACCACTGGCTACGCGTCTACCCGCGGTCCACGGCGAGGATCTTCGCCGGCATCACCGGCGCCTACGAGACGGCCGAAAACGCCAACGAGTACGGGATCGAGGCCAGCTACAACCAGTATCTCGAGCAGCACGAGTCATCCGTGCGCACCCTCGGCCAGCTCTTCAGCCAGCACCTCGAGACCGACGACGTCGTGCTCACCGTGTCCACGAAGCTGCAGGCCTTTGCCATGAAAGAGCTGGCCGCCACCAAGGAGCCCGGGAGTGCGCTCGTCGCAATCGACCCACGCTCGGGGGCCGTCCTGGCGATGGCCCAGTACCCCTCGTTCGACCCGAACAAGCTGGCGGTTCACAACCGGGCCGCGGTGGTGGCAGACAAAGCGAAGCTGACCAACGTGCGCAACGGCGACTCCCCCCTCTACAACATCCCCACCTTCGTGAGACACCCGCCCGGCTCAACGTTCAAGGTCATCACGACGTCGGCCATCTACGACCACGATCCCGCTCTCGCCAACCTCAAGTTCAAGCCTTCCGCGAACTACGCCTTCCCGCGGTCGGGCAGGCCGCCGAAGACGATCCACAACTACGGCGGCGGAGTCTGCCCGCCGTTCACCGCCACGCTCGCCCAGGTCCTGCTCATGTCGTGCGACACCACCTTCAGCGAGCTCGGGGTGAAGCTCGGAGCCGAGAACCTGGCGCTCCAGGCGCGCGCCTACGGCTTCAACAGCGTTCCCCCTATCGACCTGCCTTCGTCCGAGGTCTCGCCGTCAGTCTTCCCGCCGCCCCAGGCGATCAATGCGACACCGTACGAGGGCTATTCGGCCATCGGGCAGTTCGACGACGATGCGACGGCGCTGCAGATGGCTCTCGTGGCGGCCGCCGTCGGCGACAACGGCGTGATAATGCAGCCCTATCTCGTCGCCAAGGCGGAGAGCACCTACGGGACGATCGACTATCAGCACCACCCCACGATCTGGAGGCGGGCGACGCCGTCGAAGACAGCCGTCCAGGTGCGCAATCTCATGCTCGGCGTGACGCAGAACCCGGCCGGCACGGCCTACGGCGTCTTCCAGCCCTACTACGCCCAAGGCACCATGCCACCGATCGCCGCCAAGACGGGCACTGCCGAGCCGACGACAAACACCTGTGGCACATTCAACTGGCTGGTAGCCACCGGTCCGGCGGGCTCGGGACAGACTCCGACAGTAGCCATCGCGGCGGTGGTGCCGGTACCCCAGAAGGCGTGCGCGGCCGGAGGTTTCAACCCGACAGGCGCCACGATCGCCGGCCCGGTGCTCGCCCCCGTGCTCCAGATGGCGCTCCGCATGCAGAAGAGCCACGAGTGAACCTGCGAGCCTTCCCCCGCCGGCTCCGTGCGGCCACGTAAGCTCGCCTCGACATGAGTCGACAACCGCCGTCGGGCGGAGACGCTCCGCCGCCCATCTACAACGGGCGCTACGAGCTGCGCAACCAGGTCGCCCGCGGGGGAACCGCGCAGGTGTACCTGGCCCGCGACCTGCTCCTCGATCGACCCGTCGCCCTCAAGGTGCTCTTCCCGGAGCTGTCCACTGACAGCTCGTTCGTGGACCGGTTCCGCCGCGAGGCGCAGGCGGCGGCCAACCTCTCCCACCCGAACATCGTGCCGGTCTTCGACTGGGGCGAGTCGGAGCGGACGTACTTCATCGTGATGGAATACGTCGACGGGCAGGCCCTGTCGACGATCATCCGCGGGCAGGCGCCGCTCCCCCCGATGCGGGCCGCCGCCATCGCCGCGGATATCGCCAAGGCGCTCAGCTACGCCCATCGCCACGGTGTCGTCCACCGCGATGTCAAGCCGGGAAACGTCCTGTTGACGCGCGACGGCCAGGTGAAGGTCACCGACTTCGGCATCGCCCGGGCGATCGGCGCTGATGACAACGTCACCCAGACGGGCCTCGTCATGGGCACGGCGACCTACTTCTCGCCGGAACAGGCGCAGGGCTTCGGGGTCGACGGCCGGAGCGACGTCTACTCGCTCGGTGTCGTCCTCTACGAGATGCTCACCGGTTCACCTCCGTTCACCGCTGACACCCCGGTGGCCATCGCCTACAAGCACGTCAGCGAGTCGCCCGTTCTCCCCCGCGAGCACGAGCCGCGGATTCCCACGTCGCTCGAGGCTGTCACTCTCCACGCGATGGCAAAGCAACCGGCTGAGCGGTATGCCACCGCCGAGGACTTCCATGCCGACCTGGAGCGTTTTGCCCAGGGTGCGCCGGTGCTGGCGATGGCTGGCCTGGCCAGCGTGACCGCCGGCGCCGCCATGGGTGCCACCCAGGCAATGGCAACCCCCATGACGGCGATCGAAGCGCCGGCCCCGGGACCGGGAGGACCCGGCGGCGCCCCTCCCGCCGACGAGGTGGCCGCCCTCGCCGCCGGCGGGAACAACTCCCTCGCGGCGGATCATCGCCCCGAGGTAGTCCGCCCCTCACTCGGCGGCACTCCAGAGATGCCGAAGCACCGGTGGATCGGGTGGACGCTCGCCGGGCTGCTGCTTGCTGCGGCCCTCGTCCTCCTCCTCGACTACGGGGGCCGCAAGCTCGGCTATTTCGGTGCCCCGGCCTACACGACCGTCCCGTCGGTCGTGGGCGACAATCTGCAGCAGGCGGAGATCAAGCTCGCCCGGTCCCAGTTCAATTTCGAGGCGGTCGCCCGCTACAGCAAGATCACGAAGGACACCGTCATCAGTACCAACCCGGTGGCCGGGACCGAGATCGAGGCGAAGATCACCAAAGTGCTCGTGTACTACTCCGGCGGCCTCGCCCCGGTCCGGGTGCCCAGCGTCGAGCGCTTGAAGTTGAAGCTCGCCGAGAAGGCCCTCACCGCCAAGGGCCTCAACTTCAAGGTGTTCCGCGTCACGCCGACCTTCGGCGAGCCTCTCGGCATCGTCCAGCAGACCTCGCCGGGCCCGAACGCACTGGTGAGCCCCGGTGCCACGATCAGTCTCTACGTCGACGAGGGCAGGGCGAGCGTCCCGGTGCCGAACAATCTCATCGGCCAGCCGCTGCACACGGTGAAGAACGCCATCCGCAGCGCCGGCCTCAAGGTGGGGACGGTCACCCCGGTGGTCTCGGCGACGATCCCGAACGGTGACGTCACGGGCACCCAACCGGGCGAGCGCTCGCTCACGACGGCGGGCACTCCGGTGAACATATTCGTATCCGGTGGGCCCGGCGTCGCCGTCCCGAGCGTCGTCGGACTGACCGCCGGCGCCGCCGAGAACAAGATCATCGCAGCGGGCCTGCTGCCGGAGGAGCTGCTCCAGCAGGGGCCGCTCGCCACCGAGAACCACGTGATCGGCCAGAACCCCGTGGCCAGCGGCGGCCGGGTGCTCCCGCACACGCCGGTGACGATCATCATCAACCAGGGGCCGCCGACGACGACGACCACGACGCCGAAGACCACGTCCACCACGACGACCACGACTCCGAAGAAGAAGAAGTCCTAGTCTCGAGCAGCGCAGCTGGCCCGGAGGAAGTTCGCCAGCAACTGCTTGCCCGCCTCGCCGGTGAGGACCGATTCCGGGTGGAACTGCACACCCTCGATAGGCAGCTCCCGGTGCCGCAGGCCCATCACGAGGCCGTCGGGAGTCCGGGCGGTCACCTCGAGGCAATCGGGCACCGAGGCCTCCTCCACGACGAGCGAGTGGTACCTCGTCGCCACGAGCGGCTCGGGGAGGCCCTCGAAGACCCCGAGCCCGTCGTGCGAGATCGGCGACGACTTCCCATGGACGATCTCGGGAGCCCGGACGATGCGGCCGCCGAACACCTCCCCGATGCACTGGTGCCCGAGGCAGACGCCGAGCACGGGGAGGCCGCTGCTGCCGAGGGTGACGATGGCTTCGTTGCTGATGCCCGCATCTCGTGGCTGACCCGGGCCCGGCGAGACGAGAAGCGCCGCCGGGGCCAGTGCCAGGAGAGCGTCGACGTCGATGTCGTCGTTGCGGACGACGACAGGTTCGGCACCGAGCTCACCCAGGTACTGGACGAGGTTGTAGACGAAGCTGTCGTAGTTGTCGATGACGACGATCCTCGTTGACAAGCGCTCTCTCCTGTTCGGTCCGGGCAGGCTGGCGGCGCCCGGCGCGCTGGGCACCTCTCGGGTCACTATCCTGGCGGGCCGTGCCACGTACGAGGTCCGGAGGGGGTGAGAAGGCCAAGCCCGACGCCAAGGGCGGCGCTTCCAGGCCCGGCCGGGCCGGCTCCGGCAACGCCACCCCCGGACGCGTCACGCCGAGGTCCGGCCGCTACACACCGCCCATCCCGAAGGATCGGCGGCGAAGCCCGGCGTGGTACCCGTTTGTCCTGCTGTTCCTGCTCATCGTGGGGCTGCTGATGATCGTGTTGAACTACGTCCACGTGCTGCCCGGAGGCACGAGCAACTGGTATCTGATCGGCGGCATCGGAGCCATCATCGTCGGCCTGACGATGGCGACCTTCTACCACTGAATCGCCTGAGTGCTCTCTCAGGAGAGCACCTCGATGATGACGGCGTTGGCAAGGCCGCCCCCCTCGCACATGGTCTGGAGACCGTACCGGCCGCGCGTGCGTTCCAGCTCGTTGAGGAGAGTCGCCATCAGCTTGGTGCCGGAAGCGCCGAGGGGATGGCCGAGGGCGATGGCGCCCCCGTTCACGTTGACGCGGTCCATGTCCGGCTGCAGTTCCTTGCGCCAGGCGAGCACGACCGACGCGAACGCCTCGTTGATCTCCACGAGGTCGATCTCGTGCAGCGCCATCTTCGTGCGCTCGAGGACCTTGCTCGTGGCCGGGATGGGGCCGGTGAGCATTGTGACCGGGTCGACACCCACGACCGAGAAGCCGACGAACCGGGCGCGCGGGCGCAGACCCAACTCGTTCGCCCGCTCCTCCGACATCACGAGGACGGCGGAGGCGCCGTCGGTGATCTGGGATGAATTACCCGCCGTCACCTTGCCGTCCTGCTTGAAGGCCGGCTTCAGGCCGGCGAGAGTCTCGGCCGTCGTGCCGGGCCGGAGCCCTTCATCGGTTGACAGCGTCTCTCCGGTGGGACTGCCGTCGGCGTCTTTCAGCGCGATGGGGATGATCTCGCGCTCGAAGCGACCCTCCTCGGTCGCCTGCACAGCCAGTTGCTGGCTCCGGGCGCCGAAGGCGTCCAGGTCCTCCCTGCTGAGCTCCCACTGGTCGGCGATCATCTCGGCCGAGATCCCTTGCGGCACGAGGCCGCCGGCAGGCTCGTAGCGCGCCCGGACGGCCGGACCGAAGGGAAAACCCACCCCGGTCCCGATGGAAGCTCCCATCGGGACCCTCGTCATGCATTCGACGCCGGCCGCCACGGCGACGTCATAGGCGCCGGCCATCACTCCCTGCGCGACGAAGTGGAGCGCCTGCTGGGACGAGCCGCACTGCCGGTCGACTGTCGTCGCCGGGACAGCCTCCGGCCAGCCGGCGGCCAGCACAGCATTGCGGCCGATGTTCAGTGCCTGGTCGCCGACCTGCATGACGCAGCCCATCACCACGTCGTCGACGACCGCGGGATCGAGGTCGTTCCGCTCCGCAAGGGCCTTCAGGGTCTCCGCCGCCAGATCGGCCGGATGCCACCCGGACAGCTTGCCGTTCCGTCTTCCGCCCGGCGTGCGAACGGCGTCGACGATGACTGCATTGGGCATCGTGGCCCTCCTTGCATCGGATTCGCGTCGCCGAGTCCGGGCGGCCGCACCAACTGACGCTTCAGTAAGCACCCTAGCGGTTGGGCCTTTGGCGCACCATCGGGATAGGTTGCCCGCGTGGCGAAGAACATGAGCCGGTGGCTCGGAGACGGAGGCATGCCCATTCTCGGGGCGATCGGGATCAGCTTCGACGACTACGGCATCGAGGACGTCGACCACGCCGGCTGGGCCACTGCCGTCTGGGAGCCGACCGCGATGGCGTGCAACCCGCACGGGACGGTGCAGGCCGGCGTGCACGGAGTCGTGCTCGACGCGGCGATGAACTTCGCCGTCAACGCTGGCCTTTCCCGCCACGACCGCACAAAGGCCACAATCGAGCTCAAGACCGAGACGATGCGGCCGGCCGCCGCCGGCGAGAAGCTTGCCGTGCGCGGGGCCGTCGTCCGGGAGACCCGGCAGATCGCCTTCGCCGAGGCCCGCATCGAGAATTCCGAAGGTCTGCTCGTCAGCAGGGCGACGGGCACGTTCCTACTCCACCGGGCAGACAGCTAGCTCAGAGGGGCCTGCACCGGGGTGAAGTCATCGCCGTGCAGTCGCCGCCGCCTCGGTGAGCTTTCGCGACCGGGAAGTAGCCAGCTTTTCGACGGGGAGATCTACGAGGCCGGGCACGAGGAGGCGGTCGCCCGCCGCTCGGCCGATGGCCGTCGCCGGGACGCCCTCGCGCGTGAATGCTCCGATGACCGACTCGGGTTCGGGCGTGCACACCACGAGCCGGGACGGGGCTTCGCTGAAGAGCTCGGGGGCGGAACCGACGGCGCCGGGGGCGATGATCGCCCCTCTCCCCGACGAGCAGCACAGCTCGGCCAGGCAGACGGCCAGCCCTCCGTCGCTCACGTCGTGCACACCGGAGATCGACACCGCCGGCGTACCCGCTGCCGTTGCGGCGACGAGACGGCGTGTCACGTCGCACACACGCCGGTGCCGTTCGGGATCAAGTCGCGGCAGCAGCCCGCCCGAATTGCCGTGCAGCTCGCCGGCCCAGCGGGAGCCCCCGAGCGGAGCAGGTGACGGCCCGGCGTCCCCGGCGTGGGGACCGACGAGCACGAGGGCGTCGCCCTCATTGAGCCAAATGCCGGGTGGACGTGTCTTCATCACCTCGATCAGGCCCACGAGCCCGATCACCGGCGTCGGGTCGATGTCGCGGCCGGCGCTCTCGTTGTAGAGCGAGACGTTGCCGCCGACGACCGGCACGTTGAACATGCGACAAGCCTCGGCCAGGCCGTCGATGGCTTCCGACAACTGCCACATGACCTCAGGATGCTCCGGATTGCCGAAATTGAGGCAGTCGACGACGGCAATCGGCGCCGCGCCGGCACAGGCGATGTTGAGCATCGCCTCGGCCACCGTGAGCGCCGTGCCGGCGCGGGGATCGATCGCGCACCAGGCGGGATTGGCGTCGCAGGTAAGGGCGAGCCCCTTTCCCGTCCACGGGATGCCGGGTGCGGCCAGCTTCAGGACGGCGGCGTCGGCCTCGCCCGGGCCCCTCACGGTGTTGAGGAACAACTGATGGTCGTACTGGCGATAGGCGAAAGACGGGTCGTAAAGGAGCGCCAGCAGGTCGGCCGTGGGATCGGTGCTGCTCGTCTCGAGGGCAGGCGCGGAACTCTGGTTTCGCGGGGCGGCGAGCGGGCGGCGGTACAGAGGAGCGTCGTCGGCGAGCGATTTGGCCGGTACTTCGGCAACGACGGGCGCGGTGGCAGCCGGACCGTTCCTCACCACGAGCATTCCTACGCCGTCATCGCCGGGCGAGGTCACCGCGCCGACGACGGTCGCCCGCACCTCGTGCCGGCGGCAGCGTTCGAGGACCAGGTCCAGTGCCGCCGGCTCGACGACGGCGAGCATCCTCTCCTGGCTCTCGCTCGTCATGATCTCGGCTGGTGACATTGCCTCCTCACGAAGGGGAACGGCCGCGATGTCGAGATCGATGCCGACGCCGCCGCGGGCGGCGACCTCGGCGGCGGCACAGGTGAGGCCGGCCCCGCCGAGATCCTGGATGCCGATCACGAGACGGCGCTCGAGGAGGTCGAGGCAGGCCTCGATGAGCCGCTTCTCCTCGAAGGGATCCCCGACCTGGACGCTCGGGCGCTTGCTCTCGTCCGAAGCCCCGGACTGCCCCCCGGACTGCGCCCCGGTCACCTCTTTTGGCGCCGCTTTCCCTGTCGGAGCGTCGGAATTTGTAGGACCCACGCCGGCAAAGCCGGCTGACGCCAGCACGCTCACGCCGCCAATCCCGTCGCGCCCCGTCAGGGCACCGAGCAGGACCACGAGGTTGCCTTCCCCCGATGCTTTCGCCAGCACGAGACGCCCTATCGGGAGGAGGCCGAGACAGAAGACGTTGACGAGTGGGTTTCCTTCGTATGAGGCAGAGAACGTGAGCTGCCCGCCGACGGTGGGCACGCCGACGGCATTCCCGTATCCGGAGATGCCCCGCACGACGCCGTCAAAGACAAAGCGGCTCCTGGCGTCGGAGAGAGGCCCGAGAAAAAGCGGATCCATGAGGGCGATCGGGCGCGCTCCCATCGTGAAGACATCGCGAAGGATGCCGCCGACGCCCGTGGCGGCTCCTTGGTATGGTTCGACCGCCGAAGGATGATTGTGACTCTCGATCCTGACGGCGACTGCGAGTCCGTCGCCGACGTTCACCACGCCGGCGTTCTCGCCTGGTCCGACGAGGACGTCCTCACCCTCTGACGGCAAGCGGCGCAGATGGATGCGGGAGGACTTGTACGAGCAGTGCTCGCTCCACATGACCGAATACATCGCAAGCTCGACCGGCAATGGCTCCCGCCCGAGGGCCGAGACGATCTCTCCGTACTCTTCGTCAGACAATCCGAGCTCTTGGTGGACGCTTTTCACCCGGCAATTTCCTCGGAGAAGACGACTGGAGTGGTCGTGCCGGATGATGGCGACTCCACAATGGGATCGACTTGCGGGGGAGATGCTTTGCGCATCAGTCCAATCCGAGCAACAATGGTGTCATGCCTCCCCGCAAGAGACAAACCAAACCCACGCTTAGCAACGAGCACAAAGGAGCGCTCGCTGCAGGCCGTCGTCAAGGAAATGCGGTCCGCCGCTACCTCGTGGCCCTCGAGCAACACAGGCCGCGGCGCGGGCGACAGGTTACGTCCGAGTCGCTCACCCAACGATTGGACGCCGTCGAGACCCGGATTGCCCATGCCGATCCCTTGCAGCGCGTGCACCTGATCCAGGAGCGGCGCAATCTCGAGAAGCGTATCGAGTCCGCCGACTCCCACACCGAGTACGACATGCCCGCCCTCGAAGAAGCCTTTGTCGTCGTCGCCGCCGAGTACGGCGAGCGCAAGGGCATCGACTACAAGACCTGGCGCGAAGTCGGCGTGCCGGCCGACGTGTTGCAGCGTGCGGGCATCCACTGGAGCCGTCGCGCCTAACGGCGAGCAGTGGTAGTGGCAGCGTCCCTGTCGGAACGGGCAGGTGCCGCTGCTGCATTCGGCGCGCTCGGCGCCGCCGGCGTCGACAGGCGAATACCGCCGGCTTGAGCGCCGGGGCCGGACGCCGCCAGCAAGAACGACCGGAGCAGGCCTAGCCCGTCGATAGAGCCGAGCATCGCGTCGCTCGCCCGCTCAGGATGGGGCATCACCCCGACCACATTGCCGGCCTCATTTGCCACGCCGGCGATTGCTCCGACGGAGCCGTTTGGATTGTCGACGTAGCGCAGCACGATCTGCCCCGACTCCGAAAGGCGCCTGAACGTGATGTTGTCACAGGTGTAGTTGCCTTCGAAATGGTTGATCGGGAGGCGGAGGCGCTCACCGGGAGACACCGCCTCGGTCACGCAAGAAGCCGCCGAGGAGACTTCGCACTCGACGGTGTCACAAAGGAATCTCAGGCCGGCATTAGCTTGCAGCGCCCCGGGGAGCAATTGGGCCTCGGTCAAGATCTGGAAGCCGTTGCAGATGCCGAGGACGGGCCGGCCGGCGGCAGCGAGCCCGTAAACGGCTTCCATGATGGGTGAGAAGCGTGCGATGGCGCCCGGTCGCAGGTAGTCCCCATGGGCAAAGCCGCCCGGAATGACGACGGCGTCCATCCCCTCGAGGGAGCGTTCCGTGTGCCAGACGAGCAGCGGCTCCCCGCCCAGGCTTTCGAGCGCTCTTGCGACATCATGTTCGCAATTCGACCCCGGGAAGACCGTGACTGCGATTCTCGGCTTGATCACGAAGCCTCGCCGGTGCCGCCGGTGCCGGCGGTGCCGGCGGTGCCGACCGTGACGGGACTATCCCGGTCGCCGGCCCCTCCTGCGGGCGCGATCACGACCGTCGAGCGCTCGATGACCGGGTTGGCGAGCAAGCGGTCACAGAGCTGCTCGGCCCGGGCGCGGGCGGACTCGGGGTCGGGCGCTTCGAGGGTGAAGCGGAAGACCTTCCCGACGCGCAGATGCTCGACTTCGCCGAAGCCGAGCAGCGGCAGGGCGCGCTCGATTGTCTGCCCCTCCGGGTCGGCGATGCCATCGAGACCGGTGACCTCCGCCATGACCGAGAACCTCAAGTCGGCACTCCCCACCAGTCGGCGAAGGACCGGCCTGTCAGTTGCTCATAGGCGCAGATGTAACGGCTTCGCGTGTCCGCAACCACAGCCGCAGGCAGAGGCGGCGGCTCAGATGACTTGTCCCACCCTGTGCCCTCTGCCCAGTCACGGACCGGCTGCTTGTCGACCGAGGGTGGGGCGACACCGGGCCGCCAGTGCTCAGCCGGCCAGAAACGACTCGAGTCAGGCGTCATCACCTCGTCGCAGATCGCCAGCTCGCCCTCGACGTAGCCCAGCTCGAACTTGGTGTCCGCGATGACTATCCCGTGCTCGAGTGCCAAGGCGGCTCCTCGTTCATATGCCGTCAGGCTGATCTCGCGGGCGGTCGCCGCCACGTCGGCCCCGACGCGCTGGGCGGCGTCCTCGAAGGAGATGTTCTCGTCGTGGCCGGTCACGGCTTTGGTGGACGGCGTGAAGACGGGCTCCGGGAGCCGGCTCGACTCTGCCAGGCCTGCGGGGAGCGGACTGCCGTGCATGGTGCCTCCGGAGCGGTACTCCTTCCAGGCCGAGCCGGTCAGGTAGCCGCGGACTATGCACTCGATCGGCAGCATGTCGGCCTTGCGGACGAGCATCGCCCTGCCGGCAACGTCAGGGATGTCGTGGGCCTCCTCGGGAAACTGGGAGGGATCCGTCGACAGGAGATGAGTCGGCGCGACGTCGGCGAGCTCCTCGGCCCAGAAGGCCGTCATCGCCGTGAGCACGCGGCCCTTGTCCGGCACAGGCTCCCTGAAGACCACATCGAAGGCCGAGATCCGGTCCGAAGCCACCATGAGCAACAGGCCGTCGCCGGCCTCGTAGACATCGCGGACCTTCCCTGAGTAGATGTGCCGGAAGCTCACGCCGGCACCTCATGCAGGGCGGCAAGGGTCCTGCCGGCGTGGCGGAGGGCCCGGGAGAGGTCGAACGATTCGTCGAGAATCATGGCGAGCGAGCCGCCGAGGACGGTGGCGACGTCCGGATCCCGCTCGAGCACGTCCCGGAAGGGCACCTGCTGCTCGATGGCCCGGCCGGCGTCCCGCTGCACGATGCGGTAGGCGTCGTCCCGCTTCAAGCCGGCGGCGACGAGGGCGAGCAGCACAGGCTGGGAGAACACGAGCCCGTGAGAGCCCTCGAGCAGGTTCATCCGCATCCGGTCGGCGTGCACGACCAGGCCGTCGATGAGCCGGGTCATCCGGCGGACGGCGTAGTAGGTGACCCCGCTCGCGTCCGGGAGGATGATCCGCTCGACAGAGCTGTGGGAGATGTCCCGTTCGTGCCAGAGGGTCACGTCCTCGAGCCCGGCGACGAGGTAGCCCCGGAGCACCCGGGCCAGACCGGACAGCCGCTCGGCCGTGATCGGGTTCCTCTTGTGCGGCATGGCCGAGGATCCTTTCTGTCCGGCGGAGAACGCCTCCTCGACTTCGCCCACCTCGGTGCGCTGCAAGTGGCGGATCTCGGTCGCGAGAGATTCGATCGTCGTGCCTATCGCCGCGCAGGCGTACAGGTACTGGGCGTGGCGATCCCGCGAGATGACCTGTGTCGCCGGTACGGGACGGATACCGAGGGCGTCGCACACGTACTGCTCCACGGCGGGGTCGATGTTCGAGTAGTTGCCGACCGCTCCCGACAGCTTCCCCACCGAGATGGCCTCGCGGGCTGCCCGCAGACGTCCCCGGTCACGGTCGACCTGCAGGCAGGCGAGCGCCAGTTTCGTGCCGAACGTCGTCGGCTCGGCGTGCATCCCGTGGGTGCGGCCGACTGTCACCGTGCCGGCGTGCTCGAACGCACGTCGCTTCAACACCGCGACCAGCTGATCGAGGGCCTCCCCGACAGTCCAGGCCGCCCGTGCCAGCGTCACCGACAGCGCCGTGTCGACAACGTCGGAGGAGGTGAGACCGTGGTGGATCCACGAGCCGGGCGGACCGATCGCCTCCTGCACGACATCGACGAAGGCGGCCACGTCGTGATCGGTCACGGCCTCGCGTTTCGCCACCTCTTCCACGAAGGCGGCATCTACCACGGGCGCCCGCTCCCGACAGGCCATCGCGTCCTCTGCCGGCACGACTCCGAGGGCGACCCAGGCTTCCACGGCGAGCAGCTCGATCTCGAGCCAGAGCCGGTAGCGAGCCTCGTCGGTGAACAGCTCCGCCATCTCAGGCAGCGAGTAGCGGGGAATCACTGGATCGTGCTGGCCGTCTCGGCGATGTCGGTGCGGAACTGCATGCCGTCGAAGTGGATCTGACGCATGCCTTCATAGGCTTGCCGCCGGGCGACGCCGAGGCTGTCGCCGCGGGCACTCACGCAAAGGACACGGCCGCCGGCTGACCGCAGCACGCCGTCGGCCCCGAGACGTGTGCCGGCGTGGAAGACGGTCACTCCCGCCACCCTATCCGCCTCGGCCAGGCCGCTGATTGGAATACCGCTCGCCGGAGCCTGCGGATAGCCGGGCGCGGCCGCCACGACGCAGACGGCGGCCTCCGGCGGCGTCTCGGCGACGGGCGGGTGCCGGCTCTCGTCGAGCGCACCCTCGGCTGCCCGGACGAGCATCTCGGTCAGGTCGCCTCGATGCAAGGGCAGGACCACCTCTGCCTCCGGGTCGCCGAAGCGTGCGTTGAACTCGATCAGCTCCGGGCCGCCGCCGGTGAGGATGATGCCGGCATAGAGGACTCCGCGGTAGTCGATGCCCCGGCGCCTGAGCTCGCCCAGAGTCGGGCCGATGATGCGCTCCATCACCTCCTCGACGACGGGGCGGCCGGCGACCGGGACGGGCGCGTAGGCGCCCATGCCGCCCGTGTTCGGCCCCCGGCCGCCGTCACAGAGCGCTTTGAAGTCCTGCGCCGGCGGGAGTGCCACGGCGCGCCGGCCGTCACAGACGGCGAGCACGGACACCTCGGGGCCGCTCAGCGCCTCCTCGATCACGACGCGCCGGCCGGCGTTTCCGAACGACGCTCCGGAGAGTTTCGCCTCCGCATCAGCCTCTGCCTCGGCGAGATCCGCTGTGACGAGCACCCCCTTGCCCGCCGCCAGCCCGTCCGTCTTCACGACGTACGGGCCGGGAATCGCCCTCAGGGCCGCTCGAGCCTCCTCGATCGTCCCGCAAGCCTCGAAACGGGCGGTCGGCACGCCCGCCGCCGTGCAGAGCTGCTTCATGAACTCCTTCGAGCCCTCGAGTCGGGCTCCGTCTGCTCCCGGCCCGAAGACGAGCCGTCCGCCTGCTCTCAACCGGTCGGCCAGGCCGTCGACGAGCGGTGCCTCGGGACCGATCACGTACAGGTCCGCTTCCACCTCTTCGGGGGGTGCGCCCGTGGAGGAGAGGAGGTGCCCGTCCGGAGTGCGCCCGGAGATCGCCGGGTTACCCGGTGTGGCCACTACGTCAGCCGTCCGGCCGAGCACCGTGGCGAGGGCATGCTCCCGCCCGCCGCCGCCGACCACGCAGACGACCCGGCTCACGCCGCGAAAGCGACGTACTGCTCGCGCCCCGGCCCGACGCCGGCGAAAGTGACCGGCACTCCGGTCTGATCGCTGATCAGCTGGAGGAACCGCCGGGCGCTGGCAGGAAGGTCGCCGGCGCTCGTCGCCCCGGCGAGGTCCGTCCGCCATCCCTCGAGCTCCTCGAAGACGGGCACGACGCCGTGGAGGACGGACTGGTGGTAGGGCATCTGCTCGTGCCGCGTGCCTTCGGACTCGTAGGCGACGCAGACCTTGACGGTGTCGAAGGCAGAGAGGACGTCAAGCTTCGTCACGGCCAGCTCGGAGATCGAGTTCAGCCGGACGGCGTGGCGGAGCATCACGAGGTCGAGCCAGCCGGGCCGCCGCCGCCGGCCGGTGTTCGTCCCGAACTCGTGGCCACGCTCGACGAGCACATCTGCTGTCTCCCCAGTGACCTCGGTGGGGAACGGACCGGACCCGACCCGGGTCACATAGGCCTTCACGATGCCCACCACGCGGTTGATGTCGCGGGGACCGACCCCGCTGCCGGTGCACGCACCGCCGGCGGTCGGGTTGGACGACGTGACGAAGGGGTAGGTGCCGTGGTCGACGTCGAGGAAGGTCGCCTGGGCTCCCTCGAGCATCACCTGCTCGCCGGCGGCGAGAGCCTCATGGACGAGGCCGACGGTGTCGCCGATCATCGGGGCTATCACCGGCGCCAGCTCGTCGAGATACCTGGCGGCGATCTCGCCGGCATCGAGCGGCAGACGGTTGTAGACGCGCGACAAGATGGCGTTCTTCTCGCGCAGGACGACGTCAAGCTTCTGACGGAAGATCCTCTTGTCGAGCAGATCCTGCACCCGCAGGCCGATGCGGGCGGCCTTGTCGGCATAGGCGGGGCCGATCCCCCGCTTGGTGGTGCCGAGCTTGTTCTGGCCGAGATAGCGCTCGGTCATCCTGTCGAGCTCGTAGTGGTACGGCATGATCAGGTGGGCGTTGCCGGAGACGACGAGCCGGCTGACGTCGATGCCACGGCGGCTCAACATCTCGCACTCTGCAATGAGCACAGCCGGGTCGACCACGACCCCGTTGCCGATCAACGGCACCGTGTGGGGGTAGAGGACGCCGCTCGGCACGAGCTGGAGCGCGAAGGTCTCACCGTCCACGACGATGGTGTGCCCTGCATTGTGGCCGCCCTGGTAGCGGACCACGAGTCGCATCTCCTTGGCGAGGAGGTCGGTCAGCTTGCCTTTACCCTCGTCGCCCCACTGAGTTCCGACCACCACGGTCGCGGGCACGGTGCAATCTAGCTTGCGACCGGCCCGGACGGCGTGTGTGGGCGCCTGCGGCGGGGTGGCGTGCCAGGTGGCACGTCGTATCCGCGGCAGGCACCGTTTCGAGCTTTACCGACCGGTGGGCAGTCTGCGGGCGCGCCGCACCTCGCGGCGGATCCGCCTGATCTGGTCGTCGACGTGCTCCCGTGATGGATGGAGCATTTTGTTTCACCTCAGTTCTAAACTATCTTCTGTGGAAGATATTGTATCGGAAAGTAAACCCGTCCCGGCCGGGCAGGCGGCGGAGGCGGAGCAAGAGGCGCGGTGGGCGCCGGAGCAGGAGGCGGGGCGGGCGCCGGAGCCAGAAGCGGACCTGGTGGACCGGATCATCGACCGCTGGCGGGGGGAGCGGCCCGACCTCGATCCCTCCGCGAAGGCCGTGACAGGTCGAGTCGTACGTCTCGCCGGCTTGCTGCAGCATCACTTCGGTGACGACTACGCCACTGAGGGCATCGACGACGGGTGTTTTGCCGTCCTGGCGGCCCTGCGGCGCGTGGGTGCGCCCTACGAGCTCAGCCCGAAGCAGCTGAACAAGGAGCTGCTGATCTCCTCCGGCGGAGTCACCCACCTCGTGGATCGGCTGGAAAGGCGATCTCTCGTCACGAGGCGGCCGGCCACCGACGATCGCCGGTCGGTGCTCGTCGGCTTGACGCCTGACGGCGTCGCCTGCGCCGATCGCGCCATGACGGCGCACGCCCGGACAGAGCAGCTCCTCGTCTCAGGCCTCGGCCCGAGGGAGCGGAGGCAACTGGCGGGACTGCTACGCAAATTGCTCCTCTCGCTCGACCTCCCCGTGACCGACTGACTCCGCCGGGCCGCTCAGGCGACCGCCGGCCGGGACGAGCTGACGACATCGAAGGCCTCCCACATGGCGGCGTAGCGGCCTCCGAGGGCCAAGAGCTCGTCGTGGGTGCCCGACTCGATGGCTCGTCCGTGGTCGAGCACGATGATCCTGTCGGCTGCCTGCGCTGTCTGGAGGCGGTGGGCGATGACGACGGTCGTCCTGTTGAGCGAGACGGCCTGCATCGCCGCCGCAACGCGGGCCTCCGTGGCCAGATCGAGGTTCGAGGTCGCTTCATCGAGGAGAAGGATGGCCGGGTCGACGAGCTCGGCCCGCGCCAGTGCGATCAGCTGGCGCTGCCCGACCGAGAGCGAGCGGCCGCGCTCTGAGAGCACGTGCAGGTAACCGCCGGGAAGCCCGGCGACGAAGCTGTGCGCTCCGACGGCCCGGGCCGCCGCCTCGACCTCGGCGTCCGATGCGTCCGGCCTGCCGTAGGCGATGTTGTCGCGGATGGTCCCGGTGAACAGGAAGGCCTCCTGCGGCACGTAACCGAGGTGCGAGCGGTAGGCGTGCAGGTCGAGGTTCCTCACGTTCTGTCCGTCCACGAGGACACGGCCTCCGGTGGAGTCGTAGAAACGTGCCAGCAGCTTCATCACCGTCGACTTGCCCGCCCCCGTCTCGCCGACAAGGGCCACCGTCTCGCCCGGGCGGATCTCGAGGTCCACCTGCCTGAGCACGTCGGGCGGGGGGAGGCTCGCGTCGGATCCCGGATACGCAAAGCGCACCTGGTCAAAGCGCACCGCTCCGGTCAGCCTGCTGGGCTCGACGGCGTCGGGGGCGTCCGGTGTCATCGTCTCGAACGACATCAGCTCAGAGATGCGCCCGACCGAGACCCGAGTCTGCTGCCACGAGTCGAAGACCTGCGAGAGCTGTTGGATCGGCGAGAAGAACAGATCGATGTAGAGCACGAAGGCGATGAGGGCGCCCACGGTGAGATGACGTGAGGCGATGAGACCGGCACCGACGCCGAGCACGATGGCGTCGGCCAGGCCGGAGAGAAACTGCACGAAGGGGAAGTACGTAGCCACGAGCCGCTGGGCAGCCAGGCGGGCCTCGAGGTACTGGCGACCGAGGTGGTGAAAGCGGGACTTGGTCAGTGACTCGTGCACGAAGGCCTGCGACTCGCGCACCCCGGCGAGGCTCTCCTGGAAGTCGGCGTTGACGAGGGCGATGCGGTCCCGGGCGAGGTCGTAGATCCGCGAAGCGCGCCGCCGGAAGATTGCCGTGCCGATCGCCAGCGGCACGATCACCGTGAGGACGGCGAGGGCGAGCCGGTAGTTGAGTACGAGAAGGGCCACCCCGACGCCGACGAAGCTGAACATCGCCACGAGGGCAGAAAGGAGGCCGTTCTCGACGAGCGACTCGAACTGGTCGACGTCTGTCGTCATCCGGGTCATGATGCGGCCCGCCATCTCCCGCTCGTAGTAGTTGAGGGAGAGGCGCTGTAGCTGGGCCCAGATCCGTAGGCGGAGCGAGAGCATGATGCGCTGTGCCGTCCGCCCGGTGACGAAGGTCTCGCCGATCTGGTCGAGGAAGTCGGCCAAGGTCACGAGGAGGAACACGGCCGAGGCGGCGAAGAGGATTGCCTTCGAGCCTGTGGCGACGCCGCTGTCGATCCCCTCCTTGATGAGCACAGGGCCCGCCAGGGAGGCGAGCGCATCGAGGACCACGAGTACCAGCCCGATGCCGAGGGGCCGCCGGTACTGGCCGAGGAGGCGGGGGAGGGTGAAGTGGGGATCCGGTTGGGTTTCTTTGTCGAGGTCGATGGCGGCAAAGTCCCGGACGGGCCTCAGTGCCGCCACACGTTTCACCAGCTCGGGTGACGGGGCCAGGTTGACACGCCAGCCGCCGCCCCCGCCGCCGAGCCCCGGGCCGATCGAGGGCGCACCGATGCTCGGTGTCGTCGCCGGCCGGGACTGGGCGCCAGAGCCGTTCGAGTCGGCGGTCCGGCTCCAGGCGGCCGCCGTCACCCCCTTCGAGGGACGGATGCGGGCCAGCTCCTCGACGCGGTCGCCGATGGCTTCTTGCTCCTCCTCGGCAAAACCCGACAGCAGCTCCCGGTACAGCCGGCTCCGTCCGGCGAGCTCCTCGTGAGTCCCGACGTCGACGACGTGTCCCTCGTCGACGACGGCGATCCGGTCGGCGAGGTGAAGCGTCGAGCGTCGGTGGGCGACGATGAGCGTGGTCCGTCCCCGCATGATCTGGCGGAGCTGCTCGTGGATCCGCTCTTCGACGGCTGCGTCGATGGCGCTCGTGGCGTCATCGAGGATGAGGATGCGCGGGTCGGACAGCAGGGCGCGGGCCAGAGCGACGCGCTGGCGCTGGCCACCGGAGAGCGTCAGCCCGCGTTCGCCCACGACGGTGTCGTATCCCTTCGGCAGGGCCTCGATGAACTCGTGTGCCTGGGCGGCGCGGGCAGCAACCTCGATCTCGTACTGCGTGGCGTCCGGGCGGCCGTAGGCGATGTTCGCCCCCACAGAGTCGGAGAAGAGGAAGCTCTCTTCGAACACGATCCCCAACCGGCGCCTGAAGGTCCGGAGGGCGAGGTCGCGCACGTCGTGGCCGTCGACTCTCACGACGCCCGAGCCGGCGTCGTAGAAGCGCGGGACGAGCATCGCCGCTGTCGACTTCCCGCTGCCCGATGGCCCCACGAGAGCGACTGTCTCACCGGGCGCTATGGCGAGATTGAAGTCCGTCAGTACTTGGTGAGCGCCGTCGCGGTTGCCGCCATCGTCGTAGCGGAAGCTCACGTGCTCGAAGGCGATCGCGCCGGACAGCTCGGTGAGCTCGATGGCACCGGGAGGATCTGCAATCGCCGGCCGGATGTCGATCAGCTGGAAGATGCGCTCTGCGCCGGCCCTCGCCTGCTGACCGACGGTGAGCACGCCGGCGAGCATGCGCGAGGGAGCGACGAGCTGGGTGATGTAGGTGGAGAAGGCGAGGAACGTGCCGAGCGAGATCTCGTGCCGGAGGGCGAGCCAGCCCCCGAGGGCGAGGATGCCCACCTGGCCGAGGGCCGGGATGGCCTCGAGGAGCGGCTGATAGCGAGATTGCAGGCGGACCGCCCTCATCTGCGAGCTGTAGAGCCGGCCGGCGGCGCCGACGACTCGTTCGATCTCCCGGCCCTCCTGGGCGAACGCCTTCACGACTCGCACGCCGTTGACGTCCTCGTCGACGATCTGGGCGACGTCGCCTTCGCGCTGCTGGCCGTCCCAGGTGGCCGGGAAGACCTTCCAGCGCATGCGGTACGAGACGATGAGCAGGGACGGGGCGACGAGCAGGCTCACCACCGCCAGCAGCGGGCTCAAGTAGAACATGATCGCCAGCGAGACCAGCATGAGCAGCACGTTGCCGGTCATGATCGGCAGGAAGCTCAAGAAGCCCTGCACGAGGGTCGAGTCGGAGTTCGCCCGCGCCACGAGCTGGCCTGTCGGCATCCGGTCGAGGTTCGTGAAGTCGAGCGCCTGGAGATGGTCGTGCATCTCGTTTCTCAGGTCGTACTGCACGTCGAGGGCGACCCGGCCTCCCCGGTAGCGCCGGAGGTAGGCGGCCCCGAAGCCGATGGCCCCGAGCGCGACGAGGGCGGCCAGCCAGGGCCAGAGCGGCGAGCGATGGTGCACGATGACGTTGTCGACGATCTGGCGCTCGATGAGCGGCACGACCGCTTGCGCCCCGCTGCCAACGACGGCGGCGCCGACTGCTATCACCAGGTTCCGCTTGTGCCTCAGCAGGTAACTGCCGAGGCGGCGCACCCATCCCGTGGGCGGCGAGGTGCCCGGGGCCGGCGTCATCGGCCGCCGTGACTTTGGGCCGCGGCAGCATCAATTGCCGTGCCCATCTCGACAAGCGAGTCGAGGGTCCTCTCGGGATCGCTCGTCCTTCGGGCGAGCGTCCTCAGCTTCTCGCTCATCTCCTGCTCTACTCGTGCCAGCAGGCCGGCGCCCTCGGCGGTCAGGCGGAGGCAGGAGGCTCGCTGATCCCCGGCGACCCCAGAACGCGAGATCAGGTGCCGGTGGCAGAGAGCGTCGACCGCAGCGCTGATCGCCGGCTTCCCGACTGCCAGCCGAGCGGCCAGCCTCGACGCCCGCTCGTCACCGGATGCCACGGCGGCCAGGACCCGGTAGTGGGCGAGGCTCAGCTCGCCCGAGGCCCGCTCGAGGACGCGCGACGTTCGTGCGAGGGCACGGACCGCTTCGATGTCGCGGGAAGTCGATGGATCGGGAACTTGCACCCGACCATTTTAGCCAGATGGTTCAGCTATCGAACCATTTTGAGCCAGCCGAGCGCCGCCGGCGCCCGGGTCGTCAGCCGGCAGCGGCGGCCGCCGCCGCCGGATCACGCCACACGAGCGTCCGGCGGGCGGAGCGCTCCGCCAGCCCGGTGACGCCAGTGGCCGCCGTGAGCACCTCGCCGTAGACCTCGTCCACGTCCAGCCGGCGAACCTCCTCCGCGAGAAGGTCACCGAGCTCCCGGCGGAGCAGTGGGAGCTGGCGCTCCGGCTGCCCCGTGCGCGACAGCGTCGCCAACCGCCCGTCGGGCCGGCTGATGCGGAGCTCCCCGTCTCCGGGACCGGGCGTGCCGTCGGGCCCCGGGACGTCCTCCTCCTTGAGCAAGACTTCGACCTCGGTCACTCCCGGGCCGGAAGATCGCTCCACTGCGGACTCGATCCCGAGCCGCTGGGAGACCCAGGCGCTGAGAAGGATGGCGCTCGGGTTGCCCGCCGCCGCGGCGACCCGCGCCTGTGTGGCGGTCGCAGTGAGGCCATCGAAGGCCGACGCCAGCAGGGATCGCCAGGGCGTGATTCGGGTCCAGGCCAGGTCGGTGTCGCCGGGGGCGAAGTCGGCCACTCGCTGGTGCAGGGCTGCAATCGGATCCTCGGCGAGCGACGTGTCGGTCACCCGCCGGTCGGCGAGGACGGCGAGCGGGTCGGCGGCGAGCTCGTCGGGAGGTGGCCCATGCCACCACGTCACGACCGGGGCGTCCGGGGCCAGCAGCGGGAGGACGACCGACTCGGCGTGAAGGCTGAGGCGCCCATACATCCGCATGACGACGGCCTCGATCGGTCCGAGGCGACCACCCACCTGCACCTCGGCGTCGAGCCGGTCGGCGCTGTCCACCTGCCGGCGGATGACGATGATCAGGCGGCAGGGGTGCTGCTGCGAGGCGACCATCGCCGCTTGCTCGGCCTTTCCGACGTTCTTCTCGTCGACGACGACCACGAGGGTGACGGCCAGGCCGGCCGAGACTGCGCCGCCGGCCCGCCGTTCCGCGACGAGGGCCTTCACAACGTCACCGCCGGTCGTGTCCCAGAGGGTGGCGGTCACGGCCGCCTCCAGCTCCGACCCTCACGGGCGAGCATCTCGTCGGCGGCCCGCGGCCCCCACTCGCCGGCCCGGTACTTGTGCGGTTGGGTACCGGCCCAGAATTCCTCCATAGGGTCGATCACCCGCCAGGAGGCCTCCACTTCGTTGTGGTCGGGGAAGAGCGTCCTGTCGCCGATCAGCACGTCGAGGAGCAGCCTCTCGTAAGCCTCGGGACTCGATTCGGTGAACGCCGCCCCGTAGAGGAAGTCCATCGACACCTCTCGGACCTCCATCATCGAGCCGGGCACCTTGGAACCGAAACGCAAGGTGATCCCCTCGTCCGGTTGCACCCTCACCACGAGCTGGTTGTTGCCGAGCTCTGTGGTGTCCGTCTTGGCGAAGGGGAGGTGGGGCGCGCGTTTGAAGAGGATGGCGATCTCGGTCACGCGCCGCGGGAGGCGCTTGCCGGTGCGGAGGTAGAAGGGAATCCCTGCCCAGCGGCGGGTCTCGACACCGAGCCGAACGGCGGCGTAGGTCTCAGTGGTCGAGTCCGCAGTGATGTCCTTCTCGTCGTGGTACCCCGCGACCCGCTGGCCGGCCAGCCAGCCCGGGTCGTACTGACCCCGCACGGTGAAGGCGGCAAGGTCTTCCGGCAGGGTGATGGCGCCGAGGACCTTGCGTTTCTCGATCCGGAGCGCTTCGGCGTCGAAGGACACCGGCTCCTCCATGGCGGTGAGAGCAAGGAGCTGCAGGAGGTGGTTCTGCAGTACGTCGCGCGCCGCCCCCGTCTGGTCGTAGAAGACCGCGCGCCCCTCGATCCCCACGTCCTCGGCCATCGTGATCTGGATCGAGTCGACGTAGTTCGAGTTCCAGACCGGCTCGAACAACGTGTTGGCAAAGCGCAGCGCCAACAGGTTCTGCACCGTCTCCTTGCCGAGATAGTGGTCGATGCGGAAGACGTCCTGGGGCGTGAAGACCGAGTCGACCAGCTGGTTCAGCTCTCTGGAGGAGGCGAGGTCGTGACCGAAGGGTTTCTCCACCACGACGCGCCGCCAGCCGCCCCGGAACGAGCCGTCGGCCATGCCCGTGCGCTGCAGCTGCTTGAGAACCACCGGAAACGCCGCCGGCGGGATCGAGAGGTAGAAGGCTGCGTTGCCGGCGATCCCGTTGGTGTCCTCGAGCTCGACGAGGGTCTGGTTGAGCTCGTCGAAGGCGTTGTCGTCGTCGAAGGAGCCGGGGACGAAGCGCAGGCTGTCGGCCAGGCGCTGCCAGACGTCCTCCCGGAACTCCGTGCGCGAGTGTTCCTGGGCAGAACGCCGGGCGAGCTGCTCGAAGTCGCCGTCGCCCCAGTCACGCCGGGCGAACCCGAGGAGCACGAAACCCGGCGGCAGCAGCCCGCGGTTGCCGAGGTCGTAGATGGCCGGGATGAGTTTCTTCCGGGCCAGGTCGCCGGTCACCCCGAACACGACGAGAGCACACGGGCCGGGCACTCTCGGCAGCCGGCGATCCCGGGGATCCCTGAGCGGGTTCGGACTCGGGAGCTCGACGGTCATGGCACCGCCGCCTCCCTCCGTGGGCCGAATGGCGCAGGCACGGCGCCGAATCTAGTGGCAGCTGAGGAGCGCTCGCCGGGAGGCGACAATGCGGCTCGGAAGCCCGCGCTCGACGTGCCCCGACTGCCTCCCGACGACCTCGCCGCTCTCGACGACGCCCTCGTCAGCTGAGGACCAGGGTGTCGTCCTTCACGTCCACGGTGACGATGTCGCCCTCGAGGTAGCGGCTCTCGAGCAAGGCGATGGCGAGCGGGTCGCCAAGCTGGCGCTGGATCACCCGCCGGAGGGGGCGGGCGCCGAAGGCCGGGTCATAGCCGTGGTCGCCGAGCCACTGCTTTGCTGCATCGGAGACCACGAGGGAGAGGCGCCGCTCCGCGAGGCGCTTCTCGAGGGACGAGAGCTGGATGTCGACGATCTGAGTCAGGTCGTCCCGACTGAGGGGGCGGAACCGGACGATCTCGTCGATGCGGTTCACGAACTCTGGCTTGAAGACGTCGAGGGGCTCGCCCCGGAGGTTCGAGGTCATGATCAAGATCGTGTTCGAGAAGTCCACGGTACGACCCTGACCGTCGGTCAGGCGGCCGTCGTCGAGCACCTGCAGGAGCACGTTGAACACATCGGGGTGCGCCTTTTCGATCTCGTCGAGGAGCACGACCGAATAGGGCCGCCGGCGGACGGCCTCGGTCAACTGGCCCCCCTCGTCGTAGCCGATGTAGCCGGGGGGCGCCCCGACGAGGCGCGAGACGTTGTGACGCTCCTGGTACTCGCCCATGTCGATGCGGATCATCGCCCGCGCGTCGTCGAAGAGTACGGCTGCGAGGGTTCGGGCGAGCTCGGTCTTGCCGACGCCCGTCGGCCCGAGAAACAGAAAGCTGCCAATCGGCCGCTGCGGGTCACTCAGGCCGGCCCGGCTGCGGCGGATGGCGTTGGCGACGGCCTGTACAGCTTCGTCCTGTCCGACGACGCGCTGATGGAGCAGATCCTCGAGGTGGACGAGCTTCTGCATCTCGCCCTCGACGAGCCTCGAGACGGGCACGCCGGTCCAGCGGCTCACGACCTCGGCGACGTCCTCCGCGTCGACCTCCTCCTTCAGCATCTTCTGCTCGGACTGGAGGTCGGCGAGGCGCGCCGTCGCCTCCTCGATCTGCCGGTCGAGATCGGGGATGCGGCCGTAACGGATCTCTGCTGAGTGCTCGAGGTCGCCCGCTCGCTCGTAGCGTTCCATCTCGCCCCGGGCGGCGTCGACTTCCGTCTTCAGCTGGCGGATGGCCGCGATGGCTTCCTTTTCGGCCCGCCAGTGGGCAGACATCGCCGTCTGCTGCTCGCGCAGGTCGGCGAGCTCGGCCTCGAGCCGCTGCAGCCGCTCCTTGGAGGCGGCATCCTGCTCCTTCTCGAGGGCGACCCGCTCGATCTCGAGCTGCCGGACGCGCCTCGACACCACGTCGAGCTCGGTCGGCATCGAGTCGATCTCGATGCGGAGGCGGCTCGCCGCCTCGTCGATCAGGTCGATCGCCTTGTCCGGCAGGAAGCGGCCGGTCACGTAGCGGTCGGACAGGACAGCGGCGGCGACGAGAGCGGCGTCCTGGATGCGGACACCGTGGTGCACCTCGTAACGCTCCTTCAGGCCGCGGAGAATGGCGATTGTGTCGGCGACCGAGGGCGGCTCGACGAGCACCGGCTGGAACCGGCGCTCGAGTGCGGCGTCCTTCTCGATGTGCTTGCGGTACTCGTCGAGCGTCGTGGCCCCGATCATGCGCAGCTCGCCCCGAGCGAGCATCGGCTTGATCATGTTGCCGGCGTCCATGGCGCCCTCGGCCGCACCGGCACCCACGATCGTGTGCAGCTCGTCGATGAAGGTGACTATCTCACCCTCAGAGTCCGTTATCTCCTTCAGGACTGACTTCAGGCGCTCCTCGAACTCTCCCCGGTATTTCGCCCCGGCCACCATGGAGCCGAGGTCGAGCGCGATGACGCGCTTGTTCTTCAAGCCTTCGGGCACGTCGCCTTCGACGATGCGGTTGGCGAGGCCTTCGACGATGGCTGTCTTGCCGACGCCCGGCTCGCCGATCAGGACCGGGTTGTTCTTCGTCCGGCGGGAGAGGACCTGTATTACGCGGCGGATCTCCTCGTCGCGCCCGATGACCGGATCAAGCTTTCGCTGCCGGGCGAGGTCGGTCAGATCGCGCCCGTACCGCTCGAGTGCCTGGTACTGCTCCTCCGGGTTCTGCGAGGTCACCCGATGGCTGCCACGGACTTCTCGCAGTGCATCCAACAGCTTGTCGCGTGAGACGCCGAGGCGATCGGCGAGCGCCAGCAGGATGTGCTCGACGGAGAGGTACTCGTCGCCCATCTCCTTCTCGGCGGCGTCGGCAGCATCGAAGGCCGCCAGAAGCTCTCTCGAGAACTGCGGCTCGGCGCCCCCGTAGGCCTTCGGCAGGCGGCCGAGGGTCTCGTCGAGCCTGTTGCGCACGCTCAAGGCGGGCACTCCGAGGCGGTCGAGCAACGGGATCATCACCCCGCCTTCCTGACCGAGTGCGGCCAGCAAGAGATGCTCGGGCACGACCTCGGCGTGATGGAAGGACCGCGCGAGCGCGACGGCGTCTCGAGTGGCCTCCTGTGTCTTCTGTGTCCAGCGGTTCGGATCTAGAGCCATATTTGTTCCTCGTGTTCCTTGTGTTCCTCGATGGTGTCGGGCCTCAACCGCGCCAGCGGGTGGGGAGGCGTGTCTTGGTCACCGGCACGAGGTCGCGCCGGTAGTGGCGGTGCGTCCGGTCGAGGGCTTCCCGAGCCTCTCTCTTGATCCGGTCGATGAGACGGCCGAGGCGGTAGACCTCGTCCTCGAGCTCGAGGACTCGCCGGGCGCCTTCGAGATTTATGCCGACCGCCGTCAGCTCCTGGATACGGCGCAAGCGGGCGATGTCAGCGTCGCTGTAGCGGCGGCTGCCACCCCCCGTGCGGGCCGGGTCGAGCAGGCCCTTGCGTTCGTAGATCCGGAGCGTCTGAGGGTGGACGCCGCCGAGCTCCGCCGCGACTGAGATGACGTAGACGGCTTGCGTGGACTCGTCGCCGGCATTGGCGGCATTGCCGGCATTGGCGGCATCGCGGTATCTGTTCACGACGTCACCCCGAGGTGCTCACGCGGGGACTCCCCGCCGGCTCTCGCCAGTGCTTCGAGAGCCTTGCGCTCGTCGTCGTTCAGCGCCGGCGGGACCACCAGGTCCGTGGTGACAAGGAGATCACCCGCGCTCGACCCGCTGCGGACGCCGCGGCCCTTCACCCGGAAGGTCTTCCCCGACGGCGTGCCGGGCGGGATGCGGAGCGTCACGGGCTCCGTCAGCGAGGGCACCGTGATGTCGGCGCCGAGCGCCGCCTCCGGGAAGGTGATCGGCACTCGGAGCGTGAGGTTGCGCCCCTTGCGACCGAAGAGCGGATGCGGTTTTACATGGACGACGACGTAGAGGTCGCCCGCCGGCCCGCCGTTCTCGCCGGCCTCTCCTCGCCCCTTCACCCGGATCCTCTGGCCGTCCTCCACGCCGGCGGGAATCCTCACCTTCACCTGACGCTGGCTCCGCTCGACACCCGAGCCATTGCAGGTCGGGCAGGGGTCGGTGACCTTGAGACCGCGACCGTGGCACTCCGGGCACGGTGACGCGAGCGAGAAGAGACCCTGGTTGTCGTTGAGGATCCCTGTCCCGTTGCAGCGGGGGCAGGTGACAGGAATGCTCCCGGGGCGTGACCCGGAGCCGTTGCAGGTGTGGCAGGGGGCGCCTGTGACGACGTTGACGGCCGCCACGACGCCCTCGATGGAGTCGTTGAAGGAGAGGTGCAGCTCCGTCTCGACGTCCTGGCCCCGGCGAGGGCCGCCCCAGCTCGAGGTCGTCGTGCGCTGGTCGCGGCCGCGGTTGAAGATGCTGCCGAAAAGGTCGCCGAGATCGTCGATGTGGAAGTCGAAACCCCCATTTCCTGCCGCAGGCCCCCGCCGCCCGAGGCCACCGGCGAGCGGACCGAGGCGGCGTACCTCGTCGTACTCCTTACGTTTCTCCGGGTCGCCGAGGACCTCGTAGGCGCCGGAGATCTGCTTGAACCTGTCCTCGGAGCCCGGATTGGCGTCCGGATGGTACTGCTTGGCCAGCTTGCGGTAGGCGCGCGTCAGCTCCTTCTCGGTCGCCTCCGGGGAAACGCCGAGAACCTTGTAATAGTCGGTGTCGAACCACTCGCGCTGTGGTGCCACGTGTGCCTTTCAGATTCCTGCTTTGTTGGTGAAATTGTCGTCGGGCTCGCCGCCGCCGTTCTCGGCCTCAACGGCGAGCCCCTGTCAACGTCAGCTGCGGACCGCGACCATGGCCGGCCGGAGCACACGCCCTTTGAGCCTGTAGCCGGACCGCATGACGGAGGCCACCGAATTCTTGTCGCTTGACCCTGCGGCGCCCTCTGATCCAGCTGTGGCCTCGTCGCTTGCAGCCTGGTCACCGCCGCCTTCTTCGCCCTGTGTCTGACCGGGAGATCCGCCGCCGCCGGCCGGTTCGTCCGGACCGGTCTGGGCAACGGCGTCGTGAACCGTGGGGTCGAACTGCACACCGACCTGGTCGATCCTCTCGAGGCCCTCGCGTTCGAGGACGTCCCGCAACAGCGTCCCTATCTGGGTGAGCGACTTCATCGCTTCGGAGTCGTTGCCGTCAGCGGCCGCCGGCAGGTGGGCCATCGCGAGGTCGAGGGCATCGAGAACCGGGAGGAGCCGAACGAGCAGCCCTTCGGTGGCCCTTTCGACGAGCTCGGTCTGTTGGCGTATCGCCCGCTTTCGGTAGTTGTCGAAGTCGGCCTGCAGCCGCCGGAGCGAGTCGAGGTACTCGTCACGCTGGACGACGATCTTCTTCAGCTCGTCCGAGCCGGCCAGAAACGACCCGATCTCGAACATGTCGATCGCGTCCTCTCCATCTTCGTCCCCAGCGCCCCCGGCCTCCTCGCCGGAGCCGGCCAGGGCAGCGCCGTCGGCATGCGCATCAGCGCCGCCGTCGGCATCGCCGCCGAGCGCATCGGCGTCCCTGTGCGCGTCGCCGGCGCCACGCGCATCGCCACCGCCGTCGGCCTCGCCGGCGCCACGCGCATCGCCACCGGCGACGGGCTCGCCGGCGCGCGGATCAGCGTCGCCGGCGAGCGGATCGGCATCGCCGCCGAGCGCATCAGCGTCCCCGGCCACATGACCGGCGTCGAAGGCCTCGTGCTCTCTCGTCATGCGCCCTCGGTACCGGTGCTCGACTCGGGCTCGTCGACGATCTCGGCATCGACCACTTCGTCGTCCGACGTGCCGGAGGAGCCCGAGTCCCCCGTGCCGGTGCCGGAACCGCCGGCGGCAGCGTGCTGCTGGCTCGCCTGCTCGTACATGCGCTGGCCCATTGCCTGGGAAGAGCTCTTCAGAGACTCGAGCGTGCGGTTGATCCGGTCCACGTCGGAGCCCTCGAGAGCCTCTTTGACCTCTTTCAGGGCTGCCTCGACCTTCTCCTTGTCGTCGGCCGGGATCTTGTCCGACTGCTCACGGAGCAGCTTCTCGGTCTGGTAGACGATCGTGTCGGCGTTGTTGCGGGCCTCTGCCTCTTCGCGCCGGCGCCGGTCGTCAGCCGCGTGCCGCTCGGCGTCACGGACCATCCGCTCGATGTCGTCCTTCGGGAGCGACGACTGACCGGTGATTGTCATCGACTGCTCCTTGCCCGTGGCGAGATCCTTCGCCGACACGTGCACGATGCCGTTGGCGTCGATGTCGAAGGCCACCTCGATCTGGGGCACGCCGCGGGGGGCGGGCGGCAGGTCGACGAGCTGGAACTTGCCCAGGGTCTTGTTGTACATCGCCATGTCGCGCTCGCCCTGCAGGACGTGGATCTCCACTGACGGCTGGTTGTCCTCGGCCGTGGTGAAGATCTCCGAGCGGCGGGACGGGATGGTCGTGTTCCGCTCGATCAGGCGGTGGGTGATGCCGCCCTTCGTCTCGATGCCGAGGCTGAGCGGCGTGACGTCGAGAAGGAGGACATCTTTCACCTCTCCCTTCAACACGCCGGCCTGGATGGCTGCGCCGACCGCGACGACCTCATCCGGGTTGACGCCCTTGTGGGGCTCCTTGCCGGTGAGCTGGGAGACGAGCTCCTGGATCGCTGGCATGCGGGTCGCCCCGCCGACGAGGATCACGTGGTCGATCTCGGACTTCGAGAGCCCGGCGTCGCTGATGGCAGCTTCGAAGGGGCCACGGCAGGCCGCGACTAGGTCGTCGGTCAGCTCCTGGAACTTGGCCCGCGTGAGCTTCACGTCGAGGTGCTTCGGTCCCTCGTTCGTGGCCGTGATGAACGGGAGGTTGACAGTCGTCTCCTGCACCGTGGAGAGCTCGATCTTCGCCTTCTCGGCCGCCTCCTTCAGGCGCTGCATGGCCATCCGGTCGCTCGAGAGGTCGACGCCCTCGGTGTCCTTGAACGTCTTCACAAGCCAGTCCATGACCCGCTGGTCCCAGTCGTCACCACCGAGATGGGTGTTTCCCGAGGTGGCCTTCACCTCGAAGACGCCGTCGCCGATGTCGAGGATCGACACGTCGAACGTGCCGCCGCCGAGGTCGAAGACGAGAACGGTCTGGTCAGCGCCTTCCTTGTCCAGGCCATATGCCAGCGCGGCCGCGGTGGGCTCGTTGATGATCCGGAGCACTTCGAGGCCGGCGATCTGTCCCGCCTCCTTGGTCGCCGTCCGCTGGGCGTCGTCGAAGTAGGCCGGCACAGTGATGACGGCCTGGTTCACAGAGTCCCCGAGGTAGGCCTCAGCGTCCCGCTTCAGCTTCTGCAGGATGCGGGCCGAGATCTCCTGGGGGTTGTAAGCCTTCCCGTCGATGTCGATCGTCCAGTTCTCGCCCATGTGGCGCTTCACGGACCGGATCGTCCGGTCGGTGTTCGTAATTGCCTGGCGCTTGGCCACCTCGCCCACGAGCACCTCGCCGGACTTGGCGAAGCCCACGACCGACGGCGTCGTCCTGCCGCCCTCCGCGTTCGGGATGACGGTCGGCTCGCCTGCCTCGAGGAACGCGACCACCGAGTTTGTCGTCCCGAGGTCGATTCCTACGGCCTTCGGCATTTATTGTCCTCCATTTTCCTTCGTGTCAACTTGACGGGGTGCCGTCCTGATCGCCTCCGCTGCCTGCCTCGGCGTCTCGGAGGATACTTACAGCGATCAGTATAACGAAGTTGAGCCACCCGTTGTCATGTCGGCGACAGATGCGGCTTTGCACCAGAAATTCCTTCTGCACCAGAAATCGGACGCTTGCACCTAAATGTCAGCCTCGCCCGTGTGCGAGGAGCAGAGCAACGACGTGGGAACTCCGTGGCTGTGATTCGACCCACGCCCAGTTGTATTGCCCGTGGTCGAGTCATATACTGACCGACGTGAATCTGGAAGAGGCGAGACAACTGCTGCGTAGATGCCAGGAGGATCGGCAACGGGCCAAAGAGGCAGTCCAGGCGGCGCAGGCCACGATCGAGTCGTCGCAGCTCATCATCCAGGGCATCCTCAAAGGCTTCCCGGAGCTGGCTGACGATGAGAAGGAATGGGGCGATCTCTGGGAGCCCGAACACGAACGGCCACGAGGCGCCGAGGCCGTTCTTTCGATCCTTCAGGTCGATGAGAACAAGTGGTTCTCCGTCATGCAGATGGTCCAGTCGCTGACCGAGAGGAACTGGCTCCCTGACTCGGAGAACCCGCCGAACGCCGTCCGAGCAGCTTTGGAGCGGCTGGTCGCCGCGGACGGCAACAGCGTCGAGAAGGGGCGCACCAAGACCGGCACGGTCGTCTATCGCTACCACGAGGAGGAGCCGCCATCGTTCGACGAAGAGCCGTTCTGAACTAGCGGAGTCCGGGAGGGCCAAGTTTGATGGCCCGACCCTCCCGGCTCCATCCAGTTTGCGGGCGTAACTCAGTTGGAAGAGTGCCGGACACTGGATCCGGTGGTCGGAGGTTCGAGGCCTCCCGCCCGCACTGTTGAAACCAGATACTACGCGGTCTGACCCTTGGCGCTGTTCTTCGGTCGCCTCCGCGGCGTGTTCCAGTACGGAGACTTGCACTTCGGACAGACCTTCGGCTCCGAGTCCGTGTTGCGCGGCATCCAGACGTGCTCGCATCGCTCGCACTGCCACGCCCACACCTGAATTCTCAACATACCTCCCGGTACCTTCTCTACGGTATCTACCTTCAAAGATATACCTCCTAGGTATGGACAGCAAGCGTTCTCTCGTGTATATTATCTCTAGGGATATAGCGAGAGGTACAGAGAGATGGACGCACGAGAGATCAAGGGAATGCAGATCGCAGCTACGACTCCGCTGCGCAAGGGACAGGGTGCGTGGCTCGTGCCATCTCAGACCAAGAGCGGGACCACCTACAGGGTCGCCAGCCGCAATCGCGCTCTCGCCAGTCTCTTTGCCACTTCCGACATGGCCTGCACGTGTCCCGACTACGAGTTGCGCCAGCAGCCCTGCAAGCACGTCATCGCCGTGGAACTGACGATCAAGCGGGAGTTCGGCCCGACTGGTGAAGTGGTGACCGAACAGGTCAAGGTCACCTACGCCCAGGACTGGGCCGCCTACAACCGTGCCCAGTGCCAGGAGAAGGACCGCTTCCTCCCCATGCTGGCTGACCTGTGCGCCACGATCCCTCAGCCTCCGCAAGGTCGTGGTCGCCCACGGTTGCCGATGAGCGACATGGCCTTCGATGCCATCCACCGTGTCTACTCGGGACTGTCCGCACGACGTTTCGACAGTGACGTGCGGGAAGCGACGGCCAAGGGACTCACCGCTCAGGATGCCCACTTCAACAGCGTGCTCCGCTACCTGCGTTCCCCTGAGATGACTCCGATCCTCACCCACCTGGTCACCATGTCGGCCCTTCCCTTGAAGGCCGTCGAGACTGACTTCGCCGTTGACTCCACCGGATTCTCCACCTGCCGCTACGTCCGTTGGTTCGACCACAAGTGGGGCAAAGAGCAGGTCAAGCGGGAATGGGTGAAGCTCCACGCCATGACCGGCGTCCGTACCAACGTCGTGACCGCCGTCGAGATGAGCGATTGGCGTTCCAACGATTCGCCACACTTCCGGCCGTTGCTCGCAGCGACCGCCGAGCACTTCGACATCCGCGACGTGATGGGCGACAAGGCGTACTCCAGCAAGGCGAACCACATCGCAGTGGGGGACCTCGGCGGCACGCCCTTTATCCCCTTCAAGGGCGACATTCCCGCCATGCACGTCGAGGACGCCCCGACGCTGCCCGCCAAGGCAACCACCTGGACGAAGATGTACCACCTGTTCGCCTACCAGCGGGACACGTTCCTCTCCCGCTACCACCAGCGGTCGAACGTCGAGACGACCTTCTCCATGATCAAGGCGAAGTTCGGAGACTCGCTCCGTTCCAAGTCCGACGTGGGACAGATGAACGAGGTTCTGTGCAAGGTCGTCGCCCACAACCTGTGTTGCCTGATCGCGGCCATTCACGAGATCGGGCTGGACCTGCCGACGTTCCAAGGTTTGTCGGTCGCTTAAGCTTCCCTCGTGGTCTATGAGTTCCGTTGCGTGGACTGTGAGAGGCAGTTCGAGACACGCCGGTCCCTCGATCAACGCAACGACCCGGTTCAGTGCCCGTACTGCTCGGGATGGAAGGCGCGCCGAGTGTTTAGCCAGCCCTTGATCAGTCATCAGGCGTGCAGCCCTACCTCCCGCACGGATGCTGCGGAGCGCTTTCGCGGCGTCACGCTCACCGACTGCGTCGCCGTCGGCTGCTGGACTGGGATGGTAATCGGACCCGGCGTGTCGGTCCGCTCTCGAAATAACCGCTTTATCGATAACATGACCGGAATCGACAACAGCGGAGACCTCGACTCCCGAGGTGACGTCATCACCTAGGGCGCTACTCAATGGTGGTGGTGTCATCCGCGTCCAGCTCTCCGCTGTTGTCGATTCCGAGGTCCTGATTTCGAATAGAGGTGTTGCGCAGCCGCGCTTTGCCTTCGGGACGATTGACGATGCCGACGCGCTTGGGAGGTGGCGGCGGTAAAGGGAGCGGCGGAGGAGGCGACTCGGCTGGTGGAGCCGAGGGACGGTTGAACGGCCACCGACCGGCCAAGGCCGCAATCACCCAATAGAAGCCAATCGCGGCGAGAACGACACACGCCCAGCCGATGACTGACTCCCACGACGAATGGTGGGCATCTCCGCTTACGAACAACGACGCGGCCGGCGTGGCCGTCACGAGCACGACGATTCCTCCCGCAGCGCTCCACCCCGGATAACGCTCTGACGGCATCGTGGCCTCCGATTTAGGTGCAGAAATTCAGGATGCACCCAAATCACCCTCCCTGCCCAACTTGTGGTGCAAGGCCGACAGATGCTCGAAGAAACCCCCTCACCAGGCGATTCGAGCCGGATGACCTGGTGGTGGCTAGCCTCGTTCTGTGTTGCGTCCTGGAAACTGGACCAGACCAGTGGGTGCGAGTCCCACCCGGGTAATCGCCGGAGAGCCCGGTAGCAGGCCCCGGTCCGTGGTCGAGAGGCCGCGGGCTGAGCGGGGTGTCAAAA
>Ga0182024_10002951_pt1 | contig 41391 bp, 28 predicted proteins | sample P32metaG_FD_120480 | JGI IMG/M metagenome (GOLD analysis project Ga0182024, IMG submission 120480) | Permafrost microbial communities from Stordalen Mire, Sweden - P3-2 metaG (Illumina Assembly) | ecosystem: Environmental > Terrestrial > Soil > Wetlands > Permafrost | place: Sweden: Stordalen...
ACGGTGCCGGTCGAGGTCGCGTAGTTGCTGTCGCCGCTGTAGACCGCGACATAGCTGTAGCTCCCGGCGGTCAACGCGGCGGTCGTCGCCGAATTGGGCACCGTCCCATTGGCGTTGAGTGTAACGGATTGATCGACGTGCGAGCCGGTTCCATTGACCGTATTGAAGAACTCGTAAGTGACCGTTCCGGTCGGCGTGAAAGGCGTCCCGCTCACCGTCGCGGTATCGTAGACCTTCTCGCCCAGCGCGTCGGTGACCGCCCCGCCGGTGGAGTCGTAGATTGTCGTGCTGACCTTCGAGCTCGCCTGGTTGATCCCCAGCGGCTCGACGGTGCCGGTCGAGGTCGCGTAGTTGGAGTCGCCGCTGTAGATCGCCACATAGCTGTAGCTGCCGGCCATCAGTGCGGCGGTCGTCGTCGAGTTGGGCACCGTCCCGTTGCTCTGAAGCGTAACCGTTTGATCGACGTGCGAGCCGGTCCCGTTGAGCGTGTTAAAGAACTCATAGGTCACCGTCCCGGTCGGCGTGATGCCGGGAATGGCGGTGATTGTCGCAGTGTCGTAAACCGTTTCCCCGAGATAGTCCGTCGGTGGCAGATTGGTCTTGGCGTCTTCGATAGTTGTGCTGATCGATGGGGTGGCCGGGCTCACAACCTCCTGCTCGCCCGCGCCGCCCTGGTCGTGGGCCGGATTGTTGTTCGAGTCGCCGCCATACACCGCGACCCATTGATACGTGCCCGCCGCCGTCGGCAGATATCCGCCGGGGTTGCTTCCGGCCGACGTGGTATACGTGCCGTCGCCGGCAACGGTGACTGCATCGCTATAGACGTTATTGCTGTCGGCCGCGTTCGGGGTCACGCCAGGAGCAAACAGGTAAAACGTGACCGCGCCGGTCTCGTTGTACCCGCGGCTGAGCAGGGCCGAATCCATGAGCGTCGTGCCGGCGCCAAGCGTGATCGCCGCGCCGGGGGTGGTGACGATCACCGGGCTGGCCGGGGCGATCTTCACCTGCTCTTGGCTGTCGCTGATGTCACTCGCGTTCAGGTTGTTGCCGTTGCCGCTGGTGTAAGTGGCATTCCACTGATATGTGCCGGCGGTCGCGCCGGTCGCCGGCACGGTGTATCCAACCGGCGTCGTATATGACCCGTTTCCACTGACGCTGACACTCTCGGTATCAACCGTCGCGCCTCCCGGCGCCACCAAGTTGAAAGTGATGGACCCGGCCGGCGAATATCCGCCGCTCAGCGTGGCGGTGTCCTCGATCGTTGTGATGGGCGTGCCCAAGGTTGCCGTGGTTACGTTCGGCGTGGTGGTGATGGTCGGCTGTGCCGGGCTCACCGAAACCTGCTCAGTCGTATTTCCTTGTTCAGCAACCGGGGCGTTATTGGCATCGCCACTATAGGTCGCATCCCACTGATAAGTGCCCGTCACTGTGGAGCTGGTCGGCAGCGTGTAGCCAGTAGGAGTGGAGTACGAGCCATTTCCATTGACGGTCACTGTCTCGGGATCGACATCTACAGGCGTGCTCCCGCCATTGTAATAGAGGTCAAACTCAATCGTGCCGGTCGGAGCGGGCGTCGTCGAGCCGCCCGACAAAACAGCGGTATCGGTCAACGTCGGTGGCGCACTTCCGAGTGTCACCGTGATTGGTTTTGGCGTCGTATTAATCGTGGGGTTGCTGAGCTGCGGGATGTTCGTGGGAATTGGGCCGATCAGCGCCTTTGGGGCTTGGAGAGTGAAGCCAGCGGCGTAGGGGTCGGCCGGGAACGGCGTCGCACTGGTACCGTCGATTTCGACGCCAATGTCCTTCCCGGTAAAGTAATCGGTCTGCATCAACCCGCCGGTGGGCAGGAATTCAAAGTCGAAGGACCCAATACTGGAATAGCCCGGCGGGGCGTTATCAAATTCATCGCCAAAAGCCTGGATGGTACCGGTCAGCAGCGTCCCATTATACGTGGTGGTGGTGCCGCCAGGATTCACCAAAGTAACGTCGCCCTGTACGATGATATCCTGCCCAAGTGCTGGTCCATTGCCACCCGCCAGTACACCGGCACCGCTTCCATTATCCGCGATTAGGATTTGGATACTGCTCGACGCAGAGGCACTGCTCGTCGCGGGAGTAATAGGATCATTAAGTGTGGAGCCTGGGTTGTTCGGATCCTTTTGCACCAAATTGATATTGGTGCTGATGGCGCTAAATGCGCCCGGCTGCGACCCGGAGCCCGGCTGGTACTGGATGCTACCGGGGTCCAAGGTCTGGATGACCGGATACGTGTGCGATAGATCAATGCCCAGCAAAGTAAAAAGCCGGCGGTCTTCGAGAGTCTCAAAGACCGGCTTCGCCGCAGCAGCTAGCGCCGCGGCATTAGCGAGACGCCCACGGCGCGCGACCGGACGACGATAAGCCCGTTTCTCCCACATACCCGTTCTCCCAATCGTAAATTCCCGCAAAATGGCGTACCGGCCACATGGCCGTCCCCACTGAGCAATACACCGCCTGAGCAATCACAAACGAACGCCCAATTCAGGATCGCTTCGAACTGCCTGTGATTGACCTCGAATCCCGAAGAAATGGAGAAAGCCCAATTCCCCCTGGATGCTTCCAAGACAAACCCGACCCTATCCGCGGTGAGGCGCCTCTCCCATCGACCGCCGAGCCCGATCCCAAATCGAATCCTGTCAGCCATCATGCGCCGATAGTGATTCGCGGCCCGCCATTGTTGTAAACAGGCTCGCGTCTAAAACCTAAATTAGCAACAAAGGATTGAACTGCCGGAGCCAGCCCTGCGCCAGCGCAAGAACGCTGATCCCTGACAGGCGACACCGGCCACCATCTGAAACGCGTGCGGACGGCCTGACAATATGAACAACAGAAGCCTGAATGATCGTGCTCGGGTTCAGGCCAATTGCCGCCTGCGGAGCCATCCAAATCGAAGCATTCCCAGGCCGCCCAACAGTGTTGCCGCGGACCAGACAGGATTCGGAAGGGGCGTCGTAAAATCCATGTCGGCCGAGACAGTGGCATTGGAAATGGTGGCGCTTGCCACATTGATACCCATAAGCCTAAGTTCTGACCCGGGTCCGTACGAAGCAGGAAAGAAAATATCGGTTTCACTCGACGTATGCATAAATGTCGTGGAAAGCGGTGAACTCAGCGAAAAATTCGGGAACTGAACGGTCGGTGTATTTGGCGTGGAATCATCGAAAAAAGACGTAATTGTGATCTGCCCGGCACCGGTGACGGTTCCTTGGAAGTTAAAGTTGCCCTCGGGCATTGTGGGCGAGCTGACGCCGTTATCCTTGACGGTGCCGTTTGTTGACGTTCCCGGCCCCGACACGGTAAGGAGGCCCGTCAAAGGGGTGAAATTTCCCGTCAGTCCGCTGGTGCCGATGTCATAGGTATCAGCATGCGCGGCAACTGCGGTCGCCGACAAGATCAATCCCCCAAGAGCTGCAATTCTCGACCTGCGCATAATCTTCCACCTTCCCAAGATCTCTTGCCCTGATTATCCCCATTTTCCCGACTTGAGGCGTTCGACCGGGCATCTTCCCAAAGTGCATTGCCGGTTGAAGCCCACCTCGCTGAATCGCAGAGCCGACCTTTCGACCGGCACTGCGAGATGACGGTTTCCAGCGGGTTTCGGGCACCCGCCACCGTAGAAGAATCAAGTTAGGCCATCTGACGACGGCGACGAAGGACACTCACGCCACCCAGAACGCCAAGCCCGCCCAACAGGGCCAAGCCGGTGCTGGCGGTGGCTGGGAGAGGCGCGACTGCCGCGTCGAAGCCGCCACCGAACACTTGAGCGTTTGCGCCCGATAGCTGTCCGCCGCTAACTGTATAACCAACCGTTCCAAGGGAGATGCTGAAGTCACCGCCACTGTCCATAATATGTAGCGGCGCAAAATCAGATTCAAGCCCACCCGGGCTATAGGTGAATGTTCCACTCAGGATGCTCCCTGACGAATTCACATTAAGCGTTGCACCCGAAATATTCCCGGCAGCAAGGACTGTGTGGGTCCCGGCGTCCGTGAGAGTAAACGACCCAGTTGCCAGGTTCTGAACACCGCCAACTAGGCTTCCTACGTCGCCAAAATCAGTCAACGTGAGGGTCAATGGGTTGTCCAACGCTCCGTACGCAGAAGCCAAGGCGGAGTTACTAATGAAACTGGGGCCGTCGAAGGCCCCGGTTACCGTGATTTGGCCGGTTCCGACCTGTGTAACCGTCGGAAGCGGATTCGCGGTATCCAGAACCAAGATTGATTCGGCGGATGCCGCCGCCGATCCAAATCCGACACACCCGGCTGCGATCGCAGGGATCGCTAGTCGTCGCAACAATCGAAACATGGTGTTTCTCCTTTTTCCGTGGCACCTGCCAGCGGAAATAAAACAACAGACAACGGCGGAGAACACCTCCGCCCCTGATGAAACAGAGAGGCACCAAGGAATGTAAGGAACGGCCCCGAAATAGCCCGTCGAACCCCTAGCACACCCCGTGCGCCTGTTCGGTTAAAAACAAAAACCGAGTTGTTGAACCGAAGTTCACGTCACAGGCGGGACGCCCCTACGAACGAACAGAAACTATCACGCCCCGATGTCTCTTGCAAGAAAAATCTTGAAGATTATTGGGCGATTTTGCTTGACCTCCTTTCTGAAACGACATCCGAGTGGCCATTTCACCCTTCCTTTTGCCCCATTTGCCAAATGCAGCGGCTGACCGGCCCGGATGATTCACCACGGAGGGGCTGACCGGCCCGGATGATTCACCACGGAGGCACGGAGGACACGGAGGAGCGCTCGAGCGATGACGCGTTCGGGGAAGAATTGGCGCGAAGAAAACAAGAAACCAACAGATTTGCTCTTCTCCTTCTTCGCGTCTTCGCGGTTGATCTGAACTGTCGCGCCCACCGGGTGGCGTGCCTCCGTGTTCTCCGTGCCTCCGTGGTGATTCCTGGTTCATCCGTGCAATCCGCGTAATCCGCGGTTCCTTCGGGCACACAGCCGTGTGCCCCTACGGCACGCCCAGGGCACACGGCCGTGTGCCCCTACAGGGTTTTGGGGGCGCTGAGTCGCTTTTGGATCCCGGTCAATTGGGCTGACAAGGCCTGCTGATCGGCGGGCGCCAGATGCGAGAATGCATCTCCGCCGTTCTGGATGTCCTGGACGACCTTTTGCGCATCGGGGAGATTGCCGCCGTCGAGGAGGTATTGGGCGAATCGGATCTTCCACTTGACGTTGTCGGGGTCCAGACGGACTGCCGCGTGTTCGGACTCGGCGGCGGCCGTGAGATCGCCGGCCTTTTGCTGGATCTCGGCCAGGGTGTCGCGCACGGCGGGCTGGCGGGGCTGGAGGCGGGCGGCGGCGGCGGCGAAGACGGCGGCCTCTTTGGCATCCCCTCCCCGCCCGACGATCAGCATCGCCAGGTTGTTCTGGGCCCGCCAGGAATCCGGGTCGAGCTTGATCGCGCGGCGGTAAATCGCTTCGGCGGTGGTCGGATCGCCGTGCCGCTCGGCGCGGTTTGCGACGGCAGTGAGCACCATGGCGGACGCCTTCGAGTCGCTCGCCAGTTCCCCATACATTTCCCCGGCAAGGCTCGTCAGTTTTGCGTCGGTCAGCAGGACGCCGAGCTGGTCGTAGGATTCGGCCAGCATCACCCGTTCTTGCGGTGCGTCATGCGGAATGATCTCGCCCAGATGGTCGATCCACTTCACTGTCTGGTGACGGTCCGGAATTTGGCCGGCCACCTGCAGAATTCGGACGCGCCACGCGGCGGACTTTGGCGCCAGGGGCCAGATCGCGTCCGCCGCATCCTGGGCATGGCCGCCCCGGGCGAGGGCCATGCATCGCAGCATGATCACATCCGCATGCGACTCAGGGTCGCTGGTTGCGGCCTGCAAATAAGGCTGCAACTGGTTGAGCGCCGCGTCGGCCTGACCCAATCCGATCTGCGCTTGCGCGATGGCCAGGTCCGCGGGGAGCGGGGCATCGGGGGTGCGCTTTTTCCAGGCCTCGGCCGAGGCGGCGGCTTCGTTCCAGCGGTTGGTGGCGAGGCACAGTTTCGTGGCCAGCTCGGCGGGTTCGGGTTGGTTGGGGAAGGCGGTGATGGCGCGCTGGGCGGCGGCCAGGGCGTCGCTGGGGCGGTTCATCGACGCAAGGCATTCAATGAGTGAAAGCCGGGCCGGCAGGAAATCGGGATGCCGCTCGATCAACTGTTGGAGCCGCGAGGCGAGACGTTGCACGTCGTCGGATTGGCGCTCGTCGAGGATCGTGTGGACCAGTTCCGCGGCGAGATCGCTGCTGGCAGGGTCGCGGAGGATCAGCAGCGCCAGCGGGCGAAGCTGCTCGTCGGGGCCGATCTGCTTCAGCAGGTCGCACTTGGACTTGGCGGCGTCGAGGGACTTGTCATTTGGAAGCGCCTTGTACCCGCCGTCCACCGCGGCGATCGCATCATCCATCCGGCCCATGCTGGCGTCGCACAGGGCGAGCATCTGCCAGGCAGAGGCATTGGCGGGGGCCTGGGCCGTGGCGGATTGGTAGTGTTTGATGGCATTGGGCAAATCGCCGCTGCCGGCATAATAGCGGCCCCAGACCATTTCCTTGATTCCCGGTGCAGTTTTCAATCCATCGAGCAGTGCCATCGCCTTTTCCGCCTCGGGCTTGCGGCTTTGGGAAGCATAAAACGAAGCGGCAAACTCGATGGTCGGCACGTCGGGCTTTTCCAGCAGCTTGTGGAGCACGGCGTCGACCTTGTCGTTCTCGTGCCGCTGGCGATAAATCGCGGCAAGCAGCAGGTCGTCCTGATCGTCCGTGGCCTTCTCCCCTATCGCAGCTTGCGGTTGCTGGAGGATCGCCAGCGCCTTGTCGTCGTTGCCCTGTCGGGCCAGAAGCATCGCGGCAGCATGCCGCTGGGCGGGGGAATGGATCATGGGCATCACCCGATCGATGGCCTTGGCCGCCCGATCGAAATCGCCCTTGGATTGACACAGCCCGGCCAATTGCAGCGCGATCGGCACCGAATAGGGATCGAGCGTGGCGGCGGTGGAAAGGTGATCGATGGCGCCGTCCACCCGCTTCATCTGAATCAGCGCCCTGGCCAGCAACACATGCGGCTCGGGCACGCTGTAGTATTCCTTGAGGATGTCGTTGAGCAGGACCGAGCCCTGCTCGACATCGCTTTCGTTGCGCGGATTTTCGACTTTGAGCCGGGCTCTGGCCAAGCGCCAGCCGAGCGACTTTTCGCCGGTGAGGACGCGCATGCGGTCAATGGTTCGTTGTTGGAAATCCCAGTCGCCGCGAACGCATTGCGCGTTGGCGGCGGCTTGCTGGATGTACAGTTCACCCGGCAGAGAATCGCCCAGCGCAATCCAGGCCTCCTTGGCCCCAGGATTCGATGTAACGTCAAGATACTTTGCCCGGGCCAGCCGCCAGCGTGCGTCCCCGGGCGCGGCGGCCTTCTTCGAGAGGGAATCGAAAAGCGCCAGCCCGGCATCGGCATGGCCGGCAATCGACTGGGTGATCGCCTCCGCATAGGCCAGGTCCGGCGTGACGCCGTGCGCCTTTTCGCTGGCGGCGAAGCACTTCTGCTCGAGTCCGAGCCCAAATTGATAGCTCATCGAGGCCAGCCGCAGCAGCAGCCCCTCGCTGGCCGCGGGCGAGCGGGAAAGGGCAGTCTTGATAACTTTGCCGGCTTCGTCCTTCTTGCCCTGCTTGGCCAGCAGCTCTACCTGAATGGCGAGCGTCGTGTCTTCGCCGGGCAATTGGTTCTGAACGAGAGTGGCCAGCTCGTAAAGCTTGTCGGATTGAGACGCCCCGCCGGTGTCAATTCCGATGGCCCAGGCGCGCGCCAGGGCGATGATCGAAGCGGCGCTGTTGGGGCTGCGGCGCTGGGCGGCATAGGCGACGCTCAACGCCTCCTCGGGCCGATGGCGTTGGATCAGCGCATCGACGAGCCGTGTCGGAGGAACCGTCCAGGTGACATTGGTCCGGCAGGTGTAAATCCAGGTTTGAATCGCTGGATCGAGATCTCCAATCCGGGCCTGGGCGTCACCAAGGTAATAGGCAAGGTAAGAGTTCGTGGGATCGCTGGCGAGGGCGCTGCGGCACTCGGTGACTACCTTCGTGCTGTCCACCTGGCCGGCGTCAATGATTTGCCGCAGGAGCAGCACCCACGCGCGTGCCGCGGCCTGCCCGGTGCGGTTGACCAGCGCCACGCGACAGGCATCGGACTCGGGCTTCTTGCCCAGGTTCGCCAGCGTGATGGCCTTGAGGGCCAGCAATGTTGGATCGGACTTGGGGTTATTGGGATCCACGTCATTTAGCTCGGCGGCGGCCTGGTCCCACTTGCCAAGCTGCCACAGCCGGCGCGCCAGCGCGTGATGCACCTCGGGCGATGCCCCGGCGTTGACCAACCCCTGCAACGTCCCCAGCGCATCATCCCACATCCCAAGATTATCAAACTGCTCGATCAAGCTTCGGACGAACTCGTCGGAGAGCCCTTTGTGATTGGCGGCCAACTTGAGCCACGTGGCGGCCTTGGCCTGTCGCTCGGCCTGAGTCGGGCCGTCGGTGCTTGGGTCGTCGGACCACAAGAGATAGGCATATCCCTCCAGCAGCTCGAATCGCGGATCATCCGGCTTTTCCCCATGCAGCTTCGCCGCCTCGGCCACCAGCACGTCACCGGGGTTTTGCAATTGGTGCCGCAGTGACAGCCGAACCATGTACGGCTTGAGCGCCAGCGGCGCTTTGGTAATCCAGAGATCGGTGGTGTCGAGCGCTTCGCGGAATCGCAGTAATTTGGTGAGGACTTCGGTCTTCAATTCCAGCGCGCGCACATCGCCGTTGCTGGTCTCGGCGAGAATCGCCGTGGCGACATCAACCGCTTCGGGACGGTGCTCCAGTTTGGTATATAGCTCGAGCAGATGTCGCTGATCATCAATGTTGAAGTCTTTTTCCTCGCTGACCAAAAGCCGCAGGGCCGCCAGTGTGTCGACGTTGGGAAGTTCGGCCAGCTCGCGCGACTTGATGTAAAGTCGCAGCGCGTCCTTGTCGTCAGGATGGCGCCTCACGTAGCGCTCGAGCAGAGTCGCGGCGCGCTCATTATCGCCGGCGATCGACGCGGCGATGCCGTCGGTCTTCCAGGCGAGCACGCGCTGCTTCATCATGAGGCGGCCGCCGACGTATGCTCCGGCGGCGCCGAAGACCAATCCGCACAGCACAACGATGATCCAGAATTTCTTGCGTTTCATGGGTCCCCTGACGCTGACTTCCTGACCTCTGACAACCGCCCTGGCGGGGCGGATGCTAGTTTCCCGGAGTGGCTAAAACGGCATCGAGCACTGGCCGGTATCCCCGCAGCAGTGCGCCAATGGCCTGCTCCCGCTGATCCGCCGGGACATTGGCTTGAAAGTATACCTGAATCTGTCCCGCCCCCGATGAAGTTCCACCGGCCCCGCCAAGGGTTGCCGACAGTTCTTCCATGTTTCGCAGCACCCGATGCCCGGGCCGCAGGAGGCAGTTGGCCACCACAAGCGATTCATCGCCGCCGCCGAGTGATTCCTTGGTGAATTGGTACTCGGTGCCCGTTAGGTGCAGGTCTCCGATGATCCATTCGCTGGGCTTGGAGGACTGTACTTTCCAGCCCCGGGCCGGATAGCAGCGGAGCGGGAAGTGCCCCACCATGTGATGCGCATCGGAGCAATGCACGAGCATCACGCCGGCGGTTTGGCCGTTCTCGACATTGACGTACCGGCGGCTGAGCATCACGTTCGGTTTAAGGACGGTCAGCGCCTGGGCGGGAACGGGCGCTTCCTGGCCCACCCATCCCCCAATGCGATCCGGCACCTGCCCGGCGGCAAGGCGGATGTTCTCCTGATAGCGCGCGACATCGGGAGAATGACGCCCCGCCGCGTATCGCTGCACGCCGATCGCGACGATCAGCATGACGCCGGCCAAACGATAAAGGTTCGCAGCCCTCACGAGGCAACTCCCTTGTGGCCGAGGCGGCTGGGAACAACCTTAGCCGTGGCATCCGAATCCTGGAGGAGCGCGCACAATCCCATCAGCAACAAAAACGCGAGCACGGTCATCACCCAGCCGCTGATGTCATGGAATCTCTCGGCGCTCTCCTGCGAGGTGTGCCCGAACATCCAGACGGTCGGCACCAGCCGGACGACATTGGCCACGATTGCCACCAGAGGGCTGGCAATTAAGACCACCGCCCGGGCAATGACGCCAAGCCGCAGGGTGAACGCGACCACATAACAGACCATGAACAGCGTAAGGACCATTCGTATTCCGTTGCACGCTTCGGCGATAGTGACGTCACGCCCATTGATTGAAAGCAGATTTCCGGACCGATCGACGTTCATGGCGAAGACTTCGCAGATCCGCTGCGTGACCTCGGCGGCCGCGGTTTGAAGCGGCTGGGCGAGATTGATCCGGCCCGTCGGGTCCACCGGGACAAGAAATACGCATGCGGCAAGTGCGGGCGCCAGAGTCCAGCTCACGTCGAGCCCGAGTGCAGTTACCAGGGCTCCGACCGCAAGCAGCACCGCTCCGGCGCGCCAGATGACGGGGTCATGGACGTAGCCATAACCATGAACCACCCATGCGACGGCCATGATGAGGAGCCCGACCCAACCGCGGCGCACCGGCTGTCGCGCGGCGCGATCGCGGCGCACCCAGGCGAGCCAGCCGATGACGATCGGGGCCAGAAGCACGTAGCTGCACTCTTCATCCGAAAAGCCGATGCGGGCGATGTCCTTCCACGCATCCGACATGACCAGCACCGCCGCCGCGGTCATGAGGCCAGCGGCCAACAAGTCTGCCGCCGCCAGCGTTCGCGGCTGGCGGATGGAGGGGGCGGAAGTTGGTTCAGCAATCGTCGTCATTTGTTCCAAGAGATTGTCTCACAACCGCCGATCAACGCATCCGGCGGCAGAGCCGCTCGGCTCTCTTTCGATTAGGCGATGCCGCTAAGCCACCCGGCGCGTCGGTCGCCAGATGCCCGTCTGAGGACCTGAAATCCACCGAAAAAATCCGACGAGCAACGCCGCGTTCATGCTGGCGAACATGTTCGCCAGCCGAAGGAGCTTGTTCAGCGGCATCCCCTTGGGGACGTGGCGGCCGACCAATGCAGCGGCGTAAAACGTCACCTGCGCCGCCATCAAGATGCCATAGACACGCTGCCGGCAGAGCATCAAGTTGCTCACGACCATCAGCACCAGAAAAAACGGGCAGAGCCAGCGGAGGATCTTGTGCGAGAAGAACGTGAACGCGATCCATCCCCGCGCCGGATCGAGCAGCCGCCAGAGCATCCCGATGGCTTGCCATCCACCCGCGCCGATCCGCGACCGGCGGCGAAACTCGGTGGCGACATCCGGCGCCGTCTCCTCGCGCGCCACGGCATCACTGTCATAAACAATATCGCAGCCTGATCGCTGCTTTGCCCGCAACGGGATCACGAAGTCATCAATGATCGTCGAATTCGGAATCGGCTGAAGCAGTTCCCTGCGAATGGCGTAAATGGCGCCATTCGATCCCAATAGCGCCCCGAGGCGGCTCTCCTGCTTCTTGAGAAACGTCTCGTATCGCCAGTAAAGACTGTCTACGTTCTTGCCGGACTCGGGATCGGTCAAAACCAGCCGGCCGCAAACGGCGCCGACGCTCGGATCGATAAACCAGCGCACCAGGTTTCGGGCAGCGCTGGCATCGGTGTACGTATTGGCATCCGAGAGGAGCACGATCTGCCCGGTCAACTGGCCCATCGCATCGTTCAAAACTGTCGCCTTGCCACGTCGGGCCGAGTAATCGATCAGCCGAACGCCCTGCCCAGCAAACGGTTTAACCAGTTCCGCCGTGCGGTCGGTGCTGCCATCGCACGCGATGACGATCTGGAGTTTCTCGCGCGGATAGTCCAGTTCCATCGCGTTTTGAACGCGGCCGGCGATCACCGCTTCTTCGTTGTGAGCCGCGATGAGCAGCGAAATCTCAGGGAGGCCCGTCTCATCAAGCGATGGTGCGCTACGCCGGCGACCAAATAAACGCGCGGCGAAATAGACGACCAGCGGGTACAGGGCGTAGCTGTACACCCCGCCGCCGGCGCAGAGCCAGAAAACCCAAATTGTGACCAGCCGAAGAGCGTTCATTGCAATCTACGAGCGCTATCCCCATCCCCATCCCCATCCCCGAAGGCATCCGTGCGCGCCGCAATGGGCGCATACCCCGCATCGGGCGATGCCGAAGGGGGCGGGTGATCCGTCAACAACGTGTCGCCAGCCGGCGACGCGGCCGCGGATCGCGTCCGAACGACCCGTGCGGGAATTCCAACAACCGTGCAATGAGCCGGGACGTCGCGTACGACCACGGCGTTGGCCCCCACGCGGGCTCCGTCGCCAATTGAAACGGCCCCAATCACCTTCGCCCCGGCGCCGATGAATACGTCGTTCCCAAGCACCGGGTTTTGCCGCCGCTCGGCGCCGATCGTCACCTGGTGCTCGATGCGGACGTTGGACCCGCCCCGAACGGTTCCGTTGATCACCACACCCGTCGAATGAATTAGAACGAATCCAGGGCCAAATTCCGCGCCGCGTCCGATGATGCAATTGCAGAGGATCGCGTTCAACTTATTGAAGACCATCTCGAGCGGCCTAAGGCGATACCGGCCTGCCGCCTGCATGAGCCGATACCAGATCATGGCGGCGGTTCCGTCAGTCAGCAGGACCTTGAGAACCGCCTTGCGCCCGCTGCTTTCGTAGCACCAAAGAGCCTTCTGCCGCAGATCAGCGAGTATCAAGCGGAACATGGCTCGCATCCCTCGCCCAGTTAGAGCCGGTCGGCGGCCGTCCGCCCTTGGGTTAGCGAATCCAATACTTCCGCGAGTTGGCCCGCTTCGGAGCGGCGATCATAGGGGGACGGGTCAAACCGCCCAAAATCCAGCGGAAGACCCTCGCTCACCCGCGTGATTTCGGCCGAAAGCGTATCCGCGATCCCCGAAACGTCGGCGGGAACATTGAGCCGCGCGAAGGGCGCTTTCTGCAGGATATCCCACATTTCGCCGCGCGGCCCGATCGCAATAATCGCCCGCTTGGCCGCCATGTACTCAAAGATCTTGGCTGGAACGACCCGATCTGCCGAGGGGACGTCGCTCAAAAGCACGCATAATCCATCGGCGGATTCAATCAGCTCCACGGCGCCCGAGTGATCGAGATAAGGATGCTCCACGAGCCGGCAGGGAAGACCCCGAAGCCGAGCCAGCACCTGTGACTGTTCTGCGGTACGACGGCCCGCGATCACCAGTTCGAGTTTCCTGGCAACTTCGGGATTTCGTTGGCTGAGTTGCTCAATGCCTTTTACCAGCGGCTGCACGTCCGTCAGGTTCCAGAGCGTGCCCACATACGCCAGGCGATAGCTGTCCTTCTTTGGCGTTTCGACCGTCTTCGCCCACGTGAAATCGTCGGGGTCGAACCCGTTGTAGATCCATTGCACCGTTGCGTTGCTGCCGGCCCGATGGCAGATGGCCTGCAGGGCGCTGGCGCTGTGCCGAGTGGTGGCAATCAGCATCTTGGCCGTTCGCACCACGCTGTCCTGCATGCGGGACTGCAGAAGCAGCGAGAGCGGATCGAGGCGCTTGTTTTCCAGATAGGCGTTGCTGATGTCCCATTCGTCGCGGTAGTCCAATACAAGGGGCAAGCCCGCGCGCCGGCTGAGTGAGGCGGCAATGAGGAAGGTTGAGAACGGTGGGCCGCTGGCGAGGATGGCAGCGTGGGGCATCTCGCTCAAAAGCCGTCGCCCTTCGCGCAAGGCATCGGGCATCCAGAGAATCTGCGGATCGGGCTGGAGGATGAGTTTGGCCAACCGGCCGGCAAGTCCCTTTGCCAGCGATTTCAATCCCATCCGGGCTGACCGACCTGCATCGCCTGACGGCGGGCTGACGGCCGCCTTTGTCTCGTATCCAGGTTCCCAGGTTCTGGCCCGCCGCACGGTGACCTGGGGCGGGATATCCGCGAGCAGGCTTTGGTCCATTGCCGGGACCGATGGATTCGCGACCGTCAGGACCGATGGCGTCCAGCCGTGCTCGGGAAGGTATTTCACGAACTTGGTGGTCCGCTGCACACCTGCGCCGCCTACGGGGGGAAACGGGTATGAGATGTACAGCATGCGCTTCGTCGCGGAAGGGCTCGCAACAGGCGCCCGTGCGGCAATGCGCGCACCCCTTGCGTGAGACGAAGCTCGATCGATCGTGGTTGATCCCGTTGACATTATTGTCTTGCCGCGGTGCAGCGGCCCATCCAGCCAAGCGGCGTGACAAAGCGCAGGCCTCTTTGGCGTGCGTCGGCGATCACTTCCGAAAGCACCTCGGCGGCGAACGGCTGATCGTCGTGCATCAGAAGGATGTCGCCGCCAACGAGTGGATTGGCCTTGAAAAAGCCGCGAACCTCGTCGGCGCTTTTCCGCTCGCAATCACGCGGATCGCTCGTCCAGAGCACCACGCCCTGGCCGGCGGCCCAAACCCGAATGAACTTGGCCGCCCCTAACTTACCCCACGGCGGACGAAAGAGCGTAAAAGGCTTGCCGCAAATCTCGCGAAACAGTTTATCGGTCCTGCGAATCTCCCCAACCAGTTGCGAAGCCGACTGCGACGCCGGGTGGGAATGGGAATACGTGTGATGGCCGATGGCATGGCCTTCGCGGACGATGCGCTTGACGATCTCAGGATGCTGCTCGACATTCTTTCCAATGAGAAAAAACGTGGCAGGGATCCCTTCGCGCTTCAACACGTCCAATAACCGAGGCGTGTTCTCTGGATGAGGACCATCGTCGAAGGTAAGGCAGACGGCGTTTGTGTTGCTCGGGCCGCGCACCAGGAATCGCCCGCGGGGCAGGACACCGGTCATCGCGCGCTTAATACGCTGCCGCCACGCGTTTGCGCGGTGGGAGGCTGGCGAGGGAACTTGAATGGCCTCCTGCAACACAGCGGCACACCTCATGCGGCGTTGGACGGACTATGGCGAAATCGATCGACGGTCTCTTGAAGAAACGACGCCACTTCCATTGCGGCAATGGAATGACTTCGAAACTCGCCGGCCGACGGCGCTCCGTCGTGACTTGAGTTCAAGACGTTCTGCATCGCGGTGGCCAACGCATCGGCGTCGGCAGCGGTCACAAGTTCGCCCCGCCCAAGATGCGCAACCTCGGGAATCCCCCCCACGCGGGTGGCGACGAACGGGACGCCGCAGGCGCAAGCCTCCATCAGCACGTTCGGCACTCCTTCCGAGCGACTCGGCAAGACCAGCGCATCAGCCGCACGGAACCAATCCGGCAGCTCATCGTGCGGCTTGGCGCCGACCAGTTTCACGCGCTGCTCCAAGCCCAGCGCCGCGATGCGGCGCTCCAGATCCGGCCGAAGCGGGCCTTGGCCGACCAGTTGGCAGTTGAACCGCGAGCCGTTCTTTGCCGCCTTCGCACAGGCTTCTATCAATACGTCCACGCCCTTCACGGGCAGCAGGTTCCCCACATATAGAAGCATCGGGGCGACTGCGTCCAACCCAAGCTTGGCACGGGCTTCAGACTTGGAGCCGGGACGGAAGAGTTGCGTGTCCACGCCATTGTAGACGATTCGGATTCTCTCCGGCTGCACGCCGAATCCGATCATCTTCTCGGACAGATCCCGGCTGACGGCGATGACGCCATCGGCGGCGCGAAGCGTTTCAATGGTCTTCCTCTGTCGAGCAGGATAGCTCGATTGAGTCAATACGTCCGAGCCGTGAACTTTGATCACAACCGGCAAGCCTGCGCGGCGCGCCAAGTCGAGTGCCGCCCATCCATCCGGATACGCCCACGAGCCGAGAATCACGTCGGGCTGAAACTCGATGACCGTCCGCCTAAACGACCGGCGGATGCATCGTCGGAACAGCCCTCCGTAAAGGCCGCGCATCACCTTGGGCGGAAAGAAGTAAACCGGATGCGAGACCTCGATTCCGTCGCGCTCCACGCGCCGCCCGGCGGGGAGCGCCGCAGCGCCTTTCCATCGGGCCGTCAGCTCATCGGTCCATGCGATGGGCGAGATCACCGCCATCGGATGATGCACCGCCAGTTCCCGAAACTGCTGGCGGTTAAACGTCGCCCGCGTCGGGTGAAAGGGGTTGGGATAGAGGTTGGTAATCGTCAGGATGCGCATCCAATCACCGCCTCAAGCCGGGATCTCGGCGGGAGCCTCTTGCGCCGCATGGATTGTCCCAACGGCGTGTGGGTCGCACTGATTGATGACCACCCGCAGTTTGCCCGCGCCGGTCAGCGGAATGTCGTTGACCTTCACCAGATCGAAACGAACCGACTGCCCGAGTTTTGATCGCACAATATTCTCGATATTGCGTCGATCGGAGTCATTCCATCCCTCGGACAATACCACGCGTAATTCGATGTGGTCTGGCTGGTCCTGTATGACCTGAAACCGGCTAACCGACGGGAAATCTTTCAATAGGTGCGGGAACAGCGCGCCCGAAACCCGACGCCCGTCGGGGGTCGTCAACGTGTCCATGGTGCGACCGGTGACGGATCTCAAGAGCGGCAACCCCCGTCCACATGAACAGCTCGTCCATCCGGCGATGGCGCGGTCGCCGGTCCGGTATCGGATGAAGGGCATTCCATAGTTGAAGAGATCCGTCACTACGACCTCTCCTTCCTCGCCCTCGCGCGAGGGCGTGCCATCCGGATTCAGCACTTCAACGAGAAGGTTTTCCTGCGTCAGATGTAACCCCTCATGACGCTCGCACTCGGCTCCGATCAACATGAATTCGCGGGATCCGTATGTTTCGAACACGGGCGCGGCAAAGACGTGTTCGATCAATTGCCGTTGGAACGGATGAAGTTTCTCCGCGCCGACGACGATCGCCTGCGGGCTGAAAGGCTTTAAGCCCCTGGCCTGAATCATTCTCGCAAAATCGTAGAGCGAGCCGGTGTAGGCAACGACCACCTGCGGCTTGTACGAATTCCAGAAATCGAAATAGCCGCGAAATTGATCGTCGCCGAGCCCGAACGTACTGAGAAACCGCCGGCGATGAAGGCGGTGAAATATCGCGTCTTTCACACGCTTGCCGCGCGCCTGTTCCACGAGCGGCACACCCCAGAGGTGTAGCTGGCGGGTACCCGGAGCGGCGCCAGCCCACCCATAGCCGCGATATGCGGCCGCGGTTCGGCGGTCGTTGCTATCCCAATCCAGGTCAAACTGCACTGGCTCGCCGGTGGAACCGCCCGTCGATTTGGCGATCAGCCGCATGCCGGAGACTCTTGCGCGCATCTGCTGGCGAGACGCACGGACATGGTTTCGATCGATCAGTGGCCAACTTTGAAAATCAGCGAGGCATTCAAGGCGCTTCGGATCTAATCCCTGTTCCTGCCACTTTTCTCGATAAAAGTCGCAGTGGGCCAGAGCGTGCGTGAGTACGTTCTTCAGCGCATCGAGCTGCAACGCGCCAAGTTGGGCGGGGTCGAGCCACTGACTGCGCTCAAGTTCACGAAGGTAACGGAATGTCTTGCGGCGTTTGTAAAACGTCTCAAAGCCGGCCAGGAGGACATGACGATGGAAAGCCCGATACATCGTGCGAAACTCCCGCGGCCTAAATGGCTGCTCCGGCAACTGCAACTTCCGGGCAACGCTTGGCGCGGCCGGCAGGGCCGATCACATACAGCTTTTCATAATCGCTTACCATTCGTTTGACATCGAAATGCGTTGCCACCCGACGGTGGCCTTCCAATCCCATCTCCCGAGCCCGCGCCGGATCGGACCATACCTTCAACATCGCCCGTGCCAACTGCGTGACGTCGCCCGCCGGAACGAGTAACCCCGTGACCCCGTCAACGACGACTTCGGGATTGCCGCCCACTCGGGTGGCAACCACTGGCAAGCCGCGGGACATTGCTTCCAATAAAGTAAGCGAGATTCCTTCCGTGATTGAAGACAGCACGCAGAGCGATGCCTTACCCATCAGCTCCGGAACATTATCCACGTTGCCCAGAAAGCGGACCGAACCATCGAGCTTGAGTGAGATCGCCTTTTCACGCAGGCGGTCGAATTCGGAGCCATGACCCGCCACGTAGAGGCGGAACGAAGGCTCCTCCCGCACCGCCAAAGCAGTTGCGGCCAGCAGCGTGTCGAGATCCTTTTCGGGGCTGAGCCGTCCCACCATGACGGCGGGCCCGCGCGCAGACGGGCCTTGGTATGCGAAGCGTCCGGTATCGATGCCATTCCAGATTGTGTGCATCCGCTGCGGGCAAAGGCCTTCCTTGATTGAGCGATCTGCGCTGTCGTGCGAGACACACACCGTCGCATGCGCCGTTCGTGCCGCCCAGCGGAACAGCATATTTCGCCGCCGGCTGGCGCCATGACGCTGACCGTGGCGGGTGTAAACAACGCGGCCAACCCGCGCCATTCGGGCCGCGGGGCCGCAGTACATCAGGGGTTTGGTGTTATGGACGTGAACGACGTCGGCGCGCCATTCGCGAAAGAGCTTGGCCAGCCGAAACACCAGACGAGGGCGCACGCCCGGCGGCGCGTTCAACGTCTCCACGCGGCAGCCCAGCGCTTCCAGTTCATCGGCAACCCGCCCCCGCCCGGTGAGCGATACGAACCGCAACTCGAAGCGTGCCCGGTCGGCGTGCCGCGCAAACTCCACGAGCAACCGTTCCATGCCACCGGTGTCGAGCTGCAGCACGACATGCACAATGCGGAGATGGGAGTTGGGATCGCACAACGTCATTGGATGGCTTGGAGTTGACGCCGCAGCGGAAATTAACCGGCAAATACACGGACGAAAACCTCAAGGTAGATCAACGTGCAAGCCCCTACTACGGCCGTTCGCGCCAAAAGACGCAGCGAAAGGGGTGAGAAAATCCCTCGTGCTTCCGCCTCGGCCTGCGACAGGTAAGCGCATGCAACGCCGAGAATGCAGTAGGTCGGCAACGCATAAACACGAGACAGCGAGTACAAACCAATGAAATAGGCGGCGACCATCGCACACATGCAAGGCCACCAGGCCTTTAATTCTTCCGACTGCAGTTCGGATCGACGCTTGCGAAGCCGCCAAAGCCCAACGACCGCAACCGACAGGGCGCCGACGAAGATTGTGCCTCCCACAAGACCAAGTTCAGCGAATGCATGGACGTAGGAGTTGTGCGCAACCAGACCGTTCTCCTCGGCCAGGTTGCCAATTCCGATGCCGAACACGGGGCTTTGATGAAACATGACCAGGCTATCGCGCCAGAGCAGCACCCGGCCCATGAAGGTGTCATCGTTGTTGCTCAAGTCGATGTCGGTTTGTCGCCCGCCGAATGCGACCAGCATCGCCGGCAACATGATCCCGATTAACAGAATGGACCATTTCCGCCTTACCCGGCAGGCCAGATAAACCACCAGGCCGCCCATGAGCGCCAGCAGGCCGCCGCGGGAACTGGTCAGGCTCAGTGCATAGGCGAACGGGGCTATCGCCGCGAGATACGCAATGCGGAGCAGCCACCGCGGCCGGTTGAACGCAAAGTGGACGCTCAAGAGGATGCCGGTCGAAAGGATCAGCGATAAATCGTTGGGATCGTTGAATATTCCCGGGCCGGTCATTCGCATCAGGACACCCGATCCGCCCGATTCGTCATCATTGACCCATTGCGCTACCGGTGCGAGTGCGTCGAGGTCGATGAAGCCATGCCAGTTCAAAATGCAGATGGTGGTCATGACAAGAATGAACAAGCCGATGATGAACAGAAAAATCTTCAAGCGTTTTGGCGAGTCCACCAAGCCCACCAAAAGCAGATAGTAGACGAGAATCTTGATGAACATCACCGCGCCCATTCGCGCTTCATAGATGATCCCGTGGCTCAGTTGGGAGAAAACGATCGCGGGAAGGAGCGCAACGACAAAAAAGGTGAGCGGCCGCGCTCGAATCATGCGCTCGCTCAACTGCTCCACCAGGACGGGCATGGATGCCAGAGCGGCAAGGGTGATTAGGATTTCGTAAAATGGCACACTTTCCAGGTCCGGCAGAAGGTCCGCCGGCCGGATGAACAGGACGGCGTTTACCAGAAGGAACAGGACGAACCCGGTCCCGCACTGAGAGCGCGGAACACTGACGACCTCCTGTGAGTCAACCTCGCCGGGCAAGAACTCGTCGGGATACAGGACAGCGTCGTACTGCATACACCTAATCGGACAAAGTTTTTGTCTCGGGAAGCCGCCGGGAAGAATGAAGAATGCATTGAGCTAGTTCGCTGATTCAGGCATCCCCGCCGCCACCGCCTGAACGACTGGGCCAAAGCCATCACCCACAAACGCGCTCGACCCGCGGGTCGGCTGATTCGGATCCGGAAGAGACATCCGTGAGCTGGAACCGTAGGTGGAGTTGTACATGTCGCCGGACTTGGCTCGATTAAAGACGCAGCCGACCACGGTGGCGCCCAAGCTCCGCAATCGCCGCATCGCGGCGTCGGCGACGTGCCGCTCCTGGCCGCGGGAGATGGCGAAGATGACGCCGTCAACTTCCGGTGCGAGCACGGACGCTTCCAAGCTTCCCAAAATGGGGCCGGAGTCGATCAGCACCACATCGAAATAGCCGCGAGCCTCGGCAATCAGGGACTGGATGGCGTCCCGCGGGATGGTGCAGGCATCGGTGGCGCCGGCTCGTCCCGCGGTGAGCAGGTACAGGCCCGAATCAGTTCGGCGGACCCGTTGCCGGATCGTGCCACTGGAAATTGCCTCGTGCAATCCTTCCAATTCGCGGGCCCGGAAGGCGCTGGTTAGCTTCCGGCCAACCATGTCGCCGTCAATGATGAGCGTCCGCACTTTGGAAGCCGCAAATGACAGCCCCAGCGAGATCGTGAGAGTCGTCTTGCCCTCGCCTGCCGCCGCACTGGTGACGAGATAGGTCTTGGCGCCGCCTTGGGTCCCTAGAGCACCCAGCGACATTCGAATTTGGTGGACGTTGTGCGATGCGAGAGCCAGCCGTTCCACGTCCGCATCGTTCTTTCGCAATTCGGGAAGCACGCCCAACAACGGCACGCTGTGGGGCGCCGCCTCCGACTCGGTATCGTTTGCATACCGATAGCGACGGCGGACCAAAGAGCTGAGAATAATGAGGCTCGCTGGCAGGCAAAAACCGGCCGCGGCGGCACCGCCGGCGAATCGCGGCCGGGTATCTCGCACCGGAGAAATCGGAATATCTCCGCTGCTGACGATCGTCAAGCGGCCGCCCAACGCGCCTTCGGTTTGAAGGGTCTCGATGCGTCCCTCAATCTGAGCCAGTTCAGCCTTCAGGGTGTTCAATTGCTCAGTATTCTGCTGAAGGGTCATTTGCTTGGTCGCCCAGCCCGTCATCTCCTGCTTGGCTTGATCGAGCAGTTTGGTAAGCGTTTTCTCGTTGTCCTTTAATTCGGCGAGGGTTTTCCCTGCAATGGCGACCGCCCCGCCCCGTCCGTCGGACAGATTCTGCGATGTAGCCGAGCGAAATTGGTTGTACATGCTCGCCTGGTTGGCCACCCGCTCCTTCAGGTCTTCGATCGACTGTTTGGCGGCGAGCACCTGGGGGTGGGCAGGCCCAAGGTCCCGCAACATCCGGCGGACCTCCTGCTCCGTTCGGAATTCTTCATCCAGGAGCGCTCGCATGCCAGGATCGCTCATGGCGATCTCCTGCGGCGATAGTTCGGCCACAAGCCGGGCGCGGTTGGCGGCGGCGCGACCGGACCCACCCGCGGATTCATCGGACGAATGGGCCGCAATGGCAGTTCGGATGTCACCTAGCGCACCTTCGAGGCGGGCCACCTTTTGTGTGGCGGCATCACAGAAAAGTTCCGGCCGCGAGCCTCCGAACTCCTGCGATCCCGTCGCCACCAAATTATGAAGTTTCTCGATCTGGCGAGTCACCTCCTCGCGGCGGTCGACCAGGATGCCACTTCTCTGTCGTTCGGTCCGCTTTTCTTCCTCGGTGTAATAGTCGTTGAATGCGTTCAGAACCGAGGTGACCGCGGCACAGGCGGTGGCAGGATCGCGGTCGTCCACCGCCACGGAGATGATCTCGCTGCGCGAGCGAACGTCCACCTTCATGCTGGTGGAGAAGAATTTATCCGCCGGCTGCGGAACGGAGCTGTTCATCGCCTTCCAGATCGGATCCTGAACCGCCACGTCCACCACCCGCCGGCTGCTGATGAGCAGCTTCTGCGATTGCATGAATGTGTCGAACATCAACATCGGGATCGCCTCGTTCTGGTCCGTTGGACTCAGAACCTGAGGTCGGGCATTGGCAATTCGGATCAAACCCTGGCTTTCATAGATGGGGTAACCCAACCGCCACGCCACGGCAGCCGCGCCACCGCCAAGAAGAATTCCGAGGCTGATCGCCAGGAGATAACGTCCTCGCAAACCGCGGAAAATAACCTTGCCGATGTTTAACGGCTGCGCCGCGGGCTCGGCTTGTGCGGTCGGCCGCTGCGCTCCCGCCTTCACCGGGGCTCGGTGCGCATCCAAAACGACGTGCTCTGGTGGAGAACTCGATTTGCCGTCAGCCCCTTCGGTAGCCATGTGCAGTACACCCTTCCAACCTGGAGACAACAGTCTCACACCCGGAAAACGAGTCGAGGCGGCTGGGTCGCCACAAACCTGATTTGTGCTGTTCGATTCGAACCCAATGCAGAAAAGCAATTCGTCCCAGTCTTGCGGCGAATTCCAAACTAGCGAGTAAAAGCGCCCCTGAGCCCGTCGCGTACCGAGCACACACGCCTCATGTCGCGGCAAACTTGTCTATCCCCGATCCGTTGTCCTACGCTCCGCGCTTCAATCGGTTCGAAACAAAACCGAAAACTAGAGCGAAAATCGAGGAGCGTCCCGGCAAGGGCGAACCCGCTTGCGCTTGCGCCACGTCAGTCAAAAAACACGCCGTTGGCAGGGCAATCCCCGAAACATTCAGCCGCCGCAACTCCCCGCTGGTAGCCTACCCGAGAAGGGTCCACAATGCGAAAAAAATCTGCGCGAATTCTTCTCTGTCTTCCCAACGCCCTGACCCACTTCTAACGAACCGCGGAATATTCCAGTTGGGTAAACGGCGGAAGATGGTCGGAACCGACATCGGATTGGACCTGGCAACTCCTTGCCTGCCAGCCCGGCCCCGTCAGAACGTGATCGATGCGAATACCCCAATATTTGGTATACTTCGAGTAGCCATACCCCCATCCAGCCTGCCCAAAGGCATCCTGCAGCCACGACCAGTTATCGCGAAAAATCGCACTGTCCGCCGGCAGGTTGAAGTCGCCCGCCACACCAGAGGCCCGGGAATCTCATGAGCCAATCTCGAAACCAGCTCGGACTCCTGTTGCCTGCGCGCTATGTTGTCTATCACCGGTTGAATTGTGCTGTAGCGGCCTTCCATCAGCGAACCGTAATGAAGTAGCCGACGTTCAATGACTAATCCGGCCAGGGCATTCGAGGGGAGCATACAGGATCTGATGAGCGCACCGATTGAAACCAGTGTGGGACGAGATTTAGCGCCGGCTCGCCGGGCGGCTTCGCCGGTCCTGATTCGGCTTGATGCGCCCGAAGCGCAAACGATCCGGCTCAACCGCGCCCTGACGATTATCGGAGCCAAAGGCCACGCGCATCTGCGCATCATCTCGAGCGAGATCAGCGGCTCTCACGCGGTGTTGCTGAATGTTGGCAATAACGTCTTCCTCCGCGACCTGACGAGCCGCACTCACACATATGTGAACGACCGGCAGGTCAGTGAGTGTCGGCTGAAATACGGTGATGTGCTCCGTTTCGGCGAGATGCGGTTTCGCTTTGTGGACCTCGACGTTCTGCGGCAATCCCTCGCCGGGGCGCGGACCTCTCCGGCGGAACTCCTTCAGGATGGCGCCGCAACACCATTGGCCGTCTGCTCCCCCATATTTGTTATCGGACGCCAGCGTGGTGCTGACCTGCGTCTGAGCGGGAAGCTGGTTTCAAAAGTCCACGCGATTCTCTACGAGCACGCCGGGAAACATATCCTCCGCGATCTCTCCAGCCAAGGCACCCTCGTTGACGGCCAGCGAATCCGCTCCGTCGAACTGCAGGGCGGAGAGACGATAGAAATCTGCGGCTTACATGTTCGTTACCGGTCGTCTCCATCAGCCGAATTGATGAAAGCGCCCGCGCCCCAGCCGCCAGAGGCGGCAACCGCGCCCCTGCATTCCGCCCGGCTTGATGCCGATTCGTCAGCTCACGCGGAAGAGGAGGAGAACGACGCCCCGGGCGAGCAGCATGTCTTTGCGCCGGAGCCCGAGATCCTGTCGCCCGCCACCGCATCGCATCCCGGCTCCCCAGATGATGGCCTCCAGACCCTCGAACCGGAAGAGGATTCGGTCTGGGAGCATGCCGAAAATGCGGGTGATCTGATCGACTGGGGGATTACCTTGGAACCGGAAATCACCGGGCCGGCAACACCGCCGGAGGCGGTGACGGCTCTGCAGGAACGCTCCGGCGTTCATGCAGGCATCGTGACCGCTCTTCCCAATCCGAGTGACACGGATGAGATTGTCGCCCCCATGCCGAATATTTGCGTTATTTCCGAGCCAGTGGATCTCACGATGCTGCGCCGAGAGACCGCGCGCCCCGTGGAGGCTCGCGCCGCCGCTGCTCCACAGGCGATGCGGACGACGGAGACGAAAACGAGCGCATCGCCGCCGCAATCGACGAGCGTAGTTGACACCGCTCTCAGTCCAACACACGATGACGAGCCGCCGCTTTCACACGACGTGATGGCTCCGGCCAGTGACGAAGGCAACGATCCCGTTGCCGCTGCCGCGACACCGCTCGGCGGGACTCAGAAACTTCAGGCTCTGGATGGAATTCTGGGCCAGGGGATCCTCACCATGGCTCCCGTCGACGAACTGACCGAGGAAGCGGCCCCCCCGCGTTCAAGGGCCGCCCCGCGCCGCCTTTTTCGTCTTCTCTGGGTAGCGATTGTCGCGGGGCTTCTGCTGGCACTGGCCATCGTGGCATGGTGGTATCGCTATCGAAACCGCTAATTTCACCGAGGGCCTGTCAACATATCTTTAGAAGCATCCTGCTTCGGCTCAATGGTCACTTCCACGCGCTGGCCGAGCTTGAGGGGGGCCGGGTGTTGAAGGGCGAGCTTGACCAGGACCACGCCGCTGTCGGTTGGGCGGCCAGGATCCTGAGGGCGCAGCTGGCGGGTGACGACGACCTGCGGCACTTCCTCCACCGTGGCCGGCCACCGGACGCCGGGGAAACCTTCAGCCGTGATGAACGCTTTTGCTCCGGGGACGATCGCGGCGCCGTCGAACTCGTTCACTTCCGCTTCGATCCTCGTGCGCTGTAAGTTCGCGATCGTCGCGATCGAGCTGCCCGCCTGGATCACTTCCGAACTTTGGGCGTGACGCGCAATCACAGTGCCGTCGATCGGTGAGACGATCGTGGTTCGGTTGAGTTGAACGCGCACGCGATCGATCTGGGCGGCGGCCGCTTCGCGGCGTGCGTGGGCGGCGGCGAGATCGCGCCGTTGCTGCTCGACTTCGACCTGGGGCGTGGCGCCGCGCAACGTGAGGTCGGCCGTCCGCTGCAGCTTCCATTCCAGCAGCCGAATGTCGGCATCGATTTCGCCAAGCTTCGCGGTCGATTCGGCAAGCTCGGCGCGATCCGCGTCGGCGTCCATCTCGGCGATCAACTCGCCCTTGTGTACGAGCTGCCCCTCCTCTACCGCTACCCGGACGATTCTGCCGGCGGTCTCCGAGGAGATGGATACTTCTTCGCCGGGATAGGTCACGACGCGCGCTTCGGCGACGACGGTGTCGCCAGAGGATTTAGACTCAGTCGAAACGCTCGTCCCGCTGCCGGTCGCACCGGCCCAGGTGCCGTGCGCGGTGGAGACGGTGTGCGCGACGAAGAACAGACCCAGGCACGAGAGGAGGATCGCGCCCGTCAGAAGCCGGCTTTTGAGGAATGAAAGGACTCGCACCATGGGATCTCCAGCTATTTTGTCTCCGGCGTCTTGTTCGGGAGGGCGAGGCTCCTGCCGAGCCGCGGGTCCTCGAATGATCTCCGGCTCGGCGGGAGCCTCGCCCTCCCTCCTCAATTCACCAACTGACCGTCACGGATGGTGACGAGCCGATCGGCTACGGCGCGCACCTTCGGGTCGTGGGTCACAACGAGGACGGCCCGGTTTTCACCCTTGGCGAGCTTGCGGAACAATTCGAGGATTTGCTCGCCGGTCTGGGAATCGAGGCTGGCGGTGGGCTCGTCCACCAGCAGGATCGGCGCATTGCCGGCCAGGGCGCGGGCGATCGCGACGCGCTGGCGCTGGCCGCCGGACAGGTCGCGCGGGTGTGCGTCGGCTTTCGGCCCGAGGCCCACGTGATCGAGCACGCGCTTGGCTTCGATCCGCGCGCTTGCGCCGCGCATCCCGCGGAGATTCAGGGCGTATTCCACGTTCTCGGCCGCGGTGAGGGCCGGGATCAAGTTGTGTTGCTGAAAGACAAAGCCAATCGACTTGCGGCGGATCTTGGGAAGGTCTCGCGCGCGATCGGGATTGACGGTTTTGCCGTCGATGATCACGCGGCCGGAGGTTGCGGTGAGGATGCAGCCGACGATCGAGAGGAGCGTGGTTTTGCCCGAACCGGATGGCCCCTCCAGCGAGACGATTTCGCCGCGACGAAGCGAAAGCGAGACCCCGCGCAGAACGGGAACGGTCTCGCTCCCGTCGGCAAACTCCTTGGTGATGTCGTGGGCCTCTAATACGTACACGGATCGCTCCGATTTAGCCGCGGAAGACCATTGCCGGATCGAGCCGGCTCACCTTGCGAAAGGAGATCAGCGCGGCGGCAAGACACAGGACCACGGTCCCGACGAAGGTCGCGCCCCAGACGCCGGGCAGCACAAGCAACTTGAGGTCGGCCGCGCGCAACAGCGCGCTGCGAAGTCCCATCGCCAGGATCGCACCGGCCCAGAAGCCGAACAGCGCCGAGAGCGTCGCCTGCTTGGCCAGGATGCGGTAGATGTCGGCGTTCCCGCCGCCGATGGCCTTGACGGTGCCAAATTCCTTCACATGCTCCATCGTGGAGGTGTAAAGGTTCTGGGCGACCACCATGACCGCGATCAGGCATCCGAGGAAGACGCTCATGAACAGGTTCATGCCAAGGCCGACGTTTTTGATCCAATACATTCGCGACATGGACGACCATTCCTCGCGCGAATGAACGTCCACATAGGGAAGCCGGCGTTGGATCTCTGAGATGACGCGATTCCGGTCGGCGCCCGGCGCAAGCTTCACGACGATGTACGTCGTCTGGCCGCGCAGCTCGGGCGTGAGCGACTGTGCGACGCGCAGGTCCATGAACGCCATCGGGGCCGTGGTGAATGAAAGCGCATCGTGGCTGCGGGCGATAATCTTGAGCCGGCGGCCGATAAACTCGCGATATTCGCCGGTATGAAATGGCCCGCAGCGGCGCACCGCCGAGTCATCCAGCATGCAGAAATGCCCGCGGGCCAGATCCTCGGGGTGGCCCTCTGAGATCGACCACGGCAGGTTCCAAATCGGGAATCGCTCCATCGCGTAGACTTCCATTCCCTCCTGCGCGCCGCTCGGCAGGGCCATGCGAAGGAACCAGACGATCAGATTGTCGGCGCGCTCGACGCCGTCAATCGCGCGCACCTGGTTCACGTACGTGTCGGGGAACGCGCGGGCGAAATCGATGTTCGGCGTGTTCTTGGCCGCCACCCAGACGTCGGCGTCCATGTGGTCGATCGCGCAGGTCGCGTTGTCCATCAAACCGAGAAATAAGCCGGTCTGAACCAGCACGAGTGTGACGGCAAAACCCACGCCTGCCACGGTGATGACAAAACGCAGGCGATCGTAGAAGAGGATTTTTCGGGCCAGATCAACCATGATCGTCTCAGGCGGCGGGCAGATACTTTCCGGGACTGATGATGCCCGCCGGATCGAGCACGCTCTTGATCTGGCCGGCCACGTCCCAGAACGTCGAGGGCTCGGCGGTCAGCTTCGCCATCCCGCGGGGGCCGGAGCGATAGAAGATGTATCCCTCGCCGAGCAGCGTATCGGTCAGCTCCTCGTAGCACGCCCTGGCTCGCGCGGTTTCGTCGGCTTCACGACCATCGAACGCCACGTTCGTGACGCAACAGAGCGCTCGCTCGGTGATTAACGTGAAGGTGACGAGCGTTTCGAATCCGTAGCGTGCGTAGATCGGCTCGAGTTGGTTCATAAGGTCCTGGGCCGCGCGGCCGCTGGACGGCAGCGTCGGTGCGACCCACATTAAGCCGGCATGGCAATCCAATGGATCAGTCGGAACCGCTGGACAAGGCTTGCGGACCCGCCAGGCGGCCCCGCGCAGCGGCTCGTCAGTCGGGATGCCTTTGAGCAATCCATACACCGGTTCGACAACCTGCAACCGCTCGCCCATTCGCCGGCCCCAGTCGGTCCAGCGGAGGGCGCGCTGAAGTTTGGCGGCAGTCTTCAGCGTCCGATCCGTCAGGAACTTCGGCCCAAATGGCTTGAGCGCCCGGCCAACCACTTTCCGCGCGGCCGCCACCGTTTCTTTCGTTCCGTAGAGCGCCCCGCATCCGTTCCACGCGCCCATCATGAACTCGCGGCGAAGCTCGGCGCGAAGATCGTCCGGCAGCGGCGTCTTGCCGCCGGCGCGGTCCCAGGGATATCCCATCCGGCCGGAAATCGCGCGAAGATCGTTTGCAACGTGAACAGTGCTCTGGAGCACGCCCTGCATTCGCAACGGAGCGAGGGCATCGATGATCGCCGGCAGGTCCGATGCGTTTTCGCCGGAGAAGAAGAAGGCGCAAAACTCCTCGGGAGCGGGCATCAGCCAGATGCCCATTTTCGTCACGACCCCGAAGTTGGACTGCGAGAAGATCCCGTCGAGAAATGGCCCGACGCCGTAGCGATAGGTGCGGCCGGCCTTGGCATTCGCGTAATGTCCGAAGCCGGTGTTCAGCACCCGCCCATCGCCCAGCACGACTTCCATGCCGCAGATGGACAGGAATCGGTCGCCGTATCGGGTGTGCCCGAATCCGCGCTCAAGAATGTTTCCGACAAGACTGGCCTCTTTGCCCGCGCCCGAGCTATCCATCCAAAGCCCGGTCTGGTGATCCTGAAGATGGCGATAGAGTTGTTGCTGCGTGACGCCCGGCTCGATCACCGCGTAGCAGAGCTCTGAGTTCACCTCGAGAATGCGATTCATCTTCCCCAGGTCCATCACGACCTGGTTCGGGCCGAGCGGGCAGGCGTCGCCGTAGCCCCAGTTCTTGCCGCGGGAAATCGGGTGAACGCCGATGCCGTGCTTCGACGCGATTTCCAGGATTTGCTGAACCTGCGCCGTGGAGACCGGCGAAAGAATCGCCAGCGGCCGATTGCTCTGCGAGCCGGTCGTCCGCGCGGATCGGCTCAGCGACCCCTCGCCCAAATCGACCGCGGCTTGCCCGATCGCAACCGACCACTCCCGAACCGCGGCTGCGAACCCTAATGGCGCGTCGGAAGGCGATGTCCTCGGCCGTGCATCAGACGCCGACCGCGTTGTCGAGCTATTAGGGATCAGGAGACCGTTTGGCATGCTTCATCCGATAAACCAAGAACATCCCGCTCTTGGCAGAGCAGGCGCCCTTGCTATCGGCGCGAACGGCATAGCCCTTGAGAACGGTATAGACGGCTCGTTTGCACCCTCTCCGCCGCTTTAACGGCATTCCGCGGCAATCCACGCCAGGCAGGAACTTCGATACCGTCAACCACCTAAAGCCGGGCATGGCGTGCGCCGATGGGAACCTTGGGTTCGTCGCATTGCGTCAGGAGCAGCCATGCCTTCAATTGAAGATCCTTCCGCCTCACCGGACGTAAGCCGTCCGGGACGACCGGCCTCCGGGCTGGAGTTTTACGTCGCGCAGAAGCTGGAGGAAGTGGAGGAAGCATGGGAGCTGGTTTACGACGCTTATCGCCGCGACGATCTAATCGACGTCAATCCCCATCGTGTCCATACGACCACGCAAGCGGTTGGGCCGAACACCGCGGTGATCCTCGGCTGTCTGGGGCCGCTGGCGGTGGGAACGATCAGCGCCTACACCGATGGGCCCGACGGGCTCCCACTGGATAGCGTATACCTGACAGAGATCAGCGCCCTTCGCAAAAGCGGACGCCGGCTGATGGAAGTGGGACTGTTTGCAGACCGGCGCGAACATATCAATCGCGCGGCGGACGGGCTGTTCGCCCTGATGCGATTCGCCTACTTCTTCGGTTTTCCGATGGAGTGCGACGACGCGGTGATCGGCGTTCACCCTCGGCACGCGCCGTTCTACATGCGATTGCTCGGCTTCGAGCGAATCGGCCCGGTGCGGTCTTATCCCACAGTGAAAGACCACGCCGTGGTCCTTCTCCGGCTGCGCCTAAAAGAAAGCCTGCAGGCGGTCCCGCTGCCGAAGGGTTTGGCATATTTCTCAGAAATGTCGGTCTCGGGAAAGGCTTTTGAGCAGCGCTTCCGCTTTGACAAAGCGCAGCTTGCCGATTCAAGGATCGGCCGGTTTCTCGCTGAAAGAAAAAGCGTGCCAGCGTCGGTCGCTTAACGCAAAGTCAGCCACGACAAACAAGCAAAAGCCACCTCGTTCGATGACAGGTGGCTCTGTTATATCACGATGCTTTCCCGTGGCACGGGCGTCCCGCCCGTGCGGAGCACTGTGGAAGGAAAAGCCCGCGCAATTCCCGGATCTTTCGTTACTCCCGCGTGTCCTGCACGGCCGAGACGGCCGTGCCACGGGCCAGTTTAATTCTCTGCGGCGCGAGGAGCTTAATGGTTGCCGGATGAACCGCTGTCGGTCGAGGACGTTCCGTGGTCGTTGCTGTAGATCGAACCCTTCTGATCGTCGTTCTTGCCGAGCGTGCAGCCGCTTACTGAAAGTAGAAAGCCAAAGACCGCGCCGGCCAAAACGACTTTTCGGATGATGTTTGCCATGACTGTCTCCGGGTAAATTGAGTTGTCTCAGCGCTCGACGATGTATTTCGAAACCGCGGCCAGAACCATGTCCGGCTCCTGCGGGGTCTCGATGCCGTGGTTTTCCGTGGCAAGCGGCGCGACCGAATTCTGCGAGTGGAACAGCAGGTTGTTCACTTCCGCGATCGCGGCATAGTGCCGGGCTTCGGTGCCTTGAATCGCAGCGGCAATCCGGATGTAGGTCTTGTCGGGGAAATATTTGATGGCGCCCAGATAGGCTTGCGCGCCGGTCCGCTCGACCCCATAGAGCGTCTCCATGACTTGCCGGCGGTCGGCCAAGGCAACGCCGAAATCATACTTCGAGGGCTTGACCGCCTGAAAGCCTTGGAACGCGCTAAGCGCGGTCTGCAGTAGCACGCGATGCTGGTCCTCGACAGTCTTGAACATCTTAACGAAGCGCACGTCCGGCTCGTCCATGCCCAGGCCCAGGCCAGCAATTTTGTTTCCGCGGTTGTCATCCCCGCCGCCGGTGAGGCGGACCAGGCATTGCCGGTATAGCTCGGCCTCGAGGGTCTCGAGGAACAGGGCGTAGTTGAGCACCTTGGTATTGCCGGTGCCGGGGATATCGTTAAAGGTGAAGGTCACGCGACCGGCGGTGTGCTCGGGCTCGCCGGGCTTGCCGACGGTTTGGGTGCAGCCGCCGATCACCGATGCCGCCACAATGCCCGCGGCGCCCAACATCAGCGCGTCTCGAGTGCCGGTGGATTTGTCTTTAAGTTGCATGGTTGTTTCTCCAGCCAGTTGAGTCAGTGGACAATGTAGGGCTGCACGGCCTCAAGCACCTGCTTGGGTTCGAGGTAGTATTCGAGCTCACCCTCGCTGAAGTCGGCGGGGAAGGCCTGTTGATCGCCTTTCATTTTCACCGGCCCGGGCGTTTCGCCGAGGACGACGCGAATGGCCGAGGAATGGGAACACTCGGTGGAGTAGATTGAAGCGGCAGCGGTGAGGAGTCCGAAGTCGTTCACCAGCGTCGATGCGCCCAGATACGCGCGGACGCCGACCTCTTCGACGACGATCAGATTGTCCAGCAACGTATCGAGGGCGTCGCCGGGGCCGTTGGGGAAGTGGTATCCGCCCGGGTTGGGTTGAACCGGAGTCCCCCCCTGGCCTTCAATGGCGGTGCGGAGGAAATCGCGGTGCGCCGCCTCGGCGGCGGCGAAGTTAACTAGGTACGCGAACGCGGCGTCCGCCGCCTTCCCATTGAGCCGGCCAGGGCCCAGCCGCAGGCGATACGCCGACGGATCGTTCTCCAGCGGAGCCCCCGCCTCGCGCCCCGTCGCGCGGTTCAGCGCCTGGCGATAGAGGTCCGCTTCCAATATTTCAAGCGTCAGCGCGTAATTGAGAACCGCCTGATCCTGATTTCGGCCGGGAATCCCCGGCAGATCTTTGGGGTCTGGAAACTCGCCAGCCGGCGCGTCGGCGGCGCGTACCGTATTGCCCAGATATGCCATCGCGGCAGCGCCGAGTCCGGCCATCGCCATGCGGGAGACGAAGGCCCGACGATTCATCGCATCAGGAAATAGCCGTTCGAGGCTCATGATGGGTCCTTTCGCGAATCAGTCCTAAATTCCACGGCCATGCCGCGGACTGGAGGGAAATACGCAGCGCCGATTACTTCGGATTGAGAAGAAACCGAAGAATTCGTCACGCGCGCCGGGGCGGGGCTGTTGAAACCAACCCTCAAAAGGATTGGGCCGGACTCGATCATCCGTTGGAGGTGGGCCGATCAGGGGTTATTAGCCGATAGGTATTAGCGGGTCGTCATCGACGGCACCAGGAAAGCCATCATGCAAGTACTCATCGTAGACGACGATCATTATTCGACCGCCCTGGTCAAAGCGGCCCTGACGCCGTGCGGGTACGAGCTTCTCACCGCCGCGTCAGGCGCGGCGGCGCTGGAGCTGCTCCGCAAGAACCCGTCGTGTCGCGTCTGCATTTCCGACCTGGACATGCCGGGGATGGATGGAATTGCCCTCTGCCGGGCGGTGCGCGCCGAGTCGTTTCAGGGATACGTCTACGTCATCCTGCTGACCGGCCATTCCGAGCACGATCACAAGATGGCCGCGCTTGAGGCAGGCGCCGATGAGTTTCTTGGCAAGCCCTTCGATCGGGCCGAACTGGTCGTGCGGGTGCGGGCGGCCGAACGCATCCTCTCACTCGAGACGCGCGACGTGGCGCTGGTGGCGCTGGCCAAGCTTGCCGAGTCCCGCGATTCAGATACCGGCGCTCATCTCGAGCGCGTGCAGCGCTATTCCGGCCTTTTGGCGAGAGAACTGGCCAAGCGGGAGTCATACCGCCGCCACTTGGATCCCGAATACGTCCGGCTGATCGAATTGACCAGCGCCCTGCATGACATTGGGAAGATTGCCATTCCCGACCATGTTCTACTCAAGCAGGGCCGGCTTTCCGAGCAGGAATTCGAGATCATGAAGCGGCATACGACGCTCGGAGCCGAAACGCTCTCGGCCGCCTTGAAGCAGTTCCCGCAGGCGCGTTACCTGCGGATGGCCCGCGACATTGCAGCCACGCACCACGAGCGGTTTGATGGCACGGGCTATCCCTCCGGCGTCGCCGGGCCGGACATCCCACTCTGCGGACGGATCGTTGCACTGGCCGACGTGTACGATGCCCTGACCAGTAAGCGGTGCTACAAATCCGCCTTCGCCCACGATGTGGCCCACGCGATCATCCTCAAAGAGTCCGGGGCGCACTTTGACCCGGACGTGGTTGACGCGTTCGTCGCCGCCGAGCCCCAGTTCATTGAGACCCGCATGCGCATTCAAGATTCCCTCCTCGAAGCAGCATAAACCTTAACGCGATTTACCGTCTACCCGCGATGCGCGGGGTCGGCCGAGTGTTTTGCTGCGCTGAGGCGCGCGGCCTTCGACATAAGAATTTGGAGGGAATCGGTGGCGGCGTTCTGGACTTACGCCTTGGCCGAAGACGGGGAGGAGGCCTGCTCCTCTTTGGGATCGTAGCCTGAGACGCACCGGATGAGTTCGACCAACTCGTTGACTCGCCCCACCACGTCCTGAGTCAGATCGCCGGCACTGGCCTTCAATTGGTTTTCGGCCTGGAGCGCGAATTGGGTGATTTGCGGGAACCCGTAGCCGCCGCCGGCGCCTTTGAGTTGATGGACGGCGCGGCGGAGCTCGCCCAGATCCCTTCCATCCACCAGCGCCTGGATCTTGGAGACCTGCGCCGGCAATCCTGCGACGAAGTCGCCGATCACGGCGGTCATGTCCGGGTCATTTAGAAACTCGCTGATCAACGCGCCGCCGGCGGCGGGGGCGCTGGGCGGGGCCGGCTTGGCCGCGGCGGTCGCGGGCGTCGGACTTGGCGAGATGCTCGGGGGCACTGCCGCGACGGGGGCAGTAGCGCCAGTGCTCTGAAGCAGATACGATCTCACGGTGCTCAGGAGCAACCGCTTGTCGATTGGCTTGGTGAGATAATCTGTACACCCGGCCCGCAGGCACTTGGAACGATCCTCCGCCATCGCATGGGCGGTCAGGGCGATGATCGGCTTGGTGAACCCGCGGCGGCGCAGTTCGCTGGCGGCGCCGTAGCCGTCCAACTCGGGCATCTGCATGTCCATCACCAGCACGTCAAACGATTCCTTGCGGACCAGATCGACCGCGACGCGCCCGTTTTCGGCAATCGTCACGTCCGCGCCGGCGCGGCGCAGGTGGGCGGAAATCAACCGCTGATTGTCCAGCCCGTCCTCGGCCAGCAGGATCCGCCCTTGAAGGCGAATCTCGGCCCGGTCTTCGGCGGGGGCGGGCATCGGGAGCAGCATGGTCTCGGTCAGGCCCTCGATCATATTCACGTCATCGAGTGGGCCGCCATCAAACGTGATGGTGAACGTGCTTCCGACGCCGGCGGCGGAATTGACGGTGATGTCGCCGCCGAGAAGGCGCGACAATCGCTTGCTGATGACCAGCCCCAGCCCGGTCCCGCCGAACCGGCGGGTCGTCGATTCGTCGGCCTGCATGAACGGTTGGAACAGCCGCGACATTTGCTCGGGCGTCATGCCGATCCCGGTGTCGCGGATGGCAACCTCAATCAGACTCGATTCCTTTCGCGGCGTGCATCGGATGACCAGCTCGATTTGCCCTCTTTCGGTGAACTTGATGGCGTTGGCCGTCAGGTTCATCAGGATCTGCCGGCAGCGAGTGGGATCCGTGAGAATGTGCTCCGGGGTCGGCCCGTCGAAATGCATCCGAAGATCCAGTTGCTTTTCCGCCGCTCGAGGGCGCATGAGCGAGACGACATCGAGCACCAGTTGCGGGAAATTCGCCCGCACTCGTTCCACCGTCATCTTTTCCGCTTCAATCTTCGAGATGTCGAGGATGTCGTTGATCAGATCGACCAGGTGGCGCGCGTTGCGTCGGACGATCTGCAGGCAATCCTGCCGGTCGGAAATCGTCTGATCGGGCTCGAGCATCATGTCCGCGTAGCCAATGATGGCAGTCATCGGCGTGCGGATCTCGTGGCTCATGTTGGCCAGGAAGTTGCTCTTGGCCTGGTTGGCCGCCTCGGCACGATCCTTTTCCGCGGTGAGCTGGAGATTGGTGCGCTGAAGCTCCTCTGTACGGTGGGCGACCTCCTCCTCGAGATGATCGCGGTGGTTTGCCAGCTCGGTGTCCCGCGCCTGGATCTGGCCGAGCATTTCATTGAAGCCGTCGGTCAGCAGCCCGATCTCGTCATTGCTCGACTTGATGGCGCGGACGGCGTAATTGCGCTCGGCCGATACAGTCCGGGCCGTCTGGGCCAGGTGATGGATCGGGTGGGAAATCAACTGGGTCAGTCGGGACGCGAGCAGGAACGCCACCGCCGTTGATGTGGCCAGCACCGCAATCAAAATGAGGGTATAGCGGTAGATCCGCTCGCGAAGCTGATCGAGGTCCGAGCGAAGATACATGGCCCCGACGGGCCGTCCGTCAACGTGAATCACATGCGAGACTTCAAGGGCGCCGGACGCGAAGCGTGCCGTGTCGCTCATCATCCCGGCCGGGAATTCGACCGAGCCGGCGCTGGCGCGGGAATAGGTGGCAAACAGCTTCCCCTCGGGAGAATAGACGCACGCCGCGACGATATGCGGGTCGCCGCGCAGCGACGCCAGCGTCTGCCGGGCATCGGCGCCGTCACCAAACGCCAGGGCCGCCGAGCAGTTGGCGCCGATGATCTCGGCGTTCATCTTCAGGTCCCGGGTCATCTTGTCCCGGAAGGTGAACACGTCGAAGGTCATGCACGCGGCCCCGGTCACGAGCAACGCGCCGGTGCTGGTGATCATCGCCAGCAGCAGCAGCTTCTTACGGATCGAGAGGTACTTAAGAGACGGCATCATCATCGCGTTCCACTTTCAGGAGCTTGTCGGTTATTCGTGAACGATCTTGGCCAGTTTCAACAGCTTGGCGCTGATATGCAGGCGCGATCTCCGCAGGATTTCCAGGTTGATTTCAAATCGCACCTTGTTGTCTTCGGGGAAGAATCGCACCAAGCCGCCCCTCTCGGTGAAGGAATCGAGGTCGCCGACGGTTAGGGTGCCGCTGCCGGCTTTCTGAAGAATCGCGTCGAGCGCATCGGCCTGGTCATCGCAGATAAACAGAATGTGGCACGCGCCCATCGCTGCCACGCTGTCGTAATGGGCGATGACGATCGGATGATCGGCAACGCGCTTGTCGCGGACCGCCCGCTCGAGTGCGCCGTTGAACGGATCGCCCCGCCCAATGACGCCGATCACCAGCGGGGAATCACCGCGGGGGAAGGCTTCGCCCGGCCACTCGACGAACTGCGAAAAATGGAAGAGGAACGCCGCCTTGACCTGGAATTCGCGCGCCGACCGCTCGTCGGCCATGCCGACGCGGCTGAAAGCCAGAAACAGAACTCCCGCGACCAGGAGTCCGCGAAAGAGTTTTGAACGCGCCTTGCTCATACCCACCCAAATGGCGTTGGTAACCGTGCGATCGAGCGTCGTGCCGCTGAACTAAAACTGATAATTTAAGGACGCGTAATAGGTCCGGGGCACCTGGGTCGGTGCGGTGAAGAACAAGCCGCTGTTGAACTCATAATGTTGCGAGCTGAAGATGTTCTGGGCGGCAATCGACAGAGCCAGATTCTCGCGCGGCCGCCAGGTAATCCCCGCATCAAACCGCGTATATGCCGGGATGTGCCCGGTGTGCAGGTTGTCCACGTAATACAACGCCGCGTTCAACTCGACGGTCTTGGTGATGTCCAGGTACGAGTGAATTTGCGCCTGATTTCGCGGGCTGGTGCCCTCGAAGATCGTTTCCATCGTGTTGGCGGTGCCGGTCAGATGATGGAGCTGCATGTCCAGCCACGAATACGACCCGGTGAGCCGCCAGATCGGCGTCACCTTCCACGTCGCGGCGATTTCCGCGCCGAAGGTCTCGCCAAAGATCCCATTGTTGAGAGCGACCGGAACCAGGACGTGGGGCGCGGGGGTCGGCATGAAAATCGGTGCCCCGTCCGTGCCGCCGCGAAGATCGTTATAGAAATTATAGAAAACGGTGGCGTCCACCGAGAACGTCTTGGTCGGCTTCACGCGGTAGCCCGACTCCAGCGCCAGAAGCTTTTCCGAATTAAAATTCGTATTGCCGAAGGTATCGATCTGCGCCGGGATCCCTTGCGGCGTGGGAACGGTCGCAAATACCAACCGCGAATCCTGCTCCCATCGCGAGGGCGTGCGGACGGCACGGGAGACGGCGCCCCAAATTGTATTCTGCTCGTTGGGCGTCCAGAGAACCCGGGCGCTGGGCTCGATTTCGAACCCGCTGTAGCTGTTTTGCTCGATCTTCGTGCCGGCTATGAAGTGAAGCCGGTCGGGGATCGCCGTCAAATCGTCCTGAATGAATCCGCTCAGGAGATAATCGTCCCGCCGCGTCGGCGAGAATGTCGCAAATCCACTATTGCGAATGTCGTCCCGGAGGAACCGCGCATCGGCGCCATAGATCAAGTCGTTGCGCTGCGTGAGCTGAAAATGGTGCTGGAAATCCAGGTCGAAGGTGTCGAGTGAATAGCCCAGTTCCACGTCATCGCGATCGATGCGATCGTAGTAAGCCTGCACCGAAACGTCGGATGTCGCGGTGAGCTGCTTCTTCCAGCGGGCCAGGAAGTTTGCCCCGTCGAAGTCGTTCTCGACCGGCCGCGGCGAGCTGTAGGGCGGGGTAAAGGTCGGATAGCTAAGCGTCTGCCCCACCCGCTCGTTGTACACGTCGCCCTGGAATGTGAACGTCTGATCGCTGCCGACGAAGCGATCGACGCGGAACCCTGAGCGCACGTCCTGCCAGCCATCGTGTGCGTCGTTGCCGTTGCCGGCGACAAAGTCATCGTAGTTGCGATATTTGCCATAGACGCGGAAGTAGGTGTCGTCGTCAATTTTGCCGCCGAAGCGGACCGCCCCCTGTTGCTCCTGGTTGCCGCCGAGCCCTTCGACGAGCAGCCCCTGTGTGTCGCGGGCGCTTTTGGTGGTGATGTTGATCACGCCGTCCACGGCATTGGCGCCCCAGAGCGTCGCGCCGGGGCCACGAATGACTTCTATGCGATCCAGGTCCGGCAAAACGTAGTCGATCGTGTCCCAATAGACGCCGGAAAACAGCGGCGTGTAAACGCTGCGGCCATCCATCATCACCAGCAGCTTATTCGAATACAGGTCGTTGAATCCGCGAGATCCGATCGCCCATTGGTTGGCATTGATCTGCGCCACGTCCAGCCCGGGGACCAGCCGGAGCAATTCCGGAATGCTCGTCATATTGGAGCGGCGGATGTCGTCCTGGGTGATGACGCTGATGGCGGCGGGGGTTTCCGAGGCCTTCTGCGAATGCTTGGACGCGCTGTAGACCTCGACGTTCATCAGGTCTTCCAGGCTCAGTGCCGTCAGGTCGCCGTCACCGGTCTTGGGGGCGATCGCCTCCGAAGGCTGCGTGTTGGCGCCCCGGGCGGGCTGCGTCGTGGGAATGTCCGCCCGCGCAGCGTGTGCCGCGCCGAGACCCGCCGCAACAGCGCAGGCCAGGGTAAGCATGCCCCGTGCTGCCTTGCGTCTGCCAGTTTTCATTGCCGAGCTCCGACGGTTGGGCCATTCGTGCCGAATAGTCGGCCTGTGCCGACCGAGACACCCGCTTAATCGTCACAAACCACACACTCGGTGAGCCTCGCAACATTTTTCCTGCCACGCTGGGGTTATCGGACGAGCCTACTCGATGAAGCGGCGCACCCAGCCGCGCCACGACTCCCTTTCGATGGATAGGCGTCATGCGGCTTCTTGCGTCGAACTGTTGAACTGGGCGGTTGAATCGTCCGATGCACGTTGGGAGAAGTCGGCGCCATCCTGCACAAGTGGTCGCGCCCAGCGCACGTGACACAATGATCCAGCAACTGCTCATCATCGATGACTCGCCCCTGATTCACGCGCTGGTGCGAGCGCGCCTCAGTGCCGAGCCGGTCAAGATCGCCAGCGCCGAAAGCGGCGTTCAAGGCCTGGAACTTGCCAAAACCGTCTCTCCCGACGTCATCCTTCTCGATGTCGATATGCCGGAGATGGATGGCTTTGAGGTCTGTACGCGCTTGAAATCGGATGCGGCCACCCGGAATGTCCCTGTCATCTTCCTCACCGCGGCGGCTACGCCCGAGCAGAAGCTCCGCGGGCTCGAACTGGGGGCAACCGACTACATCGCAAAGCCGTTCGATCCGGCCGAGCTCAAGGCGCGGGTTCGCGCCACGCTCCGTTCCGAACGAATCATGGCGCTGGAGCGAAGGCGTTCGCGGGTCCTTGAGATGATCGCCGCCAATCGTCCGCTGGCCGACGTCCTTCTCGCGCTGGTGGAATTGGCTGAACAGTCCTTTCCAAATGCCTATGCCTCCGCAGCCGTGCTGACCAGCGGCCGGCTCGAGCAGGTAGCGCCCAATCTTCCGGAAGAATTGAAGGCCGCCCTGCTTAAACATTGGTCCACGCTCGCCGCGGGCCCTGGCATGGCGCCGAGCCTCTCGGAGGCCATCTCCTGCAGCAATCCCTCGACCGATGAGCAATGGGGAGAGGTGCGCCAGACCGCGGCAAAGTGCAAGATGACCACCTGCTGGACGGTGCCCATCCGTCCAAGCACCGGCACCGGATCGGGAATGTTCGCCTTGTATCACCGCGAGCCGACGGAACTCAACGAGGCGGCGCGCACGCTGCTCGAGACGATCACCAAACTCGCCTCGATTGCCAGCCAGCATCGCGAATTGACCCACCAGCTCGCCCACCTGGCTCACCACGATCCGCTGACCGGCCTTCCCAACCGCGTGCTGTTTGAAGACCGCCTGGCGCAAGCACTGGCCCGATTGCCGCGCAATGCCGGGCAACTGGGCCTGTTCTGCATCGATCTTGATCGTTTCAAACACATTAATGACACGTTGGGTCACGACGCGGGCGACGCCATTCTGAAGGATTTCGCAAATCGCGCGGCTCAGGTGCTTCGGCCCAGCGATACCCTGGCCCGGATCGGTGGCGATGAATTCATGCTGATCGTCAGCGACATCGGCACCCAGGCCGACGCGCAGGACATCGGCCGTCGCGTCATGGACTGCGTGCGAAACCCTTTCCAAATCGGTCAGCACACCGTCTGCATCACCGCCAGCATTGGAGTTGCCCTCAGCCCCGACCACGGATCGATGGCCATTGACTTGGAGAAGAAGGCCGACGTGGCCATGTATCGCGCCAAATCGCTGGGCCGCAACGGATGCGAATGCTTCGCGCCCGAGATGCTCTCGTCCTCAGCCGAGCGGCTTTCCCTCGAGAGCAGCTTGCGGCACGCGGTCCAGAACAATGAGATGGAACTGCATTACCAGCCGCAGTTCGATTCCGACAATGGCCTGATCGGATTCGAGGCGATGGTGCGCTGGAACCACCCCGAATTGGGCCTTCTTCCCCCCGCGCGATTCATTCCCATTGCCGAAGAAACCGGATTGATCGTCGGAATCGGTACATGGGTGCTGGACGAAGCCTGCCGCCAGAACCGCGAGTGGCAACTCGCCGGTTTCGAGCCGGTGAAGATGGCCGTCAACGTCTCGGCGGTGCAGCTCGAGCGGCCCGACTTTGCCGGCCTGGTCATCGCCGCGCTCCGCCGACACAACCTCGAGCCGCGCTGGCTCGAGCTCGAATTAACCGAAACCCTGCTCATGAAGGCGTCCCCGGAAACCATCCAGAAGCTTCGCGAGCTGCGAGCCTTGGGCATCCTCATCTCCCTGGACGATTTCGGCACCGGCCACTCGTCGCTGGCTTATTTGCATGAGTTGCCGATCGACTGCCTGAAGACCGACCGGTCTTTCGTCCGCCGCGTCAACGGCGGCACGAACGAAGTCGATAGC
>Ga0182024_10002952_pt1 | contig 41386 bp, 35 predicted proteins | sample P32metaG_FD_120480 | JGI IMG/M metagenome (GOLD analysis project Ga0182024, IMG submission 120480) | Permafrost microbial communities from Stordalen Mire, Sweden - P3-2 metaG (Illumina Assembly) | ecosystem: Environmental > Terrestrial > Soil > Wetlands > Permafrost | place: Sweden: Stordalen...
AGACTCAAGGTGGCATCGACTTCAATGAGAGCGACCCGCCCACGTATTTGGATTTCGCTTACCTGTCGCTGACCATTGGGATGACCTTTCAGGTGTCTGACACAAACCTGACTTCCAAAGCAATACGGCGGATTGCTCTAGCGCACGCCGCGTTCTCGTACTTGTTTGGTGCGGTCATCGTTGCCCTTGTCATCAACGTGGTGGCCAGCCTTCTTAGCTGACGTGATGGTGGACAACGTACGGCTACCGCTGTTTCCCCTCTCCCTCGGGGCACCTGAACCGGCGCGGTGCGGCGCGGTCAAGCCAGCACGTCAGCATCGATTCCCGCGACTTGTTCGACCAAACCAGAAGAACTCCGGCAGCGAAATGAACAGCGTCACGGGGCGAGACGATCGAGCAGTTCCTTGTCTCGTTTCAGAAGTCGTCCGGCACGTGAGGTGAAGTCCTTGTCGGCACGCACTCGAGCGATCTCCGCCGAGAGTGACTCGACGATGAGTGCATTCAAACTGGTCCCTCGACGCGGGCGACCGCTTCGGCCTGTTCGGCCAGTTCCTCAGGGAGCCGCAGGGTGGTCTGCTTTGCCATGACATCGTGATATCACGATGCATTTTGGCGAGACGTCCCGGCATGCGCGCCACGAGCGCGAACGAACGCAAACAGCGCGTATGGGAAAGGTCGCGTTCCCGGCGGGCCGGGCGGGGGGGTTCGAGTCCCGCAGCGCCCACCACACAAAATTCCATACGAACCGGATCCCGCTCAGGAACCAAGACGGGTGGCACGCGCGTCGCGAGGTAGACGCGCGAGTCCGCGCGATACCAGGTCTCGTAGGTCACAGCTCACAAGTTCGCCACCCGATACTCGAGCGGCCACGACGTAGGCAGCGTCGTAAACCGAGATGCCATGCTCATCGGCAACTGCTGCCGCATCGGAAGTGAGCGCAGAGGTAACTCGTAGGAGCCCTCCGTCGTCGGCCACCGCTGTCACGCGCTCGCGTAGCCGGTGCGCTGCCGAGCGATCGTGCCAAGCACGGATCGCCACGTTGGTCACCTCATAGAGGGCGAGATCCAAGGTCGCGAGTTGATCGCTGCCTCCGAGTAATTGGCGAGCATCGCCGTGGTTCTCGTCGTCGGGGTCCTCGCTGGCCAGCAAGACGCTGGAATCCAAGAACCAGAGATTCAACGTTCGGGCCGGTTCGCCTTGACTAGTTCAGTGACCCCACCCCCGTGGCCGGTGATCGGTCCGTCCAGATCGTCGATCTGGGCCATTCGCTCCACCCGGTGGGCGGTCCGACGGCGCAGCGTTTCTTCCGCCAACTCACGCAACAGCCCGCTGCGCGTCGTTCCGCGACGTTCTGCTTCAATGTCGACCGCCTTGAGCAAGTCGTCCGGCAGCGACACCATCACCTTGGCCACGTACCTCAGTATACCCGGTAATGCCAACTCCGAGCGCACCCGGTCCCGCCCGTGTGCTGCGCAACGCCGCGGCGGCCATTTCCGCCTCGTTTCCCGTGTTCCAGACGGTCAATTCGCGTGTGGGAAGGCTGCGTTCCTCCCGGGCCGGGCGGGGGTTCGATCAGGCCGAGGCGAGCTCATCAAGGCCCTGGTTCAGGGCGTTCCAGCTCAAGGTGGCGCACTTGATCCGGACCGGGAACTTCACGACGCCCTGAAGCGCCGCCAGCTCGCCCATCTTCGAGACGTCGATCGGCTCGGGCTCCGCCGGCGCGTCCTCGGCCCCGGTGGTGCGGTCGTCGCCGAGCGACGCCTCGTGCACCGACATCATCGTCTTGAAGACCCGGATCAGCTCCCGGACCTCGTCGATTGACTTGCCCTTGACGGCGGCCGACATGAGCGAGCCCGAGGACTGGCTGATCGAGCACCCCGAACCGGCGAGCTTGATGTCCCGTAGCTGGCCGTCGGCCACGTCCAGGCTGACCACGACCTCGTCGCCGCAGAGAGGGTTGAAGCCCTCCACCCGGTGTGCCGGTGGCGCGGGGAGCTCGCCGCGGTTCCGTGGGGACCGGTAGTGGTCGAGGATGATCTCTCGGTAGAGGTCTTCGAGGCCGGCCATTTCCACTCGATCCTATGGCGTGAAGAACTTTTGGGCTTTGGCAAGCGCCTCGACGAGGACGTCGATATCGGCCTCGTCGTTGTACACGTAGATCGACGCACGGGTCGTCGCGGGGACGCCGAGCTGGCGCATCAGGGGCTTGGCGCAGTGGTGGCCGGCCCGCACGCAGACGGCGTCCTCGTCGAGGACCTGGCTGATGTCGTGCGCGTGGATGCCGTCGAACAGGAACGAAACCGCGCCGCCGCGCACGGAAGTGTCGCGCGGTCCGTAGATCGTGAGCGTGTCGGGGAACCGTTCGGTGAGCGCGTCGAGGGTGTAGCGGGTCAGACGCATCTCGTGCTCCCGTACCTCCGGCATACCCAGGACGGTCAGGTAGTCGACCGCGGCGCCGAAGCCGATCGCCTCGGCGATCGCCTGCGTTCCGGCCTCGAACTTCCACGGGACGTCGTTGGTGGAAAACCCGTCGAGCCGTACGTCGCGGATCATTTCGCCCCCGCCGAGGAACGGTGGCATCTCTTCGAGCAGCTCGCGGCGAGCCCACAGCGCACCGATGCCGCTCGGTCCGCACAACTTGTGGGCGGAGAACGCGGCGAAGTCGGCATCCCATGCCTGTACGTCGGTGGCGACATGGGGCACGTATTGGCAGGCATCGACGAGGACGAGCGCATCATGGGCGTGGGCGGCGTCGGCGAGTGGGCGGATGTCGTTCAGTGTTCCGAGCACATTCGACATCGCGCTGACCGCGAGCAGACGCGCACCCTCGAGTAGCTGTTCGAGATTGGCGAGATCGAGCTGGTAGTCGGACGTCATCGGGATCCAGCGGAGCTCGACGCCGCGCTCGGCGGCGAGCATCTGCCAAGGCACGACGTTGGCGTGGTGCTCCATGTGTGTGAGCACGATCGCGTCGCCGGCCCGCAGGTTGGCGCGCGCCCACGTGTACGCGACGAGGTTGATCCCTTCGGTCGCGTTTCGCGTGAACACGATCTCGGACTCCGAGCCGGCACCCACGAACCCTGCGACCTTGCGGCGCGCCAGCTCATAGGCGGCGGTGGCCTCCTCGGCGATGGTGTAGACACCGCGATGGATGTTCGCGTAGTAGTGCCGGTAACAGTGGTCCATCGCGTCGAGCACGGCGAGCGGCTTCTGCGCCGACGACGCCGAGTCGAGATAGGTGACCCGCTTGCCGTTGACCTCGCGTTCGAGGAGCGGAAAATCGCGCCGGACGGTGGCGACGTCGAGGACGCTCACAGCGAGACGCTCTCTTGGGCGGCGCCCGTACGGAACGAGTCGAAACCGTGCGCTTCGACGGTGCGCGCGAGCGAGGCGTCGCCGGTTTGGACGATCCGGCCGTCGATGAGCACGTGCACGACATCCGGATGGAGGTACTCGAGGATGCGCTGATAGTGGGTGATCACCAGCAGTCCGAGATCGGTCCGCTCCGTGCGGATCTCGTCGATCCCGGCCGCGACCTGGCGTAAGGCATCGATATCGAGTCCGGAGTCGGTTTCGTCGAGTACCGCCATCACCGGTTCGAGGAGCGCCATCTGCAACATCTCGTTGCGTTTCTTCTCACCGCCGGAGAATCCCTCGTTCAGATACCGCTCCTGGAAGCGGGAATCCATGCCCAGACGTTTCGTCCACGCGATGAGCTGCATGCGGACCTCGAGCACCGAGTAGTCGTCGATGCCTTTGCGCTGCGCGATCGCCTGGCGCAAGAAGTTGAGCACCGAGACTCCGGGGATCTCTTCAGGATGTTGGAAGCCGAGGAACAGGCCGAGGGCGGCCCGCGCTTCGATCGGCAACCCGGTGATGTCGGTCCCGCACAGCAGGATCTGACCGGCCGTGACGTGGTAGGCGGGGTTACCGAGCAGCGTGTTGGCCAGGGTCGACTTGCCGGAGCCGTTGGGGCCCATCAGGGCGTGGAGTTGACCTGGCGCGACGTCCAACGTGACGCCCCGCAGGATCTCACGGTCGTCGACGGCCACGTGGAGATCGACAACCTCGAGCGCGGGCGTCAACCGCGCGGGTTCTCGGGGCGGCGGGGGGGTCTGCTCGGCCACACACACAGTGTAATAACACTACGGGTGTAGTGGAAATCTACGGGGTGGGCGACCCGAGGGCACGTTCGTACACGGCCTCGTAGCCCCGGACCATGGCCTCGCCCGAAAAGCGCTCCTCGACCCAGCGCCGGCACTCGGCAGGGTTGAGGCTGTCGACCCGGCCGATCATCTCCACGAGGTCGTCCTCGCCGTCGCGGCGAAAGCCGGTCAGGCCGTCTTCGACCAGCTCGGGTGCCGCGCCCCAGTTGGTGGTGACGACGGGCGTGCCACACGCCATCGCCTCGATCATCACCAGGCCGAACGGCTCGGGCCAGCGCATCGGGAAGACCATCGCGCACGCCCGGCCGAGCAGTTCGATCTTCTCGTCGTGCGTCACGTTCTCGTACAACATGACATCCGAGGCGAGCAGCGGCTCGATCTCGCGTTCGAAGTACTCGCGTTCGGCTGGCTCACCGCGCTTGAGGAGCATGTGCAGCGGCAGCCCGGCGCGTCGCGCGATCGTGATGGCTTCTTTCGGTCCCTTGTCGGGATTGGCGCGACCGATATACACGAGCGAGTGTTCCTTGTCCGTTCGGAACTTGTAGGCCGACAGGTCGATGCCGTTGTGAACGGTGCCTGCGTACGGCACATCGAGGTTGGCTGCGCGTTGCGCGTCGCTGATCGCGACGAGGCGCACGTGGTGCGAGAGCAACGAGTAGAGCGGACGGTTGTGCTCGGTCCACGGTCCGTGCAGCGTGTGCACGACCGGCGGATCCCCCCGTAAGAACGCGCCGCAGATCGGTCCGACGATGCCGGCGTGGTCGTGGACGATGTCAAAGCCGGTCATCTGTAGGTATGACGCGAGGGCGTGATACCCGTCGTACCAGGCGTTGCCTAGCTCGTGCGGGTCGGGAGGCTGCGACATGGGCGAGACGAGCTTCGCCTTCGTTCGTGAGCCGCCCGACGCGAACAAGGTCACGTCGTGGCCGGCGTCGACGAGACCGTCGGCGAGCAACGACACGACGAGCTCGATTCCGCCGTATCCCGTTGGAGGAACGGCGAACCACGGAGGTGCAACGACCGCGACGCGCATCGTCGAAGATTAATGCGGCCCCTGGAGCGGCTAGCGTGATCGGAATGCCGCAGCCGTGGACGACGAGCGCGAGCGCGACGCTTTCAGGCGCGGATGGCATCGTCACCCTCGTCGAGGGTTCGTCGTTTTGCATCTCGAGCCGATCGGGTGAGATCGACCCCGCTCACCCGCAAGGCTTGTTCTTCCGTGACACCCGATTCGTCTCCGAGCTGCGCCTCACGCTCAACGGCGCGCCGCCGGAGCCGCTCGCCGCGACGACGACCGACCCGTTCAGTGCCGTGTTCGTGCTGCGAGGACATCCGTCCCGGGGCCGTGCCGACTCGCATCTCGTGGTGGTCCGTCGCCGCTATATCGGGCGTGGCATGCGAGAGGACCTCGAGATCGAAAACTTCGGCGAAGAGGCCGCGTTCTGTTCGGTCGAGTTCCTGGTCGGGGCCGACTTCGCCGACCTGTTCGAGGTCAAGGAGGGTCGGGTCCACAAGCAGGGCAAGCTCGGGATCGTCGAAGCGGGCAACGGACGTATCACCTTCACCTACCAGCGGAGTTCGTTCACCCGGGCCACGCACGTGGACTTCACCGGCGAGCCCCGAATCTCGGGATCGCACGTGCACTACGAGGTCATCGTCCCGCCGCGCGGCCGTTGGTCGGCATGCATGCAGGTGACGCCCGTCATCGGCGACCAGGAGATCACGCCCCGTCATCTGTGCGGACAGCCGGTGGAACGGTCCATGCCGGTCGCCCGGCTCGAGGAGTGGACGCGGCGCCTGCCGGTCGTCACCACCGATGACGATCAGTTCCGGGCCCTGCTCGACCGATCGACCCGTGATGTCGCCGGTCTTCGCATCTTCGACCCTGAGTTCCCGGATCGGGCCGTCGTCGCGGCCGGAGCGCCGTGGTTCATGACATTGTTCGGTCGTGACTCGTTGATCACGTCATGGATGACGATGCTCGTCGATCCGGACCTGGCCCTCGGAACGTTGCAGACACTGGCGCGCTTTCAGGGCACCGACGTCGACGCGCGCACCGAGGAGGAGCCGGGTCGGATCCTGCACGAGATGCGCTTCGGTGAGACCGCGTCGCTCGCGCTCGGCGGCGGTCGCATCTATTACGGCACGGTCGACGCGACGCCGTTGTTCGTGATGCTGGTCGGTGAGCTTTCGCGGTGGGGAAACCGTCGCGCCGAGGTCGACGCGTTGTTGCCGGCCGCGGATCGTGCGCTCGAGTGGATGACCGAGCACGGCGACAAGGACGGCGACGGGTACGTCGAATACCAGCGCACCACGGACCACGGTCTGCAGAACCAGGGCTGGAAGGACTCCTGGGATTCCATGCGGTTCGCCGACGGCTCGCTGGCTGCGACGCCGATCGCACTGTGCGAAGTGCAGGGTTACGTGTACGCCGCGCTCGTCGCTCGTTCGCACTGCGCGACCGAAGCCGGCGACCTCACGTTGGCCGGATCGCTGCGCGCCCGCGCCGACGACCTGAAACGTCGGTTCAACGAGGATTTCTGGGTCGACTCGGCTCGCGGTGGCTATTTCGCGCTCGGCCTCGATCGCGACAAGCGGCGCATCGACGGCATCGGATCCAACATGGGCCACTGCCTGTGGACGGGAATCGTCGACGAGGACAAGGCGTCCCAGGTGGCGCGGATGCTCGTGTCGGATGAGATGTTCAGCGGGTGGGGCGTGCGCACCCTGTCGAAGACCACGGGCGGTTACAACCCCATCTCCTACCACTGCGGCGGGGTGTGGCCGCACGACAACGCGATCTGCGCGGCGGGCCTCATGCGGTACGGCTTCGTGGAAGAGGCGCACCGGGTCATGCGCGGTCTCGTCGAAGCGTCGCCGTGGTTCGGTGATCTGCTCCCCGAGTTGTTTTCCGGCATCGAACGCGACGCCTTGAGTTTCCCGGTGAGCTATCCCACGTCGTGCTCACCCCAGGCGTGGGCGGCCGCGTCCCCCTTGCTTTTCTTGCGCACCCTGTTGCGGTTCGAGCCCGACATCCGCAACGCCAAGCTGCACCTCGCGCCGGCGGTCCCCGACTGGATCGGCACGCTGCGTCTCGACAACATCCCGCTCATGGGCGGTCAGCTTGCCGTGGAGGTGGTGGGTGAGGTCGTACGCGCCTTGCAGGTCCCCGACGGCCTTACGATCGTGTCGGATCCCCGGTCACCGACGCGCTAGCAACACCGCGAAGTCGCCGTCGCGGTCGGTCCACCACCGTCTGAGCATCATGCCTGCGTCATCGAGTTCGTCGATGACCTGCTCTCGAGTGAACTTCGCGCTCACTTCGGTTCGCATCTCTTCGCCTGCGACGAACGGAACCGTGAGCGCGAGTGCCCGCACCTGCACGGTGTGCGTGTCGACGGCGCGCAGACGCATCTCGATCTGAGCGGGGTCTTTCTCGTAGACCGCGACATGTTCGAAGCGGGTGTCGTCGAAGTCGGCGTCGAGCTCGCGATTCATGACCGCGAGGACGTTCTTGTTGAACGCGGCGGTGACGCCACGACTGTCGTCGTATGCGGCTTCGAGCCGATCGATGTCCTTGACGAGATCGAGGCCGAGGAGCAGATGGTCGTCGGAACCGAGGCCGCTGGCAATCTCGCGCAGAAACCCGGCGCGCCGCGCAGGTTCGAGGTTGCCGATCGTGCCGCCGAGGAACGCGACCAGCCGTCGACCGCCACCGGGAATCGACCCGAGGTGGTGTTCGAAATCGCCGACGACTGCATGCACGCTGACCGTGGGGTAGTCGCGGGTGACCGCGGCTGCCGCTTCGCGCAACGTCTGTTCGCTGACGTCGAAGGGCACGAACCGCGTGATGATGCCTGTGTCGCGCATCGCGTCCAGGAGTATGCGCGTCTTCTCCGACGTTCCCGATCCGAGCTCGACCAGCGTGTCGGCGGCGGCGACCTTGGCGATCTCGTGGGCGTGTGCTTCGAGAATCGCGCGTTCGCACCGCGTCGGGTAGTACTCGGGTAGTCGCGTAATGTCGTCGAAGAGCTGCGAGCCGCGGGTGTCGTAGAACCACTTGGGCGGGATGTCTTTGGGGGTCGCGCGCAGGCCTTGGTCGGCGTCGAGACGCAGCGCGGCGCGGAGGTCATCGGCGGTGAGGTGCACGTCGACGCGCGGCGTCGAAGCGTCGGGTGAAGGCATGTCGAGTCCCTCCTGGTGGTTTGCGCTAGGTGTCGGACGCAAGTCGCAGGCCTGCGAACATCCAGCGGCTCGAGGGCGGAAAGAAGTTGCGGTAAGTCGCCCGGGCGTGGCCTGCCGGTGTGATACAGGCGCTTCCCCGCAGCACCATCTGGCCACTCATGAACTTGCCGTTGTACTCGCCCACTGCGCCCGGTGCCGGCGCGAAACGCGGATAGGGCAGGTACGAGCTCGCGGTCCATTGCCAGACGTCCCCGAACGCCTGGCGCAGACCGGGACCGGCCGGCGCGGCCGCGGGCTGTAAACGAGCGCCCGACGTAGCCGACTCGATGAGATCGGCCGACGGTCGGGCCGCCAACCCGACGTCGTGCGGATCTCGACACGACACGGCGTGTTCCCACTCGAACTCGGTCGGAAGCCTCGCTCCGGCCCAACGTGCGAAGGCGTCGGCTTCGTAGTGGCTCACATGTACGACGGGCTCGTCGGGATGGATCGCACGCCGGCCGTTGAGCGTAAAGGTCGACCAGCCGTCGTTGTCGTCGCAATGCCAATACGCGGGCGCGTTCCACCCGTGTTCCTGCACCGTGTGCCAACCGTCGGAGAGCCAGAGTTCGGGCTGGCGGTAGGCGCCGTCGGCGATGAACTCCATCCATTCACCCGCGGTGACGAGGCGGTCGGCGATACGGAACGGTTCGAGGTACACCTTGTGCCGCGGCGACTCGTTGTCGAAGGCGAAGTTGCTTCCCCAGTGCCCGGCCTCGATGAGCCCGCCGTCGGAGTCGACGAAACGCATCGGCTGTGCCGTGTGCTCGACCGGCGGAGATGTTTCGATATACGCGGGTTCGAGCGGATTGCACGAGAGCACGTGTTTGATGTCCATCAGCAGCAGCTCTTGGTGTTGCTGTTCGTGGTGGAGTCCGAGCTCGACGAGCGCGGCAAAGTCGAGCCACTCGTTGTCGTAGCAGTCGATGAGCTTCTCCATGGCGGCGTCGACGTGCGCGCGGTAGCACCCGACCTCCTCGACGTTCGGTCGCGACACCAGGCCGCGTTCGTTTCGAGGATGTCGAGGTCCGACGGTCTCGTAGTACGAGTTGAACAGGTACCGGTAGTCGAGATCGAAGATGTCGTAACCGGTGAGCTGCGGCTCGAGCAGGAAAGTTTCAAAGAACCAGGTCGTGTGCCCGCGGTGCCATTTGGTGGGGCTCACGTCGGGCATCGACTGGACGACCTGGTCTTCTGGGCGGAGCGGCGCGGCGAGTGCCTCGGTGAAGTCGCGAACACTGCGGAAGCGTCCGCGCAGCGCGCCGCGTTCCTCATCACCACCACGTGCACGGACGTTCGTTGTCGGGTCGTGCGGAGGATGATCGTGTGTCGTCATGCGCCGAGCGATCCGAAACAGGCCGCGACCCATGCCGCGTTACGGGCGGGAGCGTGCCACTCCACGACGGAGATCATGGTGTTCCCCTTTTGCCTTTGCTTGCGACGTCCGGCGCACCATGCTGCCCTGGATTGCCATTCGCAGCAGCGCGCCCGATTTGGGCAGTTTCGGAGCACGGGCGAGCCTAGTGACGAGACAACGCGTCGAACCCTACGGACATTCCCGCCAGAACGCTGCCACCAGGTCGTTCCATGCTTGGGGCTGCTCGAAGTACGGAGAGTGACCGGCACCGTCGATCAACTCGACCCGAGCGCCTGGGACTCGTGCGGCGGCTTCGGCGATCGAGGCCGGCGGGAAGATCTCGTCTGCCGTGCCGACGATGAACAGCGTCGGGATGCGCAGCGCGGCAAGCTCCTCGTCGCTGAAGGTGACGTCGCCCATCGTGCGGAGCACCTGCATCGGGTCGGCGTGCGGGTCACGTCGGAGGCTGCCGATCTGCAGATACAAGTGGGCCCGCTCGGCGTTGTGGAGGCAGAACTCGTTGGAGAGCGCGGGATGGTTGAACAGACCTTCTCGTTGTGCGCTCGCCGCGGTCTTCCACCATCCGGGGATCGGGATGCCGCCCAACGTGTCGGCGAGCACGAGACTTCGAACTCGGTCGGCGTGCGCGACGGCGAGTCCCATCGCGGCCCACCCGCCCATCGACTGTCCGACGATGTGCGCACGCTCGACACCGAGGTGATCGAGGATGGCGAGCAGGTCTTCGGTCGCGGTGCGGGGACTCGCGTGTCCGTGATGGTTGGTGGACAGGCCGAAGCTGCGCTGGTCCCAGGTGATGACGCGGTGGTGGCCGGCAAATGCCGGAACCTGTTGGAACCAGATTCCGTGATTGCCGCCGGCACCGTGACCGAGTACGACGGCCGGCGCGTCAGGTGCGCCGTAGGTCTCGAAGTACACCTCGTCGCCGTGACGCGACAAGTAGCCCGTCGATTGGTCGGCCACGGTTACCAGCCGCGCGCGATCCACTCGTCGAGATGTGGCGACTCGCTCGCGATCGTCGTGTCGAGTCCGTGTCCGGGAAGCACGAGGGTGTCGGGCGGGAGTGTGAACAGGCGCCGGTCGATTGACTGGATGATCGTGTCAAAGCTGGCGTTTTCGAACGTGGTGTTGCCCGGCCCGCCGGGAAACAGCGTGTCTCCGCTGAACACGACGGGGTGACCTTCCAACAAGAAGCAGGTCGAACCGGGTGTGTGGCCCGGTGTGTGAATCGTCCGCAAGCGCAGATCTCCGACCTCGATCACATCGTCGTCAGGGATGACGAAGTCGTAGCTGGGCAGCATCTTGGCGTCGTCGGCGGCGATACCCACGTCGATGCCGGCGTCGCGCATCTGTGTGACCGCCTGGATGTGATCGAAGTGCCCGTGGGTGGTGAGCACACGTCGCACGCCGGTGCGCCGCGACACCTCGAGCAGCAGCTCGTGCTCGTTGGCCGCATCGATGATCACGGCATCGCCGTCGCGCTTGCTCCGCAGGATGAACACGTTGTTCTCGAACGGTCCGACCACGATCTTCTCAATGCGCGCGTCGGCGGTTTCGTAGTGCGCGAGCCCGGTCATCGCCATAACTGCGAGGCTACTCGCGGGGGGTCGGCGGATCATCGGCGCCAAGACCCGCGACCAGCCTGTGCGAGGAGCCGAATGTCGCTCCCCGCGCCCCGTCGCGGTCGTTGCCAGGAGACGCCGACGCCATGCCGTGTGCGCCGCGTTCGAACTGCCGGGCGAAGGCGCGGTCGATCGACGCGTCGGCGGTGGGCGCGTCGCGTTGAACGCAGTGTTCGACGGGCTCACGCGCGCGGCACCTCATCACGGGCGAGGAAATCGTCCGTACTGGACATCGTCAGGCACCGGGCCGGAGACCTTGTCGCCGCGGGACGGCGTTCGCCGACCCGTTGCGGCCGCCGACCGCAGATTCGCGGGAGCTCGTCGACGGACGCCGCTCGGACCGGGCTGGCCGGTCTTGGTGATGGTGTTCGTTTGAGGAATGCGGGACAACCTCGGTTGGTCGGCGTCGACGGATTCGAGCGTCGGCGCCGTGAGCTGGGACGGTCGACCGAGATTGTTGGAGGTGCGTCCCGCGGCGCGTGTCGAAACCGCGCCCGTCCGCGGCGCATGCGAGCTGTGGTGCCGCCAGGTTGGGCGCCGTCGGGCTGCCACGGCTCGGAGAAGGTCTCGGCCGGGCGCGTGGGGATCGCGTCCGCCGGACCCCTTGGTGAGGTGGACACGGGTGACAAGGTTGTCGAAAGGACACGACGGCACCTTGCGCCGTAGATCTCGTCGAGCTGGGACCGGCCGAGCCGGGCCGGTCCGACCTCGCCGGTGATGTCGGTGGCGAGCGCCACGGCGTTGCAGGAACCGACCCGGTCAGCGGCGAAGCTCACCTAGAAACCTGACCGGTCGGTCAAGTAGCGTCCCGCTCGGCATGGACTTCCGCGACACCTCCGACGAGGCGGCCTTTCGTGCCGAGGTGCGTGCCTGGCTCGCCGACCATCTCACCGGCGAGTTCGCGGCGCTTGGCCCCGGCGGCGGTCCGGCCGACGAGACCGGCTGGGACGTCCGCCTCGAGTGGGAGCACGTGCTGGGCGCCGACCGCTGGGTGGGTGTGTCGTGGCCGAAGGAGTACGGCGGCCGTGCGTTGCCCTTCGCGCTGCAGGTGATCTTCAACGAGGAGTACGCGCGAGCGAACGCTCCGTCGCGGGTCTCGTTTTTCGGTGAGGGTTTGTTCGCGCCCACGCTCATCCAGTTCGGCACCGACGAGCAAAAGCGTCGGTTCCTGCCGAAGATCCAGTCGGTCGATGAGCTGTGGTGCCAGGGATTTTCCGAACCGAATGCCGGGAGCGATCTCGCGAACATCCAGACGCGCGCGGTGCTCGACGGCGACCAGTGGGTGATCACCGGTCAGAAGGTGTGGACGACGCTTGCCCATCGCGCCGACTGGTGCTTCGTCGTGTGCCGAACAGATCCCGAGTCTTCGTCGCACCACGGCCTGTCGTACCTTTTGTGCCCGATGCATCAACCGGGCATCGACGTGCGGCCGCTGCGCCAGATGACCGGGAGCGCCGAGTTCAACGAGGTGTTCTTCGACGGCGCCCGCACAGCCAAACAGAACGTGCTCGGTGCGGTGGGCGACGGCTGGAAGGTCGCGATGGCGACGCTCGGCTTCGAGCGCGGCACCGCGTTCCTGTCGCAACAGCTCGCATTCGAGCACGAATTCACCGACCTGCTCGACGTGGCACGCAAGCGGGGCGTGTCCAACGATCCGATTCTGCGCGACGAGTTGGCGGACCGGTACATCGGTTTGCAGGTCATGCGTTTCAACGGGATGCGGATGCTGACCAACATGCTGCGCAGAGGCGAGCTGGGCCCAGAAGCGAGTGTCGGCAAGTTGTTTTGGACGAGCTGGCATCGACGCTTCGGCGAGACTGCCATCGACGTCATCGGCGCCGACGCGCTCCTCGTCGATCGGTCCGGCGCCGGCACCTACGAGCTCGATGAGCTGCACCGAATCTTCATGGCGAGCCGCGCGGAGACCATCTACGCCGGCTCGAGCGAAATCCAACACAACATCATCGGTGAGCGCGTGCTGGGACTTCCACGCGAGCCCCGCTAACAGGAGAAACACATCGTGAACTTCGCCTTCTCCGAGGAGCAAGAAGAACTGCGTCGTGCTGTGCGGCAGTTCCTGGAAGCCAAGTCGCCTGAGACGGAAGTACGCCGTTTGATGGAGACAACCGAGGGCTTTGATCCCGCGGTGTGGAAGCAGATGGGGCAGGAGCTCATGCTCCAAGGCCTCGCGATACCCGAAGAGTTCGGGGGTCAGGGATTCACCTTCATCGAGCTTGGCATCGTGCTCGAGGAGATGGGCCGCGTCCTGCTCTGCGCACCGTATTTCTCGTCCGTGGTGCTCGCCGCCAATGCGATCCTCGCCGCGGGAACTGACGCCGACAAGCAGGCGCTGCTCCCTGGAATTGCGTCGGGAGACACGATCGCCGCGCTCGCGTTCACGGAGCCGTCCGGAAAGTGGGACGCGGCCGGGATCACGATGGAAGCGAACAAGTCGGGCGAGGGCTACACCCTCAGCGGCGAGAAGATGTTCGTGATCGATGGACACATCGCCGACCAGATCATCGTGGTCGCGCGCGTTGGCGGCACGTCCGGCACCGATGGCATCTCGTTCTTCACGGTTGCCGGCGACGCGGCCGGCCTGACTCGGACCCCCCTCCAGACGATGGACACGACCCGCAAGCAGGCGAAACTCGAATTCGCCGATGTCGCGGCGTCGCCGCTCGGCACGCCGGGGACCGGCTGGCCTGCCTTCTCGAAGGTCCTCGACCAGGCGGCCGTGGCCCTCGCCAACGAGATGATGGGTGGCGCCCAACGGGTGTTGGAAATGTCGGTCGAGTACGCGAAGGTACGTGTGCAGTTCGGGCGGCCCATCGGGTCGTTTCAGGCGATCAAGCACAAATGTGCGGACATGCTGCTCGAGGTCGAGTCCGGCAAGTCCGCCGCCTACTACGCCGCGTGGGCCGCAGCCGAGGACAACGACGAACTGCCCGTGGTCGCCGCATTGTCGAAGGCGTACTGCTCGGAGGCCTACTTCCACGCTGCTGCCGAGAACATCCAGATCCACGGCGGCATCGGGTTCACGTGGGAGCATCCTGCGCACCTGTACTTCAAGCGCGCCAAGAGCTCCGAGATCTACCTCGGCGACCCCACCTACCACCGCGAACTGTTGGCACAACGCATCGGCATCTGAGCGGTGGCATCTGAGCGCCCTCATTTTCTGACACGCTGATCGTCTGACCGATTTCACCCTCGCCTCGTTCAACGCCCACTGGGGCGTAGGCCGCTTCGGTGCACTCCGCCGAGAGCGGTTCGACGTCGCGCAGGTCGTGCGCGGCTTCGATGCCGATCTCGTGGTCGTCGTCGAGTCGTTTCGCTGGCACGACGGCCACGGTGTGCTCGACGACCTGACCGACGACGGGTACCGCGTTGAATCGCTCGAACTTTCCACACTGACACTCGGCGGCTTTCGACCGAGGTACGACGTCCCGGGCGAAGGGCGGTGGGAGATCGCGATCTGCTCGCGGTTTCCAATACGCGCGCGCCGCGAACTTCCCATCGGCCGCATCCCGCGCGACGCGGGCGGCGACCGTTCTGCGTTGATGTGCACGATCGACGTCGACGGAATGGACGTCGATCTGGTGGCCGTGCACGTCTCCTCGAAACTGTGGAAGCTCGCTCCGATGCGCCATCTCCGTGCCTTACGTCCTCAGCTGCCGACGCAAGAGCGGACCGCGATCGTGGCCGGCGATTTCAACCTGTGGGGTCCGGGAGTCTTGGCGGTACTTCCCGGCTGGCACCGCGCGCTGCGCGGCAGGACATATCCCGCGCACCGGCCGCACAGCCAGATCGACCACATTCTCGTCCGGGACGACACCACGGTCCTGTCGGGCGAAGTGCTCGCGCCGACACCTTCGGATCACCGCCCGGTTCGTGCTCGCCTCCGCGTGCAGCGCGGCCCGAACCCAGATAGAGGGGGTACCGTCGGCTAACTTGCCGTTATGCCAGAACCGGCCGCGCGTGCCCCGCGTGTCGCCCACGCACGCGTCGTTCGACCCCGTACGTCCGTGCTCGAACGCTTCCGGCGGATCATCACCTACCACGAACTGCTCGTCTCGATGACCCGCAAAGAGCTCAAGGTCAAATACAAGAACAGCATCTTGGGTTTCGCGTGGTCATTGCTCAACCCGCTGCTCTACCTCATCGTCTTCTACGTCGCGTTCGTGAAGATCCTCGGCTCAGGTGTTCCGGACTTCCCGATCTTCTTGCTTTCCGGCCTGCTCTGCTGGAACTTCTTCTCCTCCGGTCTGGCCGCCGCCTGCGGATCGGTCGTGGGCAACGCAGGGCTCGTCAAGAAGGTTTCGTTCCCGCGCGAGATCCTGCCGCTTGCCGCGATCGGCAGCATGCTCGTGCACTTCTTCTTACAGAGCTTGGTGCTGTTCGCCGTGCTGCTGCTCATCTTGCGACCTGTCGACTGGTCGTACATGGCGCTGCTGCCGCTCGCGTTGATCGCCCTGATGCTCCTCACCGGCGCACTCGGGATCCTGCTGAGCGCGACCAACGTGTACCTCCGGGACACGCAGCACTTCCTCGAGCTTGCACTCCTGGCGTGGTTCTGGGTGACCCCTATCGTGTACGGGTTCATGACCATCGACCGCCGTCCGGGCGGCTGGTTCAAGCACGTCTACCTCCTCAACCCGATCACGCCGATCGTGTTGATCTTCCAACGCGCGATCTACCGCAAGCTGGACAACGCGAAGATCATCAACCCGCCCGGGAAGAAGCTGAACGGAATCCTTCCGCACTGGCATATGAACATCTACCTGGGGTACCTGGGCTACTCGTTCGTCGTCGGTTTTATTCTGCTCGCGATCGCGATCTTCGTGTTCGGTCGCAGCGAAGCGAACTTCGCTGAGGAGCTCTAGCCATGTCCGCCGCAATCGAAATTCGTCACGTTTCGAAACACTTCCGCCTCTACCACGAGCACTACTCGTCGTTGAAGGAGAAGGTGATCAACTTCGGACGTATCCCGTTCGAAGACTTCGTCGCGTTGAACGACATCGACATCGACATCGAGACGGGCACGACGGTCGGGATCCTCGGTCATAACGGCTCGGGCAAGTCGACCCTGTTGAAATGCGTGGCCGGGATCCTGCAGCCAAACGAGGGCGAGATCGTCACCCGGGGTCGCCTCGCCGCGCTGCTCGAGCTGGGCGCTGGATTCCATCCAGAACTGACCGGCCGCGAGAACGTGTTCATGAACGCGGCGATCCTCGGCCTTTCGAAACGCGACATCACAAGGGTGTTCGACGAGATCGTGGCGTTCTCGGAGCTCGACAAATTCATCGACATGCAGGTACGTCACTACTCGTCCGGCATGTACATCCGGCTCGGGTTCGCGGTCGCGGTCAACGTCGACCCTGACATCTTGCTGGTCGACGAAGTGCTCTCGGTCGGTGACGAGGCGTTCCAGCGCAAATGCGTCGAGCGCGTTGCCGAGTTCCAACGTCAGGGCCGCACGATCTTGTTCGTGACGCACGCCCCGGATCTCATACGCAAGGTGTGTGAACGCGGACTTGTGCTCGACCACGGCGAGCTCGTCGCCGACGCCCCTTCGGGCGAAGCGATCCGAACCTTCCGGGAGACGCTGCAACACTCGGGCCTGGCCGACCCGACGATGGAAGCTGTCCATGCTGCGGATGCGGCGGCCGCCGAAGAAACGGGCGACCCCGCGACGCACGGTCACGTGATGGCGGCCGCCGCGAACCACCGCGTGAAGATCACCAACGTCGTGATCGAACACCCGGGCGCGCTGGTCGGCCGGCAGTGGTTGCTCCCCGACGAAGCGATGTCGATCCACGTCTCATACCATGCCGACGAGCCCACCGACGACCTGTTGTTCGGCATTGCGATTCACGACCAAGAAGGCAACAACATCTTCGGTGCCAACACCAAGGTTATCGACGTGCCAGTTCCGATCGCCGACGGCGACGGCGAAGTCACCTTCGACTTCGAACATGTGCCGCTGCTCGACGGTACGTATCTCGTGACGTTGGCGATCCAGACAACCGACGAAGGAACCGTGTACGACTGGCGCGATCAGCAATATCAGTTCTCGGTGATGAACCCGGCACGTACCGCCGGGCTGGTCTCGCTCCCGCTCGAAGTGCGTTTCGGTACGCCGGTCGCCGAACGCGTCGAAGGCAGCGGCTCCTGACAGAAGTGCACGGTATGCTCCCGCGTCGCTTGGCCCGAGCGCGACGGGAGATGTGATGTCGGTAGTGCAGCGCGTCAAGGGTTACGTCCGACCGAAGGCCGTTCGCAAGCTCGATGATGTGCTGTCCCCGCACTACGTGCGCCAAGAGGACGTCGCGCGCGCACTCAACGAGCTCACCCGTCTGCTCACCGACCGGTTCGACGCGGAAGCGGAGGCGGTGGCCGTACTCGGACAGCGGCTTGCGGCGCTCGGCGCGCAAGTCGAGCGAATGCAAGACGAAATCCACGAGCTGCGCGCCCGTCCGTGACGACATCCGCCGTGCCGGGTCCCGTCCTGTTCGACGTTCAGGCAACCCAGAGCACGAGCCACCGGGACCGGGGCGTCGCCCGCTACACCGCGGAACTTGCCGCGGCGCTGTGGCGCGCGCACCGTCCGCTTGTGCACAGCTTCTTGCTCAATCCCGACCTGCCGCCGCCCGGCTCGGTCGAACCGCTCGTCGCGAGCGGCCGGCTTTCGTACAGCGACCGCGGCGATCTCGGCCTCGGCGATGGCGCCCGGCTGTTGCATGTTGCGTCGCCGTTCGAGCTCGACGTGCCCATCTCGCGGCTGTGGCCAGCCGCCGCGGCGACGAGCGGTCTGCGCCTCGCAGTCACGCTGTACGACCTCATCCCCGAGATTTTCTCGGAGCGTTACCTTGCCGATCCTGGCCTCCGGCGCCGATATCGCGCCCGGATCGAACTCGTGCGTGCCGCTGACGCGATCTTCGCGATTTCCGAAACGACAGCCCGCGACGCGGTCGAGCGTCTACACATTCCCGACGAACGGATCGTCGTCGTGGGTGCTGCTTCGTCCATGTCGTACGCGCGCGCCGCGGTCGCGGACGAGGCGCGGGCTGCGGCGCGTGGGGTCGTGCCTGGACTCGAAGCACGCTTCGTGTTGTACACCGCAGGCATGGACGACCGGAAGAACTTCCAGGGTCTGTTTCGTGCGTGGGCGCGTCTGCCGGAGCCAGTGCGTAATGGGTGGCAGCTGGTGATGGTCTGCAAAGTCGACGATGCGACCCGCAACCACCTCGTGCACCTCGCGCGAGCCGCCGGGATCGAGTCTCGGCTGCTCCTTCCCGGCTTCGTTCCCGACCGCGTGCTGCAGCTGCTGTATCAGTCGACCGACCTGTTCGTGTTCCCGTCGCTGTACGAGGGTTACGGGCTCCCAATCGCCGAGGCGTTAGCTTGCGGGGCCCGCACGATCGGCTCGAACACGTCCGCCGTTGCGGAGCTGCTCGTGCCCGAGGCGACGTTCGACCCGGACAGCGACGACGCGATCGCAACCGCGATCGAGCGGGCGCTGACCGACGACTCGAGGCGCGCGATGCTCGACTCCCAGGCCCGGCGGCCGCTGCCGGGGTGGGACTCGGTCGCCGACCGCGTCGCCGGCGCGTACGAACAGTTGTTGGCGCGCCCACGACCCGCGGCGCGGCGTCGCCCACTGGTCGCGATGGTGACCCCACTCCCTCCTGCCGGAAGCGGTGTCGCCGACTACAGCTACCGTTTGCTCGCCGCGTTGCGCGCACACTGCGACCTGCACGCGTTCGCCGACGGATGCGACCGAGTCGATCCAGAACTCGGCCCGGCGCGGGCGCCGGAAGGAGTGGAGGTGTTGCCGGTCCGGCGGCTGGTTGATCATGAGCGCGCGCGCGGCGGATACGACTGCGTCGTGTACTGCCTCGGCAACAGCGAGTACCACGCCGGCGCGTTGGCGCAGCTCCGTCGGCGGTCGGGGATCGTCCTCGCGCACGAGGTCCGGCTCACCGATCTGTACGCGTTCGGTGTCGACGAGCCGGGCGCCGTACCTGGCGGTTTCGCGGCCTGCCTCGACGCGATGTACGACGGCCTCCTCCCGGACACCGGTGCAGCCGGCCGGCTCGCGGCCGACGAAGCGGAGCGGCTCGGCGTGTTGATGGCGGCCGAGGTAGCCGCCCTGGCTGATCGCTTCGTGGTGATGTCAGAATTCGCGGCTGATCGGGTCCGCCTCGATGTCCGCGCTGGCGACGCCGAACGCGTGTGCGTCGTGCCGTTCGGGATGCCCGACCCGGTCGAGGGTGCCACGCCGTCTCAGGCCCGCGGACCGATCATCGCAAGCTTCGGAGTGGTCAACGAGGTGAAGCAGTACTCGCTGCTCGTGGCATCGCTACCGGCTGTGCTGAAGCGTTGCCCAGACGCGCAACTCGTGTTCGTCGGACCGTGCGCCGACGCGGATCGCAACGAGGTCACGGCCCGGGCCGCGGTGCTCGGCGTCGGCGATCGTGTCACGGTGACGGGCGCGGTCAACTCGGTCGAATACGCGAGCTGGCTCGACCGTGCCGCGGTCGCCGTCCAACTGCGCCGCGCCGCCAACGGTGAGTCGTCGGCGGCGGTGGCCGACTGTCTGGCGGCGGGAGCTGTCCTTGTCGTGACCGCCATCGGCGCGGGACGCGACCTTCCCGATTCGGGAGTCGTTCCTGTCGCATCGACCGTGTCGGAGGGCGAACTTGCCACCGTCGTCGCCGATCTGCTCCAAGACGCCGAACGACGAGCTGCGTTGGCCGCCGCCGCGCGGTTATACGCCGAGCGGCACAGCTTCGAGAACGCCGCGATGAGCCTGTTCCGGGACGTCATCGTGCCGGCCACGCACGCCGGTCTGAGCGTGCCCCGCCTGCACTGAACCTCTCAGACGCCCGCGTCGAGCGTGCCTCGCCGTGCGGCGCGGCGGTCCTCGGCGGCGCGCCGCTGCACGCGTTGCATCACCGCAGCCGCGTCGCTCACATCGTCCCAGCCGTTGTCGACCGGCCGGCTCGGCGTCGCCGCCACTGCAGGAAGCTCGACCCGGTCCGCGGGCGCACCTCCCTCGTCGATCAGACGACGCCGACCACGCTCGTTCCCGACGAGGAGATGGTCAGCCGCGGCCCACAGGAAACGGCCGCTGCGGCCGCCGACCGATCGAGGTACGACGTCGGTATCGGCGACGACCATGGTGGCCGAACGCACCGCGCGCAGCGCCAGGCCCCAAGCCAAACAGTCGACGACGCGGTCGATCCGGGCCCGTCGTCCATCGGAGATCCGAAGCGGTGCGCCGCTTTCGACCTGCACCACGACCGCGTCGTAGTGGCGACCGCGCCACCACACGAGCGCGGCGCCGACCGGCCCTGCGATCGGACCCCGAAACTGGGCGGCGGAACCGCGACGCGACAGCACTTCGACGTCGTCGCCCTGTGCGCCGAGCCGGTGCACGGTCGCGACCGTCCGGTTGGCCTCGCCGTGCGCGGGCGGCGGGTAGGTGCCGACTACGAGGACGCGCACAGCAGCTCGCCCAAGCTGGCTTCCATCGCGTCGAGCACGACGGGCCACTGGTAGTTCGCAAGCACGTACTCGCGGCCTGCCTTCGCGAGACGCGCCGCGTCGTCGGGCGCGGCCGCGAGGAACGTGAGGGCCTGCGCCAACTCGAACTCATCAGTGAAGGTGAGACCGCCGCCCGACCGCTCGCAGTGCCAGCGAACCACGTCGCTGCCAGCGGCGGCGAGGACCAATGTGCCAGCCAACCACGACTCCATGATCGTGCGCGAGAAACTCTCGTTGGCGCTGGGCTGCACGTAGGCCGCCGCGGCTGCGAACGCGTCGGGGACTTCTGCGTCGTCGAGGAAGCCGAGGTCATGGACACGGCCGGAAAGATCAGCCGGAGTGTCGGCCGGGCTCACACCGATCGTCACGAGATCGAACGGCAGCCGGTATTGGCGGACCGCGAAATGGAACGCCGAAAGCAGCCAGTCCCACCCCTTGCCCCGCTCGCGTCGACCGGCGAACAGGACGAATGGGCGCGTCAGACCGTGTCGAGCGCAAAACCCCTCGGCGTCATACGTCGCCGGGACATGCACACCCGCACCGACCACCAGATGATCACCGAGCACGGCACACTCGTGCGCGAGCTGATGTTCTGGTTCGGAAAGGAACCACAAGCGAGCGACGTCGGACAATACAGGTTTCAGCACCTCGAGCCGCGCGTACGGCTCGTCGTGCAGACACGGCATCACGATCGTGCGCTCCGGCACGACGGCCGCGCCGGTGACGGTCGTCCAGAACAGGTAGGGCGACAGGATCACCGCGTCGTAACGGTCGGAGTTGACCACCAGATGATGGAACAACCGGGGAACCCGGAACAGGCCGTCGAGCCACGCGAGTTGGTCGGCCAACGGCACCGACGCGCCCGATTGAATGCGAGCCTCGATACGAGCCCGCGACCGGCTCGGCTTGGCCCCTTCCACCGGGAACCGGTGCACCACGACGCCGTCGTCGTCCGTGCTCATGCCGGGCGTGTACTCGTTTCGCCAGGTGTAATGATCGCGCGCGCACGTCGTGAGTATCTCGACGTCCCAGCCGCGCTGGGCGAGACCGTGAGCAGCTTCACGCATCACGGCCTCCGAACCGCCGACGATCTCGGTGCCGTACCGGGGCGGCACAAACGCGACGCGGCCCTTGTTCTCAGGCACTGGTGACATCCTTGCTCAAGCTGTCTGTTTCATGAGCGTGCGCAACGTGTCGAGAAGCTGCGGCCCGGTCCGTTCGATGGAGTAATGCGAAACTCGCTTCCGGCCGGCCTCGACGAGCGCCTGGCGGAGCGTTGCATCAGAGCGTAGGCGTTCCACCGCGGCGGCGACGACGACCGGATCCTTATCGGTCAGGACAAGGCCGCCGTCGCCGACGGTGTCCGGCACCGCCGACGAGGCGTACGCCACCACCGGCACGCCGAAATGCATCCCCTCGAGAACCGGCACGTTGAAACCCTCGTGTTCCGAGAGCAAGACGAACACGTCGGCCGAGCGGTAGTAGGCCAGGAGCTCGGCGTGGCTGACCACATCGGTGAACGTGACCGCGGCCGAGATGTTCAGATCCTCGGCCAGACTGTGCAAGGCACGCCAGTAGAGCCCGGCGCTTTGCCCTCCGACGAGTGTCAATCGGGCGCGCGGATCATGGACCCGGCGGTAAACCGCGAACGCGGCCAGCACGTCGTGCTGACACTTGTTGGGCGCGATTCGGCCGACCGTGAGCCAGTCAGCGCCACCGCCCGCCCGGGTGCGCTCGCGTCGAGCCATCAGGGCCGCGTCGGGGGCCGCGTCGTAATCGGTGAAGTCGATCAGTATCGGAGCGACGGCTGTGCGAGGGCAGTCCAGTTGCAAGAGCTCGTGTTCGTTGTACGCAGAATCGGCCAGTGCGAAACGGACGGCGGGTGCGGCGACCGCGAGCTGGCGGCGCCCCTCCATCATGCTCGTCGCCGCGCGCGGTTCCCAACGCCAGAAGTACTTCGCGTCGGTGATGTTGTGGTAATCGAGGGCCAACGGGACGTCGAGCTCACGGACGCGATCGAACAGCGGGCTGCCGATCGAGAAATGGTAGAGGATCCACAGATCGGCATTTCCTCTGACACGATCACCGAACGTACGGGGGTCGAATGCCTGCGCCCGCACGTCGGCGTGCGCGTCGACCGCGTAGATGTCGGACTCGAAGCCGGCATCGCGTAGGAGCTTCCGTAGCCGCAGGGTGTGCATCCCGATCGCATCTCGGCCGGCGAAGGTCGACAGGAACTGATGAACTTCGGTCACGACGTCGACGAATCCTGGTGTCTTTCGCCGGGATCGATGTGTGCGAGGCGCACCTCGAGTTCGTGCACGCGAGCCTCGAGGGCCTCGATGCGTTCAGCTGCCGCAGTGCCGACCGATGTGGCCGCCCAGCCCAACGCCCGCATCTGCTCGGTCAGATGGTGAACCGTGAAGAACACCGCCTTGCGGACGACCTTCTTCGCGGCTCCCACACCCGGGTACCGCGAATCGATCGGTGCGACGGCCTGCACGTTCGTCTGCTCCTCGAGCAGCGCGATCGCGGCCCGGATGTCGTCCGGCGCGGCGGTGCGCAACGAGAAGCGCGCCACCTGGTCGTATACCCGATCGACATAGTCGGCCGGGAAATCCGAGCGCGCACGGGTCTGGCGCGCGGTCGCTTCGATCTCGGCGCGTTCGGACTCGTAGGGAAGCGGACCGAGCGGGGAAGGCCCCTTCTGGGCATCGCGCTGAAATCCGTGCGGGAGTGAGTCGGGAAGGCGTTCGTTCGCCATGGCGGAGATGCGCACGCTAGCGCCTCACCGACGCTGCGGAACGCCTCCGCTAGATTCATGTCGTGCCGTCGGATCCGAATCACGCGTCCGCCACGGGCCAAGCCGTCGACCTCGACAGCGTGATCGGCGAGCTGAAGGCTCGAATCGAGGCGCGGCGACGGTCGGGCGAATACCCCGACGATCTCGAGGCGACGCTCGACGAGCACTTCGATCGGCTCGTCGGGGTGCGGCCGCGCTCGTCGCCGGCGTTGCACGACGAGCTCCAATCGGCGTTGCGCGAACTCAATCAGGTCGGGTTCTCGCGGGCGCGCATCGACCCGGCCAGCCGACTGCCCGGGGGTCGATTGGTCCACCGCACCATGTCGCGCGCGCTGAGCCGCCAGATCGACGGCGTGCTCTCCCAAGTCGAGCAGCAGAGCTGGCTCATCACGCATGCGATCGCGCTGCTCGGCGAGATCGCGTCGACAATCGGCGACGAATTCGACACCAAGGTGTTGCAACAGCTCGACGACCTTCAAGTTCGTCTCGCCGAGCAGGTACGCGAGGTGAACCGCCTCGAGTATCAGGTCGAAGAGACACGTGAACGCATTCCGGGTTGCGCGGTGGACGCGTGGTACGGCCAGGATCAGTTCACCGCGTTCTTCCGGGGCGGCAGCGACGACCTGCGCTCGCGGTACGCCGAACTCGCGAAGGAGTTCATTGACTGCGAACCGGTGATCGACATCGGCTTCGGCCGTGGCGAATTCATGGAGCTGCTGACCGAGCTCGGCGTCGCGGTGCACGGCGTCGAGCCCGATCTTCAGCTGATCACAAGCGCGCGCGGACGTGGGCTCGATGTCGAGCAGGGCTTCGCCGTCGAGTACCTGCGGAGCCTCGAGCCCGGCAGCCTCGGCGGGATCGTGATGATCCAGGTCATCGAACACCTGTCGCCTCAACACGTCATCGACTTCGTGTCGCTCGCCGCCGAGAAGCTGCGTCCGGGCGGCAAAGTCGTGTTGGAGACCGTAAATCCGGCGTCGCTGTACACCTACGCCCGCGCCTTTTGGGTCGATCCCGACCACGTGCGGCCGGTCCACCCGAGCTTCTTGGAGTTCTTGTTCCGCGAAGCGGAATTTTCGCGGATCGCGATCGAGTATCGCTCGCCGGTCTCCGACAGCGAAGCGCTCCTGCCATTACCGGGCGACGACCCGCAGACGCGTCTGCTCAACGAGAACTTCGAACGCATCGGAGCGCTGCTCTTCGGCGCACAGGACTACGCCGTCATTGCCACGAGATGAACTCTGGCACATGAGTATCGCGCGCGCAGAGGTCGTTTCGGCCGTCGAACGTCGCGAACGGCGCGGTTCGGTTTCTCACATCGGATCATTCCCGACCGGCGAGTTCGGCATCCATCAGATACTGGCGGCCGCTTCGCCGGGCGACGCGATCACCAACGCCGCGCTCGATTATCGCGACGTCCTGCGCAAAGTCGGACCGTCGGAGGTATTCGCGCGCCATATCGCGCCCAGCTCGGCTGGGGAGGTGAGACCGCTCAGCGAGTTCGCGGCGAGTGGTTCGCGAGGGCTGCTCGTCTATCACGCCTCGATCGGCGAACCCACCGTTTCTGCGTTCTTGCTCTCGCGGCCCGAACCGATCGTGCTCGTCTACCACAACATCACGCCGGCAAAGTATTTCCAAGGCATCGACGACACGTTCGCCGAACTTCTGGTGCTCGGCCGTCTCGAGCTCGAGTCGCTCCGTCACCGGGTCGTCCTGGCAGTCGCCGCGTCGCATTTCAACGCCGCCGAGCTCGAGGCGATTGGTTACGAAGACGTGCGCGTGATCCCGCCGGTGGTGAACCCGTTCCGGCTTGTTCGCACGGAGCCCGATCCGGAGATGCTCAACCTCCTCGACCGCGAATTCCAAGAGCCGATCCTGCTCTTCGTGGGACAACTGCTGCCGCACAAACGTCCCGACCTTCTCGTGAAGGCGATGCACGTCGCAACGACCTACTTCGGAACGCAAGCGGTGCTCCTGCTCGTGGGCCAGAATCGCTTCGCTCGGTACGCCGACGCACTCAGCGCGCAGGTTCGGGAACTCAACCTTCCCCGAGTGCACGTCGTCGGTTCCATTGACGATGCCCGGCTCGCGGCGATGTTCCGGCGCGCGATTGCCTTCGTGACGGTGAGTGAGCACGAGGGGTTCTGCGTGCCATTGGTGGAGTCGCTCGCGTTCGACGTCCCGGTGGTCGCTCGGGCGTGCGCGGCGATCCCCGAAACCGTGGGCGACGCCGGACTCCTCCTGCCGGCCTGGGCCGGCGCCGAGCTGGTCGCAGGAGCGATCGATCGCATCGTCTCTGACGCGGACCTTCGGCGGGAATTGATCGTGCGGGGCCGTCGGAGACTGCGCGAGCTGACCGAAGTCGACGCGAGCGTCGCGATGCTTGAGGCCATCGGCGAGATCGTCTGATGCGCGTGCTCTACGTGGTGCAGCGGTACGGGGAAGAGATCGCAGGAGGTGCTGAGCAGCACGCCCGTGCGTTCGCCGAGCGCCTCGTCGAGCGGGACCACCGTGTCACCGTCCTCACGACCTGCGCGAAGTCGTACGTGGACTGGTCCAACGCCCTCCCACGCGGCTGGTCGAACGCGAACGGGGTTTCGGTATTTCGAGCCTGGGTCGCCGGGCGTCGCAACCCGCACCTGTTCGGCCGGTTCAACTCACGGCTCAGCAATGCGCCGAGCGTGCGCCCGCTCGCCCTGCAGCGGGAGTGGATGCAGATGCAAGGTCCGTACGCCCCCGATGTCGTGCCGTGGCTCCGCCACCACGCACGCACTTATGACGTCGTGGTGTTCATCACGTATTTGTATTGGCTGACCTGGGCGGGATTGCGCGAGTGCGCAGGTGCAGTGCCGACGCTCCTGCACCCGACCGCGCACGACGAGCCGCCGTTACGGTTGTCGATCTTTCAAGAGGTGCTGCGCGCCCCCGACGCGTTCGCGTTCCTGACGCCGGAGGAGGCCAGTCTCGTGGCGGAACGCTTCCCGGGAGCTCCTGCAGGAGATGTCGTCGGCATCGGAGTCGACATCGACTCGCCCGGCGACGCCGACGCATTCCGGCGCAAGTTCGGGCTCGGCGCGGCTCCGTACTTGTTGTACGTCGGTCGGGTCGATCCGGCCAAAGGCGCGTCCGAGCTCATCGACTACTTCGTCGCTTACAAACGACGGAACCCGAGCGACCTCCGCCTCGTGCTGCTCGGTGAGTTGCTCGTCGACGATCCTGGCCGTCCCGACATCATCGCGACTGGCTTCGTCGACGAACCGACCCGCAACGGTGCGTTGGCCGGCGCGCGGGCAATGGTGCATCCGTCATATTTCGAGAGTTTCGCGATGAATCTGACCGAGGTCTTCGCGCAGCGTCGCCCGGCCCTGGTCCAACGCCGCTGCACCGTGCTCGAAGGTCACGCGATGCGCAGCGGCGCGGCCGTGCCCTACAGCGGTTTCGCCGAGTTCGAAGCCGCGGTCGATGAGATCTACGCGTCGCCCGGCCTCGCCGACGCCCTCGGTGAGGCCGGCCGCCGATACGTCGAACAGCACTACCGGTGGGACGTCGTCATGGACGGGTACGAGCGAACGCTCGCGCGAGTCGCAGGTCGAAACTGATCAGACGCTCGCTGGCGGCTTCTCGTCACGGTTGCGGGTTGCACGGGTGACGAGGTCGGCGAGCAGACCGATCGCGATGACTTGAAACGAGGCGAACAGGATCAGCAGTGTGTCGGCGGCGACGTGCAGGTGGAATTGGTACAGATCGACGATCATCTTCACGGTCCCGACCGTCAGCAACGTCAGGCCGACCGGCATGAAGATCCGTAACGGGTTGTACGACAGGATCATGCGAACAACCTGCGTCGCGTAGCGCCGTGTGTCCTTGTACCAATGGAACTTCGACTCTCCCGCACGCTTGGCGTACTCGATCGGTACGTACTTCACCGAGTAGCCGTTGGCGAGGAATGTCATCGTGATGGTCGTGACGCACGAGAAACCGACCGGGAGTTGGTTGAGGTATTGGCGCGCGACCTCGGTGCGGAATGCGCGGAAACCGGAGTTGAGATCTGGGATCTTCGTTCCGGTCAGGAAGCTTGCCAGCTTGCGGATCAGCCACTTCGCCGGGACCCGCAGCGCCTTGACGGTGCCTTCCTCGGTGGTGCGGGCGCCGACAACCTGGTCGTAGCCGTCGAGTTCTTTGACGAGTTGGGGAATCGTGTCGTTCGGGTAGGTCATGTCGACGTCGGTCCACACTGTGACCCGGCCGCGCGCCGCCTGTGTGCCCGCTTTGCGCGCCGAACCCGATCCCCGATTCTGCAAGAAGTGGATGAACCGGATGTCGTCGATCCGGGTGGCGACATCGGCGGAAGTGTCGGTGGAGCCGTCGTCGACGACGATGATCTCGTAGCTGTACGGCGACGCGTCCATCGCGGCCCGCACTCGTGTGACCTCGGCTTCGAGATGCTCAGCCTCGTTGTAGACCGGCAGGATGATCGAGACGTCCAGGTCGGCGTTGTCCTGCTCGGGTGTCGTCTCGGGGACCATCGGCGCAAGCGTAGCGACCGTGTCCCGGAGCCCGGTACCCCCAGGCGGAGCGTCGCGGCGTAACCGTCACCGTACGAGCATTGTGGTGCGACGATCACGGTGCGGGCGCCGATAGCCTCCGCTCGTGCCCGAGAGTCTGCCCGCGCCGGTCGTCGCGGACGCAGATGTGAAGGAACCATCCGATCTGGCCGACCGCGAGACGCGGTGGCTGCGCGGCCTCGCGTTCGGGACCGCATCGGCGGTCGTCGCGTTCGGCGCGGTCGGCCTCACCGCCGCAATTGCCGGCGTCTATCACACATGGGTGGTGTTCCCGATCGGGGCGCTCGCCTGGATCGGTCTGATCGCGCTCGCTCGCCCGGTGCTGGCCGCACCGGGCGACAACGCACGCACGTCGCATCTGGCTGCAGCCGCGGCAACCGCGTTCATCGGTGCGATGACAGCCTGGAACATTCGCCACGCGTCGCAGCACGTCCTGATCAATCGCGACGGCGGCGCTTACGTCAACGCTGGTCGCTGGCTCGCGATGCACGGCAATCTGCGCGTCGTCGCCGCGGTCGGTCCATTCGCACATCAGCCGAGTCTCACGTTCAGTTCGTACGCGATCTATTCGACCCGCGGCGGGATCCTGAGCTTCCAATTCGCGCACCTGCTCCCCGTCGTGCTCGCCGAGGCGCACAACATCGGCGGCGACCGGCTCATGTTCGCGGCGACGCCAATGCTGTCGGGGGTGGCGCTGCTCGCGTTCTTCGTCATGGCGTGGCGCCTGTTGCGTAGCCCGTTCGTTGCGTTGGCCGCACTCGTCAGTTTCGCGTTCGTTCTTCCCGAAGTGTGGTTCTCGCGCGACGCCTACTCCGAAATCCCGATGCAGGTGCTGATCTTCACCGGGTTGTGGATCCTCGTCGATCGGGAAGCGTTTCGTCGGCCGCGGATCGCGCTGGTCGTCGGCCTCATTCTGGGCATGTTGCAGGCCGCACGCATCGACGCGCTCGCGGCGCTCACCGGGCTCGCGCTGCTGTTCGCGATCCGGTGGCTCGTCACCGACGTCGGCGATCGGCGACCGGTGGCGGCCAGTGCCGCGGCGTGCGGCATCGGATTAATTCCCGGCGTCGTGCTGGGTTTCACCGACGTCTGGCTGCGCAGTTACACCTACCTCTACGACCTGCGCGCCGACGTGAAACTTCTCGTGGTCGCGATGCTCGCGTCGGTCGTCGTCGCGGCGGTTGTCGTTGCTGTGGTGCCGCCGATCGCGCGGCGAGTCCCGCAGCTTCCGAGGTCGGTCGCATGGGTGGCAGGTGCCGCGGTCGGGGTCGTCGGGTTCGGCTTGTGGTTTCTCCGACCCCGGCTGCAGCATGTGCACGGGGCGTCGAATGCGTTGGTGAAGGGCCTGCAGCAGGCGGCCGGCGTCGCGGTCGACCCGACCCGCACCTACGCCGAACGCACGATGATCTGGATGAGCTGGTACCTCGGTCCGCTCACCGTGGCCGCCGCGCTGGTCGCGGCGGCGCTGCTCGTGTGGATGCTGGTCCGAGGCAAGATGTGGTTCGCGCTCGCCGGCATCGCGCTGCTCGGACCTTCGAGCGCGATCTACCTGTGGCGGCCGAACATCTCCAGCGACCAGATCTGGGTCATGCGCCGCTACCTGTTTTCCGCCCTGCCGTTGCTCACACTGCTCGCGTTCGGACTCGTCGCGGCGCTGTTGGGTCTGATGCCGCGGCGTCTGCCTCGGGTCGTGCCCGTCGCGGCGGCGATCGTCATTGCCGCCGTCGCGGTCGCCTTCCCGATCTCGACGTTGCGGTCAGTGCCGGACATGACCGAGCAGCGCGGCGATCCCGCCGTGCTCCAAGACGCGTGCCGCACCATGGGAAACCACGCGGCAATCGTGCTGTTGCAGAGCCCAACGAGCCTCTTGTACGAGTGGGCGCCGCAAACGCTGCGCACCTGGTGCGACGTGCCGGTCGCGGTGATGGCGCTGACCGTGCCGCACCGTGACGCCCAGCTCTCCGGTCTGGCCGCCCAATGGTCGAAGGTCGGCCGCACCCTGTGGGTCGTCGCCGACCTGCCCGCGACGATTCGTGCCGCGCTGCCCGTGGCTTCGGTTCTCACGACACCGATCGTGACGAATCCGTACCACCTCGAACTGACATTGTTACGCCGGCCGAGCCACTACATGGGGGACCAGTTCACGTTGGCGATGGCCTCCGTACCGGTGAGCTGAGTCGTGCGGCACGGGTAGCGTGCGGCCGTGGCACTGGTCATCGGGCTGCTGGTCATCGGTTTCGCATGCGCGATCGCGGCGTGGTTCGTTATCCGTGAGGCGGGTCGCTTGGCGGCCGAGCCGCCGCCGCCGGTCTTCGACATGGAGGAGGCTTTCGAGTGGGTGGTCGAGCATCTTCCCGACCTGGTGGCCGCGACCCTCACCGCAGGTGACGTCCGGCGGATCCTCGACTTCCAGCTTGAGTTCTTCCAACGCCAGGGCGTGACCGGGAACGGGTCGAGTGCACACCCGCCCGGCGACGTCGTCGTCGGCGGCGCCGAGACCGTCGACTACATCGTCAGCCGGTCCGCGGCGACCGGCGAGGAGTATCTCCCGGAGCAGGTTCATGCGGTGGTCGAGACCCAGCTCGCCTATCTGCGGGCGATCGGGGCGGTCGGCGACGCCGCCGGACCCGGTCCCGACGACCCGAGTTCTTAACAATTCCGGCGCGCACGGGGGGCCGGGATCTGCTACAAAAGACGGACCGGAGAAAGGAGGTGGTCCAGCAGATGCACGATAAATCTGGGACCCTGGAGGTGCGCGGCCGCTAGGCCGTCAGCAATACGACTGGACCACCTGGCGGAGTCCAACCGCCGCACCGTCGCCGAAATTGCTTGCCGGGATTGGTCCCTCTGGCGTGAAGCACGGCGAAATCCGACTCAGTCGAGAGTTCGGGGGATGCGCGAGCATCCCCCGACTCGCGTCCGCGGTCCGCTTCTCGGAGCACTTGGACAACACCTGACGCAGAAGCCGTCCGGCGGAACGTTCTCCGCCACCAGGCCTCAGGACGCGCATACCTGCCGTCGGGCTGGCCAGCAGGCAAGATGGGGTACGAGCCCGGGCCCGACTGAGTTTGCCCTACCGTCCGGTGCTGCATGCGGGATCCCGGAGAGCTGATGCGGCCATCGAGCATCTCATCGTCACTTCGTTCGACAGCAGGTGACCGGGCGCGGCGGCGATGAGGATCGGCACGATCGTCGCCCGAAATTATCTTGCGCAAGCGCGGGTGCTGGGCGAGTCGCTGCAACGACTCGACGACCGCCTTGCCCTGTCGGTGCTTGTGCTCGACGACCTGGACGACGGAATCGACGACAGCACCGAGCTGTTCGACATCGTCCGACCGTGCGACCTTGACATCGAACCGCGTGAGTTTGTTCACATGGCGACGATCTACGACGTCACGGAGCTGGCCACCGCGCTGAAGCCATGGTTCTTGCGGCGGCTGCTCGAGTCCGACGACGTCGTGTGCTTCCTCGATCCCGACATCGAGGTGTTTTCGACACTCGAGGAAGTCGAAACACTGGCCCGCGGTCACTCGATTGTGCTGACACCGCACACCACCCGGCCGATGCCGCGAGACGGTCTCCTGCCGAGCGAGCAGACCATCCGGTTGGCCGGCGTCTTCAACCTCGGTTTCATCGCGGTGTCGCGCGACGCCGGCGAGTTCCTGTCGTGGTGGTCGGAACGGCTCCGGCGCGAATGCCGGATCGCCGTCGAGCAGGGCCTGTTCGTCGACCAGCGCTGGATCGATTTCGTCCCGAGTTACTTCGATCACGCAGTGCTCTTCGACGAGGGATACAACGTCGCGTACTGGAACATGCACGAGCGCGAAATCAAGCTCGGTGCCGACGGCTACGAGGTCAACGGTGGACCGTTACGTTTTATGCACTACAGCGGCTTCGATCCCCTTCGGCCGCATCTGCTGAGCAAATACCAAGGCGATAAACCTCGCATACTCCTCGAAGACCATTTCGAGGTCGCCCATCTTTGTTATCGCTATGCGACACGCCTGTTCGCCGCGGGACATCTCGAGGCTTCGTCGACCGCCTATCGGTTCGGTTACACCGCGCAAGGGATGCGCATCGACGGTCGGATGCGCCGGCTCTACGCCGATGCGCTGATGGCCGCCGAGGCGCACGGTGCCAGCTCGCCACTGCCCAATCCGTTCACCCCCGACGGTGCGGACCTGTTCGAGGACTGGCTGACCGCTCCGGCACCGACGGCGCCGCCGACTCGGGTCTCCCGCTACCTGCGCGCGATCTACGACGAGCGGGGCGACCTCAGTGCACACTTCGGCGACTTGGCCGGTCTCGGCGGAGACGAATATCTCGAGTGGAGTCGCAGGCATGGGCGCGCGCAGGCTGGCGTGCCGGCCGAATGCGTCCCACGGCCGGTCACGACGTGGCGGCCCCGACCTCGCGGTTTGAAACAAGGCGTGAACCTGATCGGGTACCTCCGAGCCGAGGACGGCGTCGGAGCTGTCGCGCGGGCGACGCTCGAAGTCTGTCGCCGCGCCGGATCCGCGGTGAGTATCCGTACCTGTACCGAAACCGGCAGCCGCCAGTGCGCGACGATCGACGATGCCCGGCCCGACGTACACATCACGTACGACACGACCATCGCGTGTATCAACGCCGATCAGTTCCCCCTGCTGAGCGACCAGTTGGGCGAGCAGATGCCGGTCGCGGTGTCGACCGTCGGTATTTGGGCATGGGAGGTCGAAGTTTTCCCCAGGTGGATGGCGAACAGCGCGGCGCTCGTTGACGAGATCTGGACCTACAGCGCGCACGGCGCAGCAGCGATCGCGACGGCCTGTTCGGTCCCGGTCTACGTGTTTGCCCCGCCGATATCGGTGCCGGAAACGGTCGGTCAGGTCGACCGAGCGGCGCTTGGCGTCACCGACGACTTCACGTTCTTGACCTGCTTCGACTTCGGCAGCGTGTTCGAACGCAAAAACCCGTTGGGCGTGATCGAGGCGTTCAAGCGCGCGTTCGCGCCGGGTGCCGGACCGCGGCTGGTGATCAAGAGCGTCAACGGCACCGCGGTCCCCCGGGAATGGGCGCGGATGCAGGCCGCGGCCGATGGTCGTGCCGACATCGAGATACGAGACGGGTATGAGGTCGAGGCCCGTCAACGAGCGCTGACGGCCGCGTGCGATTGTTACGTCTCGCTCCACCGGGCCGAGGGGTACGGGCTCGTGCTCGCCGAGGCGATGGCAGCTGGGAAACCCGTGATTGCGACCGCCTACTCAGGCAACCTCGAGTTCATGACACCCGAGACGTCCGTGCTGGTGCCGTACGAGCTCGAGCGGATCCCGGTCGGATGTGGACCGTATCCAGCGACGGCGTCGTGGGCCGAGCCCGACCTCGAGGCGGCCGCGTTCGCGATGCGCGAGTTGGCGGCGGATCCGGCCGCCGCCGCCGGCATCGGAGCCAAGGCACGCGAACACATCGCGCGTCATCACACCGCGGAGGCCAGAGTTGGGTTCGTACGTGAGCGTCTGGACGCATTGAGGAGCAACCGGTGAGCGATCTCGATCACAGCCATCCCCCCGAGGAACGCATCCAGCACGCGCTGGCGACGGGGCCCGACATCGACGCGCCCGGCCGCTACGGGATGTTCACGCGTCTCATCCGACGTTTCGTCGGACGTGCTGTCAAGTACGAGCGCGACTTCGGACTGCAAGTCGACGTCGCGTTGCTGGAACGGCTCCACGAGATGGAAGAGAGATTCACCCAGCAGTTGAACGACGTCGCCGCACAATTACGAGAGTTGCGCGATGACGATCAGCGCCAGCGTGATTTCAGCGAGCAACTGCTCGACAACGACCATCGGGCCCAGCGGGACACGTGGAGTGTCATTTCGCGGGTCGAGGCCCTCGAGGGGGTGCTCATAGACGTGCGGTCTCATCTACAGGACATCGATTCCCGCGCTGCGGTCGCCCACGCGATCGCATCGGGAGCCGCGGACGGACTCGATTCGCTCACACTGGAGTCGTCACAGACGAAGTCGGAACTCGGGGACGTGAACGGCCGTGTGGCCGAAGTACGCGACCGTGTCGTCCATCTGAGCGATGTCGCTGTTTCGCTCAGAGTCGAGGCCGACAAAGCGACCTTCGTGTACGACGAACTCACCGCGAGGCCCTATATCGACGAGGACCATCCGCTCACCATCACCGACCCTCAGGGTCGGACGCGGCTCGGGTACACGGGCGTCACCGGGCCTTGTCCGTTGTACCTCGGCTTCGAAGACATCTTCCGGGGCTCGGAACTGCTGATTCGCGATCGTCAGCGCGTCTACCTCGACGTCGTCGCCGATCGCGGACCCGTCGTCGACCTCGGATGTGGGCGAGGCGAGATGCTCGAACTGCTCACCAAGGCTGGGATCGACGCCAGAGGAGTCGACCTCGACGAAGCGATGGTCGATCACGCACGCGCGAACGGAGCCAATGTCGACCACGGCGACGCGTTGGAATTTCTGGTCAAACAGGCGGACGGCTCACTCGGTGCGATCTTCAGCGCTCAGTTCATCGAGCACCTCCCTGCGGGCCTGCTGCCCGAACTTCTCGAGATCGCTCGTGCGAAACTCGTTCCCGACGGGGTGTTCGTCGCCGAGACGGTGAACCCCCATTCCCCGCGGGCGCTGAAAGCCTTTTGGATCGACCCGACCCATCAACATCCATTGTTTCCCGAGACGATGCTTGCCCTGTGCCGGCTCACCGGCTTCGAGGAAGGAGAGATCATGTTCCCATTGGGCAGCGGCGATCTCGAGACCGACCTGCGGACCTGCGGCGAGTATGCGGTGGTCGCCGGCGCACGCAACCTTCGCTGAACGCGCGGCTCGGTCACGGCGATTCCACACGGGCCGTCTGTTCGATCCCGACCGGACGCCGCGCGCGATCGATGCTCGTACGCCGTTCGGGATGCACGAGATCGTGGGTCCGAACCTGCCCTCGTCGACGCCGGCGAACACTGCCCGCCGGGCCGAGCTCGACGACATCGGTGTTGTCGCCGAACGGCCGCGCGCACGTCGCAGTTATCATCAAAAGGTCGACTTTGTCTTGATAGTGTGCCGCGACCATGGAACCGAGGCTTCGCGCGATGATGCTGGCGCACCTGTCCACCCTGAACCTCTGGTTCGGTCTTTAAGGCTCCACCATCTTCACGGCCGGGTTATCGTGTATCGGCTTCGCGTTTGCGATCTATGCGGCGCTCGCGTTGATCGGGGCGCCGATCTGGTTGCTCGTCCGCCCGGCGGCACCGCCCATCTCGGATGCCCTGGCGTGCCCCCTCGTCGGGCTGGGTGTCCTGCAAGTGTTCTCGTGGTATTGGCTCCGCTACGCCAACACGGGGATGCTCGGCGGTCTGCCGATCTTGGCGGCCTGCGTCGCGGTCGCGCTGGTGGCCGTCGGATGGCGCCAGCACCTTCGTGTTCGCTCGCCGTCGTTCGCTGGGAGCGCCTCAACGGTCGGCGTGCTGGTCGCAGTCGCCGCGATCTTCGTCGCCGAGTTCCGCGTGCCGCTCAGCATCGGGCACCTCACCGCGGCTTCGATTTGGAACACTGACATTGCGGCATACGTCACCGTCGCCGGGAACCTCGTCTCCCACGGTTTCGCGGCGGCGGGCAACATCGTCGGGGTGAACCTCGGCGCGATGGCCGCCAGCGCGTCCGGTGGCGGTCGCCCCGGAACCTTTTCCACGCTCGCCGCCGCAGCCGCGGGCACAGGCCTGGGGACCTGGCAGGTTGCGCTGCCCCTCCTGCTGGTCGGCGTCGCGCTGGGCGCGCTCGCGGTTCGCGACGCGGCGCGTCTGGTCCTGCCCGGCAGCCTCGTCGCGGCGCCATTGATCGCGGTGCTCGCCACGATGGCTTCGCTGTTCGGATACATCACCACGAACTACTTCCTCGCCCAAGTTCTCGTCATGCCGCTCGTGCTCGGCGAACTGATCGTGCTCCACTGGATTGCTCGACAATCGACGTGGCGCGAACGCGTCGGCGGGCTCGTACTCCTCGTGGCCGTCGTCGTGAGCGCGACGTTGAGTTACTCGCCGATGCCGTTCTTGATGCAGCCGATCATTCTCGCCGCGGTATGCCTGGGTGAGCTCGGACGGGGCTGGCTACGGCGAAGCAGGGTCGTGGTCATCTCGACCGTCAGCGCCTTCGTCTTCACCTGCGCGTTGGTGACCGAGCCCGTCTGGCGCTCGATCCAATTCGCTCGTTCCTCGGTGAGCGCAGGCGAAGCGGGCTGGCCGCTCGGTTTGATGACACCGCTCGATGTGCTCGGGTTTCGGCAGGTGGTCCGTACGCCGCGTCCAATCGTCGGGACCTTCATCCTCGAAACGGTGATCGTCGGATTGGTGGTCCTGGCGGCGGTCTGGGCGTTGTGGGGCGCACAGCGGCGCGCGGCGATCTTCTATGCGTCAGCAGCCTTCGTCGTGTTGGCTTCCTACGCGGCCGTGTATGCCGACCGTGGATACTCCTACGACCAATGGAAGTGGATCTCGTTCTTCCAGCCGGTTTTCATCGCGACGGTCTTCGCGTTGGTGGCGGCCGCGGCTTTCGTGCTGATCGGGAAGTTGACGGTGCCCGCCCAGCTGACGGGCCGGGCAGTCGTCGCGATATTGGGAGTCGTGCTCATCGCAGGGTCGGCCCGCATACTGGTGACCGGAACTCGGAACAACCACGTCGTCTGGGTCGCCCGCGAACCAACGTTGCCGTGGAGCATCGTCGGCTCGCCGCTCTCGCAGCTCGCTGAGCGGCCCTCGATCGACCGCCTGAACGCCGTCAACGTCGATCTGTCACAGTGGGACACGCTGTGGGCGGCATATTTCCTCGAGCCGACCACCCGCGTGTATTTGGGATATACGGGCTATTTCGCGGCCAGGAGCTCCGCGCAATCGCCGACGCTCGAACCGGTGCCTGATCCGGGCGCACCGTCCAGCGTCCCGCGCTCGACATGGCGTCCGACTGGTTGGGTTGCGGTCCGCTACGTGCTGGTCGACCGGTGAACGGATCGACGCACGACGTGACCCACCCGGGGTCGCGCGCGCAGGCTCGATCCTGCGTTCGCGGCGACTAGATTCACCTTCCGATGGCACGACCGACTCGCTTTGCGCACAACCGATACGTCGGGGATAAGCGGACCCAGGTCGTCTACGACCTGGATCTGGCCGACAGTGACCCGCAGGTCGCAACAGCGCTCGACGAGCTGCTCGCGTCGGAACAGTTCGCGGCGTTCGGGCCTGACACGCTGGCGGAGGCCCGCAACCGCGGCTACCGGCCCCACCGATCGATCCGGCGGGCGGAAACCTCGGCGAACGCTCCGGCGTAGCCGCACCCGGAGAAGCAGCGGTGCGCGCGATCGACGTTCATGTGCACCCGTCGACACCGGAGTACGTCGATGATGCCCTCGGCGAGTTCGGTCCTGCCTGCGAGGCGTACTTCCACACCCGGTTACCGCACCACGATGTCGCCCAGATGGCCGCGGTGTTCCGCGCCGCAGATGTGCTCGGCGTGCTGTTCGCGTGGGACGCCGAAACCAATTCAGGATTGCCGCCGGTCACCAACGATTTCGTCGCCGGTTGCGCACGTACACATCCGGACGCGTTTGTGGGTTTCGCATCCGTCGATCCGCTGAAAGGCGACGCGGCGGTCGTCGAACTCGAACGGGCCGTACGCGACCTCGGGTTGCGGGGCTTGAAGCTGCATCCGACGGCGCAGGGCTTCCGTCCCGACGACCGCGCGGTATATCCGATCTACGAGACCGCCGACGCGCTCGGCATCCCGGTCACGGTGCACACCGGCACGACAGGTCTCGGCGCCGGAATGCCGGGCGGTGGCCGGTTGAAACTTGAACTGTCGCGCCCGATCCATCTCGACGCGGTCGCGGCCGACTTTCCGGGCCTTCAGCTCGTCATGGCGCACCCGGCGTGGCCGTGGCAGGACGAGCAGCTCGCGGTGGCGCTGCACAAACCCAACACCTGGATTGACCTGTCGGGCTGGTCGCCGCGCCGGTTCGCCCCCGACCTTGTCCGCAATATCAAAGGCCAGCTGCAAGATCGGGTGCTGTTCGGGACCGACTACCCGTTCCTGTCTCACGAGCAGTGGTTCACCGCCTGGGAGACCCTCGAAGTACCCGAGCCGGTCACCGAGAAGGTGCTGTTGCGCAACGCGCAAATCCTGCTCGGGCTATAGGTCCCAGCATTCGGCGGGTAGGGCGTCTCGCACACCTTTACGTTTCGATTCGAAGGCGACGTCCGACAGTGCGGCGTGCGAAGCGGTCGCGGCTGGATCGGCCGGGAGACCGTCGAGCGCGACCCATGACGTGCAACCGCGATAGCGCTCGGTCCACGGGACGGTGATCGGCTCGTCGAGCCGGCGGACCCGCATCACGATGACCCACAGAGGATCACGTTTCTTCCAGTTCAGTCGGGACGACACATATTCGTCGGTCCAGATCAGCTTGGAGGCGATGGCGTCGAGGTGCTCGGGATCGGTGATCGTCGCGACGTCGGTCACGTCCGCCCATCCGGCGATCGTGACCGGTTCGCCGACCGGCGATGCGGTCGCCAGATCGACCCAGTGCCGGTAGGCAGGCTTGAGGAGCTCGGCGCGCTGGTGCTCAGCCGTGGGATACAGCCACGCGCGGCGGGCGGAGAGCTCGAAATGGCGGCCGTCTTCGCGCAAGCCACCCTTGCGCACGTCGATGACCTGCTCGCCTTCGAGCAACGCGTGAACGATGGCCGCCCATTCCTTCAAGGCGGGTACGGCGACCGTCGATGGCGTGATCTGCGTGGGGGAACTCACGCGGGTCAGGATACCGATGTCGACGTGGCAACCGGCCGGTGTGAGGAGATCGCAGGCGATGGAGGAGATCCTGTCGGAAGGACTGCGGCTGAGTGCGCATTTCGCGCGCCCAGCCGGAGTCGCGCGGGTTCCCGCCTTGCTTGTCCTTCCCGGCTTCCCGCGCGGTGCGGGAGGTGCGGCCGCACTCGGCAATACCGACGCGACGCTGTGTGATCGGGTGGCGCGCGAGGCAGGTTGGGCAGGCCTGACGTTCACCTTCCGTGGGACCGGGCCGTCCGAAGGGGACTTCTCGATCGACGGCTGGCTGGCCGATGTGCGCGCCGCGGTCGACGCGCTCGACGCGCGCCGCGACGTGGGCGGAGTGTGGATCGCCGGGTTCCGTCTGGGCGGCACGCTGGCGATTGTCACCGCCGCGACCGACGATCGGGTCCGCGGCATCGCGACGTTCGCCGCGCCGGCCTCGCTGCGCACCTGGGTACGCGAACCGGCGTGGTTCCTCGAATACGCGCGACGGACCGGCGTGTTACGCAGCGACGGATATCCCGCCGACCCCGACGCGTGGATCCGTGCGATCTCCAACCTCGACCCGATCGACGGGGCGCGGTCTGTGTCACCTCGACCGTGGCTCCTCGTGCACGGCAGCGCCGACGATGTCGTGCCGGTCGACGACGCCCGCCGCCTCGCCGACGCGGCGGGCACCTGCGCCGAGTTGCGGATCGTCGCGAACGGCGCACATCGATTGCGTCACGACCCCCGCGCGATCGCCGCGCTCCTCGGCTGGCTCGACCACCAGAACGCGTGACGACGTCGGCGTCCTATCCGGCGCGGGCATGTTCCAACACGGCGGCCAGGGTGTCGTCGAGGCAGTACGCGGGCTCCCAGCCGGTCCGGGCGCGCAGCCGTGACCCGTTGCCGACGAGACACGCAACGTCGACCGGCCGCACGAGGTCGGGATCGACAGCGATCCGCAACGTGCGGGTCGACAAGGCGACGAGACGGTCGGCGATCTCCCGGACCGACACGCCGGCGTCCGAACACACGTTGTAGACCTCACCCGCGTCGGCGTGCAGGGCGAGGAGTCGGTACGCCCGCACGACGTCGCGAACGTCGCTGATGTCGCGTACCGGATCGAGCGATCCGACCGTGATCTCGTCTCGCTGTTCGCGCTCCGCGGTCGAGATTCGGTGCGCGAGCGCGGGCACGAGGAACCGGTCTGATTGGCCCGGCCCGGTGTGCGGGAAGGCCCGCACGCGCACGACGTCGAGCCCGTACGCGACGTGGGCTTGGAGCGCCAGGTACGACGCCGCGATCTTGCTCACGCCGTACGGGCTCGCAGGCCGCAGCGGCGCGTCCTCTCGGAGTGGGAGGTCCCGTTCGTCAACCCGCCCGTATTCCTCGGCGCTGCCGATCACGACGATGCGGCGCACGCCGGCCGACCGCGCCGCATTGAGCAGGTGCGCGGTTCCTTCGACGTTCACGCGCAACACGGCGGTCGGATCATCCCAACTTTCACCCACGTGCGACAACGCGGCGAGGTGGTAGACGACGTCGGGCCGATGGCGGTCCAGCGACGCGTGGATGGCGTCACGGTCGGTGATGTCCACGGGCTCGGGGCCGGCATGGTCGACGGCGACGACGTCGTCGCCGGCTTCGGTGCAATGCGCACGCAGATAGTTGCCGACGAAACCACGGCCGCCTGTGATCAACGCCTTCACGTCGGGATCCCGGCCTTTGCCGCCAGTCGGTACGCGTCGACGTGTTGATCGACGCACCGCGCCCAGGTGAATTGTGCGGCGCGTGCCGGACCTGCCACTCGCAGTCTTGCCGCGACGGCCGAGTCGTCGAGGACACGCGTCATCGCGTCGGCAAGTGCGACTGGATCGTCGGGAGGGACCAACAGCGCCGCGTCCTCGACGACCTCGGCAAGCGCCGAGCCGGACGTGGTGACGACCGGTGCACCACACGCGAGGCCTTCCAGTGCCGGCAGGCCGAAGCCTTCCTCGAATGACGGATACGCGACCAACTCGGCGTGGCGAAACAACGCCGGCACGGTGTCGGCCGCGAGGTATCCGGGTCGTATCACCTGCGTCGCCACCCCGCTCGCCGCGATCGCGTCCCGCGCCGCCCGTGCGCCCCACCCGTCGGCCCCGGCGAGCACGAGGCGCAGCTCAGGTCGAGAGGCGGCAACTCGGGCGAACGCGCGCACGAGCATCGGGACGTTCTTACGCGGTTCGATCGTGCTCGCAAACGCGATGTAGGGCGGCCGGATCCCATGAACCGCCAG
>Ga0182024_10002953_pt1 | contig 41383 bp, 34 predicted proteins | sample P32metaG_FD_120480 | JGI IMG/M metagenome (GOLD analysis project Ga0182024, IMG submission 120480) | Permafrost microbial communities from Stordalen Mire, Sweden - P3-2 metaG (Illumina Assembly) | ecosystem: Environmental > Terrestrial > Soil > Wetlands > Permafrost | place: Sweden: Stordalen...
CCGCACAGATGGACAACCCCACCGCGAAAAACACCGTCCGCACCATCGCACTCCTCGAGCGCCTTCCGAAATCCGCCATCGTCGCCCTCACTTTCGGCATCTTCACCCTCGTCGCCGTCATCGATTTCATCACCGGCTACGAAATCTCCTGCACCGTCTTCTACCTCTTGGCCATCGGCATCGCCACCTGGTACATCAGCGCCCCATTCGGGGTCATCATCAGCATCCTCAGCGATCTCTCCACCTCCCTCGCCAATATCCTCACCGGCCAGAAATACACCAACCGCTTCGCCCCCTACTGGGACGCCGCCATCCTCCTTGCCTTCTACCTCATCGTCGTCTGGCTTCTTCGCAGCCTCCGCCTCAACCAGATCACCCTCGAGTCCCGCGTCCGCGAGCGCACCGCCATCCTCTCCTCAGAGCTCGCCGAGCGCAAACGCCTCGAAAAAGAAATCCTCGTCATCAGCGAGCGCGAGCAGCAGCGCATCGGCCGCGACATCCACGACAGCCTCTGCCAGCACCTCACCGGCACCGCCCTCGCAGAGCAATTCCTCCTCCAGAAACTCACCGCCCGCAACGCCCCCGAAGTCCAGGACGCAGACCGCGTCGTCGGCCTCATCGAGGACGCCATCGCCATGGCACGCGGCCTCGCCACAGGCCTCTCCCCCATCGAGACCGAGGGCGAAGGCCTCCTCACCGCCCTCACCGATCTCGCCGCCCACTTCACCACCCAATTCAAAATCGACTGCCGCTTCCATTTCGAACAGCCCGTCCTCATCCGCGACTCCTCCGTCACCACCCACCTCTACCGCATCACCCAGGAGGCCGTCCACAATGCCATCCGCCATGGCAAAGCACGCACCGTTCACATCCGCCTCCGCAAAGCCGGCCCCCTCCACACCCTCACCATCTCCGACGATGGTGTCGGCCTCCCCGCCGGCGGCCACCCCCTTCATCAGGGAATGGGCTTGCGCAACATGAAATATCGCGCCTCTATGATCGGCGGCAGCCTTACCCTCGAGCACGGCCAGCCCGGTGCCATCCTCACCTGCTCCTTCCACGAGGGCTACATCCTGCAAAACCCGACCACATGACCGCCCTCGCAGACCGCGCCACCGCCACTTCCACCAGAGCCCGCCGCAAAATCTTCCTCATCGACGATCACCCCCTCGTCCGCGAGTGGCTCGCAAATGTCATCAACCAGCAGCCCGATCTCATCGTCTGCGGCCAGACCGAAGGCCGCGAAGGCTGCATCGACGCCATCGAAAAAAAACGCCCCGATGTCGCCATCGTCGATATCTCCCTCAAAGACTGCTCCGGCTTCGACCTCATCACAGAGATCAAACAGCGCGCCCCCCGGGTCGAAGTCATCGTCCTCTCCATGCACGACTCCCCCCTCTACGCCCGCCGCGCCCTCCGCGCCGGCGCCTCCGGCTACGTCGTCAAGCGCGAGACCACCCGCAAGATCTGCACCGCCATCCGCGACGTCCTCAAAGGCACCCAATACATCAGCCAGGACGCCGTCTCCTCTTCCGTCGGCGACACCCCCTCCGACGAAGTCGACCTCACCCTCCTCAGCGAGCGCGAGCTCGAGATCTTCCACTTCCTCGGCCTTGGCAACTCCACCCGCCAGATCTGCGAGACCCTCGGCATCAGCATCAAAACCGTCCAGGTCCACTGCGGCAACATCCGCGAAAAACTTAGCCTCCGCGGCGCCACCGACCTCCTTAGCGCCGCCGTCCGCTACCACGAGCACCACGCACCCGACCCCTCCTAGCGGAGGCCAGATAAAGCCAGCGCCCGCGCGCGCAAAGCCGAAACACCCAAAACGCCCCGCAGCCAGCCCCGGGAGCGCCAATCTCCCGAGGAGGAGCAAGGGAATAGCCGCGGCTGGGTGGGCGGGCGAGTCCCCCATATGCATTATCCACCTTCGCCGGAGGCGACACTTTTCCCCTGGGACGGGTGATATTTCTGGATGCACCCCTTCAAGAAAGGCCGCACATAACGCCGCTCCAGCCTGCTGAAAAGCCAAATTAAAATCAGATAACCCGCGCCCGCCAGCCAAATCAAGCACGCGTGGTGCCCAAGCCCGGCAATTTGAGTGACCACAAATATTCCAAAAACAAACAGCCAGTACGTGCACTCCAGAACAAACCATCGCCATCCCGAAAAAGCCGCATTCCAACTTTCAGAAAACAGCCGCTCCTGCTCCTCCTTTTCAAATATTCCAAGCTCCTTGAAACTCCTCCTGCTCAGCATCGATGGCCATACTCGGGACGGCATCATTCTGCGGCAGATCCAGCCGATCCCCACAAAAAAATCATCAAAAGCAGATAAATCCACATCGATTTTTCCTTCTAGTGAGAACCAATTATCATTAGTACGCCTTCTCGAACCCGGACCGAACCCACTTTCACCACTTCTCCACCAGCTCCATTAACAGCCGCGTCCCATACCCCGTCGCCCCCCTGCTCAGCTCCGGCCGCGACTTCGTACGATGCGCCACCGGCGCGATATCCAGGTGCGCCCAAGCCGTCTCCCCCGCGAACGCCCTCAGGAACGCCGCCGCCGTGCAAGCCCCCCCCGGCCGCCCCCCCGTATTCTTCAGCGCCGCCACCTCGCTCCGTATCTGCTCAGTGTACTCTTCATACAGCGGCATCGGCCACACCCGCTCCCCCGTCCTCTCCGCAGCCTTCAGCAGCCCCTCCTTCAAACTCTCCGACGTGCTCCAAAGCCCCGCCGCATATTCCCCCAGCGCCACCACACAAGCCCCCGTCAGCGTCGCCAGGTCAATCACCGCCCCCGCCCCGCAATCCTTCCGCGCATAAGCAATCGCATCCGCCAGCACCATCCGCCCCTCCGCATCCGTATTCAGGATCTCGACAAACGTCCCATCATAAGTCTTCACAATATCCCCCGGCCGGTACGCCGTAGCAGATGGCATATTCTCCGCCGATGCAATCACACCCACCACATTCCGTTTCAGCTTCAGCCGCGCGATCCCCGCCATCGCTCCCAACACCGCCATCCCCCCGCATTTGTCGAACACCATCTCATCCATCCCGTCCGCCGGCTTGATCGATATCCCGCCCGAGTCAAAAGTAATCGCCTTCCCCACCAGCGCAATCGGCGCCTCCCCCCGCTTCCCTCCCTCATGCCGCAGCACAATCAATCGCGGCGGCCGCCTGCTCCCCCCTCCCACCGCCGTCATCCCGCCGAACCCCCCCCGCTCCAGCGCATTCTCATCCAGCACCGTCACCTTCAGCCCGTCCCGCTTCGCCATCCTCCCGCACTCCTCCGCCAGCGTCTCCGGATAAAGCAAATTCCCCGGCCGGTTCCCGATCTCCCGCGCCAGGTTCGCCGCCGCCCCCGCGATCTCCCCCCGCCGCGCCCCCTTTCTCGCCTCCGCCAGCTCCCGCTCCTTCACGATCAGCCGCAGCCTCTGCACGCCCGCCACTTTCTTCTCCTTGAAATCCTGAAACACATACTGCCCCAGCACCGCTCCTTCCGCCGCCGCCCCTGCCCATTTCGCATACTTGCGCAGGTCCAGAGCCACGCTCTTCCGCCCTGCCTTCTGCAGCGTCCGCACCGCCGTCCCCGCCGCCGCGCGCAGCGTCTGCTCCATCACCTTCCCCTCATCCCCCAGCCCCACGCAAAGCATGCCCGCGTGATGCAGCAGCAGCGTGCTGTTCGCCCCCGCGGACCACTCCGCCTCCGCGACAGGGGAGGGGATCTCCCCCCGCTCCGCCTTGGTAAAAAAACTCACCAGCGTCTCATCCCGTCCCGCGTCCCCCCGCGTATCGACTTTAACCCTCACAATTGGATCACCTTCGCCGAGTGGATATCCTCTTCCGCCAAAAGCTTGTCAAGAACCGCCTCGCTCGGCGGCGTATCCAGGTTCAACACGGTAATAGCCTCGCCGCCCGCCTCATTCCGGCTCAGCGACATGCCCGCGATATTCACCCCGTTGCTCCCCAGCACGCTGCCCAGCAGGCCCACGATCCCCGGCCGATCCCGGTTCTCAAGCAGCAGCAGCACCCCTTCCGGCCGCGCTTCCACGTGGCGGTTATTGATCTTCACCAGCCGCGGCGTCGTCCCGAAGAACGTCCCCGCCACCGACACCGCGTCTCCGTCGCACCCCGCCGAGAGTTCGATTAGGTCCGTGAAATCGCCCGGCGCGCTCACCCGCGATTCCGTCACCTTGAGGCCCAGGTTTGTCGCCAGCGCCGGCGCATTCACCTGGTTGACCTCCCGCCCGCAAGCCGCGAGAAGGTAGCCCTTCAGCACCGCGCGCGTGACCGCTGCCGTATCCACTTCGGCCACCTTGCCGGAGTAATTGATATTCATCCGCTCGCACCGCTTGGGCGCGATTTGCGAGAGTAGCCGCCCCAGTTTCTCGCCCAGGGAAAGATATGGCCCGATGATCTCCAGGGTCTTGGCGTCAATGGTCGGCATGTTCACCGCGTTCCGGATTTCTCCGTGCAGCAACATCGCCCGGATCGCCTGCGCGATCTCGATACCCACGCTCTCCTGCGCCTCCGCAGTCGAGGCTCCCAGGTGCGGAGTCAGAACCACGTTCGGCAATTCGCGGAGCGGAAAATCCGGCGGCGGCGGCTCCTTCTCATACACATCCAGCGCCGCGCCACCTACTTGCCCACTTTGCAGCGCATCGAAGAGCGCCGCTTCCTCCACCAGCCCGCCGCGCGCGCAGTTGATGATCCGCACCCCCTTCTTGCATTTCGCCAGCCGCGCCGCATTAAGCATATGATGCGTCTCCGGCGTGGCGGGCATGTGCATCGTAATGAAATCCGACCGCGGCAGGATATCCTCCAGGTTCTCGACGAGCTCCACCTGCAGGGACCTCGCGCGGCTTTGCGAGAGATAGGGATCGTACGCCAGCACCCGCATCCCAAAGGCCATTGCCCGCCGCGCCACCTCGGTGCCGATGCGCCCCATGCCGAGCACGCCCAGCGTTTTGTCGTACAGTTCCGTTCCTTCAAAGCTCTTGCGGTCCCACTTGCCAGCCTTCACTGAGGCATGCGCCTGCGGGATCTTCCGTGCCAGCGACATCAGCAGGGAGAAGGTATGCTCCGCTGTGGAAATCGTGTTCCCTCCGGGCGTATTCATCACGACCACGCCATGCTTGGTCGCGGCGTCCACATCCACATTATCCACGCCCACGCCGGCCCGGCCGATGACCTTGAGCTTGGTGGCTGCCTCGATGAGCTTTGCCGTCGCCTTGGTCTGGCTTCGCACGACCAACGCGGAAAACTCAGGGATGATCTCCAGCAGTTGATCCTCCTTCAGGCCGGTCTTTACGATCACATCCAGCTCTCCTCCCCCGCGCAACTCGGTCACGCCTCGGTCGGATACAGGATCGGCAACAAGAACTTTGGGAACATCCATAAAAAATGAAATTTTGGGAACGTCGGGAATACTGCAATCCCCGCTGCTTGGCAACTCCTCCAAGCGACGTCTCGCGGGGGGGAAGGAAAGGCGCCTGCTTAGGTTTCCTCCCCTCGCCACCCTGCCAGGGCATTCCAGCCCAGGATTACGGCGCTGCTCAGGGTAAAGAACATCACCGGCAGCGCGGGGATCAGGTAGCGGTCCAGCGGGCGGCCCACCGTGGAGAGTAAAACGACGGTAAAATACCAAATCCCCGCTGCTCCAAACCACCATGCGCGGGTCGGGATGGGGCTCAGGAAAAACATGAGCGGCAGAAGAAGCGAAGTCAGCAGGACGGGAGCGAGATCGAAGAGCCAAGCGCTCAGGAGCACACCCTGGTACGTATCAAATTGCCCTCTGGCATCACGCTTCCTGCTTTTTTTCGCCGGTTCGTCCCCGTCCGCCGGCTTCCCGATCATTTGGTCCAGTTTTGCTACCGCCTCAGGCACGTGGATGATCGGGTCTGGCGTATCGAGCTCGAGCAAAAGGCTTCGCTGCGATTCCGGCTCTGCGTTGTCCGGGGCGACGTATCGCGCGCCGCTGGTGAGGTGCATCCGCACCATATCGCGCCAGACTTGCATCCCGTATTGGACCGGGTGCGTGCGGATGGCCTCCAGCGCAAGGGATCGGCAGAGGCGGTTCAAGTCTTCCCCGTTCTTGCCCTCGTGCCGCAGAATCGAGTTCAACGTCGGTACCACCGTCTTTTTGAGGATTTCGTTGTTGTTCAGGTGGGGCGGCTTGGTGCCGTCCCCAAAGACCTCGTGCTCGTAGGCTTCGACCTCGGAGCGAATTTGCTTCTTGATCTCCGGCTCGATCCCTCCGTCGAGACAGGTAAATTGAGCGGTCCGCCCGTAAAGGAGAACCCCTTCCTGCGGCTCGTCAGATCGATCCACGCCAAGCGTCCGGTGTTTGAAAATCTTCGCCCCCATGTACGGCACTGCAAAGGCCACCGCGAAAATCAATACTTGCGTCACCGCAAGCCGCATCTCCTTGCGGTAATACCAGAGCGTGCCTGCCGCGAAGAGCACCGGAAAAGGAAGCCAGACATTCTTGGTCACGGTCAGGAGCGCCGCGGCAATACCTGTGATCCAGAGCCAATGCGGTTGCCGCCACTTGATCGAGAAGAGCCACGTCACCAGCGCCACCGATCCGCAGAAAAAGAGCAACGTCTCATTTCGCACCAGATGCTCCAGATAGAGTGGCAGCCCATACACCCCATAAGCGTATCCGCATGCCGCCAGCGGGATAAGCGCCCGCCTGCCGTGCAGCAGCCGTAGCGCAAAGACAGAGAGCAGGATCGCAGCCGCCCCCATCGCGTGCTGGAGGAGCATGATGGAGTCGATATTGCCCCACACTTTTCCGCAAAAGGCGATGAGTATCGAGTACACCGGCCCGCGCCGTGGGTCCGTCTCCCACACGCCCGTATGGATCCACCGGAATGCCGAGTACGCGTATGAACCGGCGTCCTTCGACCAAAGGCCAACGGGCAACAGGTGAATCAGGTAAAGCCGGACGCCCACGGTGGCCGCGATGACCATTCCCCATACGAGAATCTCCGCCCACACCGGCATATCCGACAAGCGCCGGAAGCCGTCGCGCATCTTCTCTAGGCGACTGCCGGGCGGCCGGGCTGAGGCGTGATTTGGGGGGATGCTTTCCATGCTGTTCACGAAGCTGCTGGCGCCGGTTCCTTCTGGGGCGGATCGGCGTAGGGGAAAACCCAGAAGTGATAGAGCAAAAACTTGATCCCCCCCGTAAAGCTCTGAACGCACGCCACGATCAAAAAGCGGACGAGGTGGGTGGTGCCGTAATGCTTAAGACCGCTACGTCCGAGGAGATAATTGATGAGAAGGGCAAGGAGAAAGCACGCGATATATCGGCCAAGGCAATTCTTCCAGACCAGCGAGGTCCGAAAATTGACGTAATAGCTCCAGAAAAAGAGTACGCACGCCGACAGCCCGACGCTGAATGCGTAGGCAATGGAATCGGGCCACCCAAAAAAGTGGTTGGCCGCGGTGAGGAGCCCGTAATTCAATGAGGCGCTGCCGACACCGCCAAGGACAAAGAATCCGAGGCGATTGACCAATGGCTGTTTCGGCGGCTGGTTGCTGATTGTGGGCGATTCCATCAGGAGGGAGCCGCCGAATATGTGCTGGATTACGGCCTTGGCAAGCCTGTGTCGCAACCGAACCGCCTTACGCCCCGTTAGAAAATGGAGCCCAGGCTGGTGGTAGCTGCTCGAACCGATCTACGGTTGTTCCTTCACGCCGGTTAAAATCCCATACTTCAAGGCCCCTGTCTCAAAGGCCATCCAGATGCGAAAAATCGTGACGGCGAACACGCGGTTGCGTGCGTGCTGGTTTACCAGGAACTGGAAATAACGGGGCTCTCGCACGAGTCTCGCGAGGAAACGCCCGGCGCAGAGGGGCCAGGTACGCTTCACGTTTTGGCTCACGTCCTCCTCATGCTCGACGGTGAAACCGTGCAACTCGAAGAGGCGCCGGTATTCGGCAAACGAGCCGAGGGGCGCCATCCGGCCCTCGCGGCAGGCGGGCTCGAGGAGCAGCTTGCGCTGGGTGGCCGAGGCCCGCGGATGCGCGAGCCACGCACATACGACCAGCCGCCCGCCAGGATTCAATACCCTGGACGCCTGTTCAAAAAAGGCTGCGAGGTCGGGCATGTGCTCGCTGCTCTCGATGGCGATTGCGACGTCAAAAGCCTGATCCTCCAGCGGATTGCGCAGCCAGTCTCCAAGCACCACCGATACCCTCGGGACGGGATGACTCTTCGCGTATTGAAATTGCGCGGGCGAGACCGTCACGCCGGTGACCTCCGCACCGTAATCCGCTGCCAGCATCCGCGCCGTCGCGCCGTAGCCGCATCCGATATCGCAGACCCGCGTACCGGACCCGATTTTCCCCAGGGCCGCGACATGCCGCACCATTTGCAGCGTCGCCTCGGTATGGCTCTCCCTCCCGCTCAACCAAAGGCCGTGGTGTACGTGGTCGCCCCAGATATCGCGGTAGAATTGGTCAAGCTCATCGTAATGCTCAGCCACGGACGAAGTAATCAGGTCGTGGCTGGCGGTGATCACTTCGACTTGGGAAATTTAAACCGGATTTCCACGCGTCGGTTCGACTGCTCCAGCAGTTTCTCCTGTTCGATCGACGCCTGGGAATGCATGTCTACCGGCTTCGGTTTCACCAGGAAATTCGTAGCCCCATAGCCGGCCGCCTGGATGTGGGCCGGGTTCACGTCCACATTCTGGATGAGCCACAGCCTTACCGCATCCGCGCGGTTCTGGCTCAATTGCAGGTTGTAAGCGGCGTCGCCGAAGGAATCTGTATAGCCCTCGATCGAGAAAGTCACGTTCGGGTTCTGCTTGATCAACTGGCCGAGCTTCCGGAGCTGCTCGATCGCCGCAGCCCGGAGGTCCGCACTCGCGAATTCAAACACCGCTCCACCCGGCAGCGTCACTGGTGCATCGCCGGAGTGCAGGCCATGGCCCAGCAAAGTATCCAGCCGTCCAGAGGCCGCCGCCATGCCTGCCGCGTCGTTTTGCGCGGAGTTGGAATTGGTATCCGGCAACTGGATCATCGGGTGCGCCACACTTGGCGGCTGATCTTTCAGGATAGAGTCCTTGAGCGAGCTCAAATCTTCATCCATCGCTTTCGTGGCATTCTCCTGCACCCGCTCGATTGCCTGGACATCATTCGAGTTTGCCGCAGGCTTGTCGTTCGCCACCGGCTTAACCAGCTCTGGCGCGGGCGGTGCCCCCGGCGTCATTCTTCCGTCGGTGACCTCCGCCATCGGCTTGTCATCGGGGATGTCCAGTGGCTTCAGCGCGGGCTTTTGATCCGCCGTTTTTTTGGTCTCCTGTTTCTGCGGCTCGTCCAGCGCGCTGTCGGGAATAGTGAGCCGCTTGATGTTGAATATCCGCGGCACCAGGCGGTCCACGGGCGCGTTGAATTGCCCCAGGTGCGTCTGGCGGAACCAGAGCACGACACCAATATGGAATATCACCGAGGCCACCAGCGCCCAGAAGAGCCGCCGGCGGATAACCGGCCGCTCCATTGCGTCGGATTGGTAAGTCTCCAGCGGGTTCATGCGTTCCCGGGAGCATACATCAGCTTGCGGGCGCCTCAACTTCTTCTCGATCCCTGCTAACCGTGGACCGACCTTGGGTTTAAACCTCCGGCCAGCGCGCGCTGTCCATCTTTCCACTTCCTACTTGCGCGCCCGTGCCCCTTACTCCTCCCAGATGAGCCGCTTCAGCCAATATCTGCGCCGCCACTACCGTTGCTGGAAAAGCCGGCTTACCCAGATTCGCGACACCCCGCATGCCATCGCGGGGGGAGTCGCCATTGGCCTCCTCTTTGGGTTCACGCCGCTGCTTGGTTTCAAGACGCTCCTGGCAGTGCTCGTGGCGTGGCTCTTCCGGTGCAGCAAGCTCTCCGCTGCACTGGCGGTGACTTTTCATGATATTTTACTGCCCATCTGGCCGGTCATCCTCCGGTGGCAATTCCAGATCGGCTTTTACCTCCTCTACCGGCCCCACCGGCTGCCCCCCAAGGTTTCGTTCAAACACTTCCATTACGAGAATTTCTTCTCGTGGAAAACCCTCCATGTCCTCTGGCCAACATTTGTTGGCTCCGTGGTCCTCGCGGCTCCCATATCCGTCGCCGTTTACTTCTTAGTCCTCGAGATTGTAACCCGTGCCCAGGCTGCAAGGGCACGACATGCGACGCGCACGGATACCCCCTATGAATGGCGTGACTAGCCATGCGCCAAATAGGCGAGCCAATAGAAGTAGAGCCCGTAAATGACGATGCAGGCGTAAATCACCGCGCCCCACCAGCCGCCGCGGCCCTTCCCCGGCTTTTGCATATCTGCCGCAATGAAGGGCAGCAGCGGCAACCAGATGGCCCCGCTCGCGAAACTAGAGAGGGTGCCGGAAGTGAATCCGGCAAAGGTGGCGATCCCAGCCACGATCGCGCAGATTGCCGCCACAGCACATGGCGTGCGACGCGCATCGGCCGGCCATCGTGCGAAGTACCTCCAGGTCGCGACTAGGGCAGCCGGCGTTGCAAACACCACCTGCATCGGGAAGAAGAGCAACCCCTTCGCCGATGGGGAGAGGTTGCCGCGCATGAAGAAGCACGGGAGCCACCCCCCGGGCCACCAGAAGAACGCCGTCGAGGTGGCGCAGGCGATCATTGCGAACCGCCGTTGCCAGCGCCGCGTGAAAGTCATCAGCCATAACAGAACGGCCCATCCTGCCATCAGCACCGTCGCCGGCCCGAAGACCGTTCCCGTCCAGAAAAACACCGGCAGGACGGAAAAGAGAAGCAACGTCCGGAAGGCCGTTGTCTTGTCAAAAACTTTTCGCGCGCCATTGAACACAGCCCAGGCAGCCGCGCCCCAGCAGAGCAGAGCGGGCAGGTTAAAGCCCGCGCTTTGCGATCCTAGTAGCGTCGTACCCAATTCGCGCAACCCGACAGTGAGGCGGTCTCCAATGGGGAGTGTGCTCTGGTCCGGCATCGCGGCCAGTCTTCGGTCGATTGGCATCGCATAGAGATATGCCACCCTTAGCGCCAGCAGGTAGGCTGAGGCGCCCATCGCCGCCACCCGCCAGCGCACCCCGCTCCCGTATTGCTCCCTCACCGGCCATATGAATAATGCATAACCGAGAAACAGAACCACCCAGCTCGTCACAATGGCCGGCACGATGGCCGCGATCCAGGGCCAGTCGAAGGCTTGGGCACAGGTCCATAGCACCCCGCTGCGCAGAAAGAGCGCGAGCAGCGATACAAAGAGGAGACGCGAGAGCAATGCTGCGCTCCGCCTCTTTACAAGGGGGAGTTGCGCCGTTTTGAGCCATGCATTCAGCACCGCGCCGGATGCGAAACCGAGCAGGTTCGCCGGGCCCAATCCAGCCCGCAGGCACCCTGCCATCCCGAGGAACACCGCGAAATCGACCGCCCATACCAGCCCAGTCTTTGCCATCGCGAGGCCGATGCTCTCGTGCGACTCCCGCCAACCGGAGAGCGCGAGCAGCCGGCGGAAATACGTCAGTATGACCCCTGGCCCCATTTTCGATTGCCCCAGCTCGCGGTCCCGGAAAGAGATCGGCACCTCCGCTACCCGCAGCGCATCCCCTCCACGCACTAGGATTTCCAGGGCTATTTTGAATCCCGCCGCATCGGGCGGAATCTTCGCCAGCAACTCCCTGCGCACGGCAAAGAATCCCGACAAGGCATCATGCACATCGGTGAGCGGCCACGCACAGGCCGAGGCCGCCCTCGACATAAGGCGCCGCTTGCGCGACCAGCCAGGAGTACTACCCCCCGGCGCGTAACGGCTTCCGATCACCATGTCTCTCTCCCCACGTATGACGGGGAGCGCCAGGTCGGGGATCTTCTCCGGAGGATGAGAGCCGTCCGCGTCGATGACCAGCACCGCGCCGGCAGTTGCCGCGCGCGCCCCGGCCAGCACGGCGCCGGCGAGCCCGTCCTTCGGCTTGTCCCGTGCCAAAAGGGTTACAGGGTGCGTTTCGCTCAATCGCCTGACAATCGCCTGGGTTTCATCCCGCGATCCGTCATCCACCACGATGATCTCCATCTCCAGGGAGGCACCACCCGCCAGGATCCTCCCGATAATCCCCTCGATATTCTCCGCCTCATTCAGCGTTGGAACGATGACCGCTATGCTCGGGGCTACAGGCAGCATTCGCGGAGAGAATCGATTTGATCCCGGGGACGCAAGCAGGAAGGGAGGGTTCGAAGGTGGATTCGCCGTCGCCGTCGCACCGTCCGGAGCCCTCTCAGAGGCCCACAAGGGCTGGCTCACTCAACGGTACCGGCACAGCCGGGGCCTGCCGCCAGCCTGATTCATCTTTCAGAAAAACCCGCCGTTGATACTTGACGAATACCTGCCGCAGCGGTTGCAGGTTCGCGATCGGCACGGCAACCTCCACCCTGCGTCCGTCCACGCGCACACTGGCCATCCGCAGCAAGCCTCCGGTCAGCGCATCCTGCAATGGCACGCATTTCGAGGAGCTGGGGAGCGGAAGAATCCAGCGCAGACTCCCTTCGGTAACGCTCTCAAGAGCCAGGAGCACGTTGCCCTGCGCCAGGTTGCGATGCGAAGGCCGTAGCCGAATTTGAATGCGCAGCGCCCCGCGGTCAAAGGTAGCCCCGACAATCTGGTGGTGATGATCGACCTGCTCCTGGAGCGGAGCATTGTAGAAAACCTCCTGCTCCGTCGCGTAGCTGGAAAAACGCTTCCGGCTTAGCGCCATCTGGCTCTCGTGCGCCAGAATTGCGGAGCGCTTCCTCTCCACCTCCTCCGGCGTCAGGCGCAGGCTAACTTTTCCACGCTCGGATTGCCGCCGTGGCGCGTGGATGATGAAACGCAGCATCTTGGGAGCCCGCTCCAGCCTCATGATTGCCAGATGCACCAGCACGAAGAGCGCCGAGTGATCCGGATGCGCGTCGGTCGCGGATGGGATAACGAAGACCGTCGGCTCCCACTCCCTCATCTCCGCCCAGAGCGTAAAAAGCACGCCTTCCTCTGCCCTCATCAGGAGATCCGTCATCCCCTGGTCAGGCAGCCCCAGGAATCGGGCCGACCCTTTCGGCAACCCCAGCAAATGCAGCGCGGCGAGCGCTTCCTTTCGCCGCCGCCGCCCCCACCGAGCACGGTCTATGGTGCTAATCTGGAGCTTCCTCTCCACAAAACGCTGCGGCCACGGGTTATTGTCGCCATCCGTCGCAAAGAGCACGCGCACCTTCGCTCCCGCCTTTACCGCCCGTTGGATCAACCCGCCTGCCGCGAGCGATTCATCGTCCGGGTGAGGCGCAAGGATCAGTAGCCGGTCTTTCCAGGTCAGTTTTAGAGGATTCATCGTACAGCTTCTTCTATTCTGTAATTCCTTCGATTCGCTTCGTAAACGGATTGAAACCGCGCTCCAGCGCTTGTGTCCACACCAGTGCTACGGTGCCCTCGCCAGATGCGAGATCCAGCCGGTGGTCCCCAGGGGCGATCTCCTGCGAGCTCTCGAGCGGTGCTCCGTCGATGCTTCCCGCCAGCTTGCCCGTATTTGAAACGATCGAGTATTTCGCCTTGATGTCCGTATGGAATTTCATCGTGGGCCGCACCGTCCCCAAGCCCTGGCCGGCAACCCATACCTTCCCGTCCCCTTCGATAAAGTTCGCTCGCAGCCACTTCTCATCGGCCGGCCTCAAGCGATGATTCACCACCACGCACACTCCCTTCGCAATCAGATTCTGCCGCACGTCGTTTGGGATCAGCCCAAGGTCGATCCGTCTCAACGTGACCCCTTCCAGCACCCAGTAAATTGGGCGATTCCTGAAAATCGTTTCCCCTTTGCCATCCATCACGAGGTCGTTGGGATTGGTCAGGTGCAGTACCGCCGCCAGGTTTTGCTCGAATGGAGCCATTTCATTGTCGAGCGGCGATTGCTGCCTCCAGACAAGCGCCACCTCCCCTCCCAGCAGCAGCAGCGACATAATCGGGATCGCAACGCGCGCGGGCCAGCTCGTGAGACTTAGCAGGTGAAACAAAAACGGCAGCACCGTCAGCGCGACCAGAGGCGCCACCGGTGTAAAATCCTGTGCGGTCACCAGGGGCCAATAGCTGCGCAGCAGGAAATAATAGGCGCCGCACGTCATAAGGATGAGCGCACGGCCAGCCCCGATCTGCTCGTGGGCGCTCGAGTGCATGCAGAGCCAGCCAAGCCCCAGCAGCGCCGGCAGCGACATCGGGAAGAGCCAAAGGTGAAATCCCGACTTGCCCCATTTTCCCAAGCCCGGCACTGCGTTGTGCCGGATTACGCAATAAAACATCTGATGCAGCGCTCCCATGACCGCAAAAAAGCCGATCAAAAGCGCCGGCACAATGATCAGCCCGGCAAGGATGAGTCCCGCCGTTTTCAAGATAGCCACGATATTCGTTTCCCGCCTGGAGAGCACATGCAGGGCGATTAGCCCCACCGCTCCGGTACCCATCGAGAGCAGAAGCAACGTCGTCTTCATCGAGACCGCAAAGCTCGCCCCCATCGTGAGCCCGAAGAGGAACGCACGCCGCCCTTCCATCGGCCCGGTGATTGCCAGCCACACGGCGGTCAGCCAGAGTGTGGTCCAGAGGTCGTCCGTCCGGAATTCCGTAGTCACCAGGAAGAATATCGGCACCCCCCCTGCCACCATCGCCATCCAGACGCCCCAGCGCTGCACGTAAATCGCCCGTCCGATCAGATAAATCAGCCACAGATCCGTCACATAGAGCGGCAGCATCGCCAGCCGCATCGGGACCACGATCCAGGCGTGCTCCCCGATCATCCGGAATAAGGGGGCGCACAGCATCTGAAATAGCGGGCTGTGATTATCGAAAAGATCGCGGTATTGCAGCAGCCCGTGCGCCCAGCCCCACACCACGTGCAGATGTTGAGGTTCGTCCGAGTCCACACGGTAAACGAATGCATATACCACCCGCAACGCGATCAGTCCCGCCAGCGCCACTGCTACCGCCCATGACTCCGCGAGTCCGGAGACACGCTCACGCGAGTCCGCATCCGCGTTTGGATTAATGGTGGGTGAGGGCAATACGGCTTCCGGTACCATGGAGGCGGCGACTATCGGGGACGATGGGTTGCTCTCCAGTTTCGTGCAAGTTACAGATTTTTAAGGCATCTGTTAACCTTGAAAAGCCCTCGCTGCGCTTTTCTTTACGCCACTTCGCTCAAGCGACTACCCCAGCAGCGGAATCCGCAGCGTAAAATCGGAGCCAATCCCCTCCACGCTATCCACACGGCACTCCCCTCCGTGGGCCCGTGCAATCGCCTGTACCAGGCTCAATCCCAGACCCAGGCCCCGCTGCGAACGGCTTTTGTCTCCCCGGTATAGCCGCTCCCATACCCGCGGCAAATCCTCCCGCGGGATGCCGATTCCCGTGTCGCGCACATGGAGGATCACCTCGCCCGCCGCCTGGTTGACTGCCACCTCCACCGTCCCACCCGGCGGGGTGTATTTCACCGCATTGTCCAGGAGGTTTCCCACCGCCTGGCGAAGGCGGCTTTCATCGGCTATCGTCACGCACTTTTCCGCCACCGAGAGGGAGATTGCGACGCCCTGGTCTTCCGCGACTTCCGCATAGAACTCCGTCAATTGCCCAGCCAGCCTCGTCACATCCACGCGCGTCAGGCTCAGTTTCATCGCCCCCGTCTCGACCTCGGAGATATCCATGAGGGTATTCAACATCGTGATCACTCGCTCGCTCTCCTCCACGCAATCCGCCAGCGCCTCCTGCGAAATCGCAAGATCTCCGGGGTTTCTCAACGCCAGCTCCGCCACCCCCCGCAACCGTGTGATGGGCGTGCGCAGATCGTGCGCCACATTGTCCAGCACTCCGCGCATCCCTTTCACCAAATCCTCGATTTTCTCGAGCATCTGGTCGAAGGAAATCACCAGCTCCCGCAATTCGCCCGCCGTATTCTCTGGCGAGATCCGCGCATCCAGCTTGCCAGTCGTTACGATGTTCTGAACCGTCGCAGTCAGGTCGCGCAGGGGACGCAGCGCCCGGTTCGCCATCAGCGCGCCACCCGCCACGGCCAGCAGCAACACCGGGAATGTCACCGCCAGACAGCTCTCCACGAAGTGCTCGAGCAGCACGCGCTTGCGTCCCGCATTCCGCCCGATCTGCAGCAAAAACCCGTTTTTGAGCCGCGTATTGGCAAAATCGAACGCTCCACCCTTTTCAAGATTGACCGTGAAAAGCCGTTCGGTCGGCAGGATCGACCTGCCCTCCAGCGCGCGCAGCGCTTCCGGCCCCTGCGCATCGCTGTATGGCAGGCTCGCGAAGAGCGTCCGGTTTCCCGCATCCGAGAGGCGAATCAAAAACTCATCCGAGCGCTTCTGCGAGGCGTCCCAACGGATTTCAGGGATGCCGGCGTCCATGTAAGTATCCGCCAACTCCTTGACCTTTGAGTGGAGAAGCTCCGAGTTCGCCCTCCTGAGCGTCCCATCCAGAGTCCAATAAACAAAACCGAAGAGCACTGCCAGGCTCAGGCTGAACAGCCCGCAATACCACGCCGTCAGCCTCACGCTCACCAGCCTGCTCGGCGGAAGCGCCGGCCGCTTATCCGTTCGCGGGCTTGAGGACATATCCAACGCCGCGGATCGTGTGAATCAACGGCGTCTCAAACGCCTTGTCGATCTTCGTCCGCAGCCGGCACACCAGCACGTCCACCACATTCGTCTGCGGGTCAAAATGGTAGTTCCACACATGCTCCATGATCAGAGTCTTCGAAACCACCCGGCCTGTGTTGCGCAACAGGTATTCCAGAAGCGCGAACTCCCGGGGCTGAAGGTCAATCTCCCGGCCCGCCCGCTCCACGCGCCGTTTGAGGAGATCCATCACCAAATCACCCGCCGTGAGCCGCGACGGCTCCCCTTGGTCACTTGCCCGGCGGATCAGCGCCTGGATCCGCGCCAGAAGCTCGGAGAACGCGAACGGCTTCGTCAGGTAATCATCCGAGCCGATCTCCAGCCCCTTCACCCGGTCATCCACTGAGCGTTTCGCGCTCAGCACAATCACGGGCGTCTGGAGCTGGCTCCGCCGCATTTCCTGGATGACGGAAAGCCCGTCAAGCTGCGGCAGCATCAGATCGATAATTGCGGCGTCATACGCCTCACTCAGCGCAAGGTGCAGCCCGCTCCGCCCATCCTTCGCCTGATCGACAGCGAATCCCGCCTCCTGCAATCCTCGCTTTACAAATCCGGAGATTTTTTCGTCGTCCTCGATGATTAGTACACGCATGCTTTCTCCTCTATACGCGGTTTTCAGCGCCGCGCCATGCTGGAAAACAGCGACCCCGCCCGAGGCGCGGGAAAAGGAGGCCATTTGCCAAGGCGGAATGACCACTTAAATCGCCAGCGCGAAGAATCGATCATCCTCTTTTTCAATGGACGATCAGTAGATGGGACGGGGTAGACTTTCCTCAATCTGGTCTTCGGCGGCTCTTGGGAAATCCCGTCACATCATCGAATAAAAACGTTTCTAATATTGTTCCTCCTCGGTGTGAGCGTGATGCTTTGGATGGACGACAATTCGAAACGCAACGCCATTGATGAAGCAAATACCGCACTCACGCAACTAAAGGCACGAGAGCAGCAGTCCGTCGAGCGGGCTGCCGTAGAGTATAAATCTAATTGGTTCCAGCAGAAATTGCAGCAGCCGCCTGCGCTGGATCAGATACCAAGTAGTGCGCCGCCGCGTCCCTAGCGCATCAATTCTTCTGGCGTGGCTTTCCAGAGCGTCCATTACCAATAAGAAACTGCCTCGCTAGGACTCGAACCTAGACAAGCAGAGTCAGAATCTGCTGTGCTGCCAATTACACCACGAGGCAATGAAACCAAGCACGGGACCGTAAAACGCCCGCTCTCGATCGTCCACTCCTTTTTAGGTTGAGCAGATTGTGTGCGCAGCTCATTTCCCTAACGGATGAGTAATGTGGGCATCGGGGGGCGGGGTGAACTCGAAAAGGGAAAGGGAAAGCGCCGGGCGATGGGCGTTGTGGTAAACGGTCGAGAGATGATCGCCTTTCGGCAGGGTGATCTCGGTGCGGGAGGGCAGGAAGTCGGGGCTCAGAAAGAGGACCAACTGCTCGACCACTCGACGGAGAGAGGGTTTCTTGGGGGTCAATTCGAGGCGGTATCCGGTGGGTTCGCGGTAGGCGCGGAAGTTGTAGTATTCGTCGATATGCTCGAAGTTTAAGCCGGCGGTCAGAGCGGCCAGGGATTCGTCGAAAAAGGAGCGCTGGCCGAGGGTGTAAATTTCCACTTCCTTGAAGGAGGGATAGTAAATCCACATGGTGTGGCCATCGCTGACGGTGGTGCTGGGGCTGGGGGTGTGGACCTCGCGGCGGAATTTGTCCGGGACGCTGAAGGAGACGGAGCCCTCGCTGGTGACGGGCTTATTGAGGAGGTGGGAGGTGCGCTGCTCGGTGAAGGTTGCCTGAAAGTCGGGCTGTTTGGCGTGGACGTCGCGGAGCTGCTGGAGGAGGGCGGCGCGGTCGGCGGGGGTCAACTCGGCGGCGGGGAGGGGGAGGGTGGCGAGGAGGATCGCGAAAAGTACAATGAGCGAATATGCGCTCGGTCCGGTTAAGCGAGCGTACAGGGCGGAAGGTGTGTGATTCATTTCCAGATTGGAACGTAGTTAAACCATTGTTCGGGATTGCGGCGCACAATGGTTTCAAAAACCGCTGCGATGCGCTGGGCATTCCCCGCGCCATCCGGATCCATGGGGACGGGTGGTGCGAGCAGGGAAACGTAGCGGCCACCGGGCTTTTGTAAAACAAATGCGGGAATGACATCGGCGCCGGTGTGCTGCCAGAGGAGCGTGGGGGCGGAGGAGAAGGAGGTTTGGGCGCCGAAGAATTGCACCGGAACGGCGGAGCCGCCGTATGGGCGGTCCACGAGCAGGGCGACGAACTCATTGCGCCGGAGGGCTGAAACGATGCCGACGAACGAAAACGGGTCGGCGCCGACGGAGACGGTCTTGATGCCGATGCGGCTGCGGTAGGCCTCGCGCCATTGGGTGAGGCCGGTGGCGGGCTCCTCCAGGGTGACGACGGTGAGCGGGACGCCTTCGAGGGCGAGGAGGATGCCTCCGAGCTCCCAGTTGCCCAGATGGCCGGTGATGAGGATGCCGCCTTTGCCCCGCTTGCGCGCGGCAACGATGTGTTCGAAGCCCTGCCACTCCTGGACAAGGCGGCGGATCTTCATGGGCGGAGCGAGGGAGCAGTAGAAGTAATCGGAGAGCATCCGGAGGAAGCGGTCGAAGTTTTCGCGGCATATCTCCTCCAGCATGAGATCGCGGAGGCCGGTGATGCGGGCGAGATTCTCGCGGGCGGCCTCGCGGCCGGTGCGGGCGAAATCGTACCCGGCACGGCCGATGGCGCCGGCGACCTCCTGGGCGACGTCGCGCGGCAGCATGCTGACGAGGCGCAGCGCGACACGGAAGGTATCGAGCCGGTACCAGGGATTCCCGGTCATCGTTTCAACCCGAGGAGATAGGCGGGCAGGATGAAGAAGATCGTGGAGAAAAGGCAACACGCGATGCCTATGGCGGAGACGGCGCCGAGGCCGCGAAGGGCGGGATTGCTGGCGATGGCCAGGGAGCCGAAGCCGGCGACGGCAGTGAGACCGGCGAGGATGACCGGCTTGATGATGGTGGCGAAGGCGTACTCCTTATCGCCCGGCTGGCGCATGGCGAGAAGGATGTAGATGCCGTAATCGACGCCGACGCCGAGGACGAGCGGGAAGGCGAGGACGTTGAAGAGATTGAGGGCGAAGCCGAATACCTTGAGGCAGGCGATCATTGCGCCGATGGAGAGGGCGAGGCTGACCATCAGGATGAGCAGCGGGCCGGCCCTCCGGTAGAGAAAGGCGAGCAGTACGATATTGAATGAGATCATCACCATGCTAAGAAGGGTGAGCTTGTGCTTGGCCCATGGGATGAGGTCGGCCAGGACATAGGTCCAGCCGGTGATGTGCATAGAGACGCCGGGGACAGTCAGCTCATCGTGGAGGGCATCCTTCTGCTCGACGTTCCGGATATGCTCCAGCGGGGTGACGTGCGCGGCGCCGAGGAAGGAATTGCGCGCAAAAAACTGGTCGAGCAGGAGCCACCAGCTCGAGCTCTGCGGGAGGATGTCGTGCCAATTGAGCACCGGAACGCCGGAAGCGCGCGCCGCCTGGAGGGCGTCGATGAGCTTGAAGACATTCTGGAAAGCGGGATCGGTGGAGTTGAAGCCCTCGGCCGTGAGCGCCTTGTTGTAGCTGTCGCGGGCTGCGGCGAGATCGACGGCGGCGAGCTGCTTGAGATTTTCCTTTGCCCGCTCCGGCGAAAGGACGAACGGAGTGGGCGCGAGGAAGCTCTTAATCTTCCCGGCAGCGACGAGGGCCGACCATTGCGTCTGGATTTTGGTCCAGGCATCGTGACAGGTCTCGGCGTCTTTCGCATCGACAAGGACGAGCAGAGGCTCCTTGGCGGCGGGGAAGGACTCCTGGATCGTGTGGAGCGCCACGCTCGCGGGGCAATAAGGCTCGAGGGTCTTGGGATCGGCTTCCATCTTGAGCTGGCCGATGGGCGCGGCGGCGATGCCGCAGAGGGCGAGGAGGAAAATGGTGGTCGTGATGAGGACCGGCTTGGGATTACGGAAAACCATCGCGACATACCGTTTGCCCCATTCGAAAAGCATGTCGTGCTCCTCCGGCGGGCGGCGCCGGCTGACGCATGCGTAAAAGACCGTCATCATCAGCATGCTTGCGACGAGGATGCCGATGGCGATGAGCATGCCGAGCTGCGCGAACGCAGCGCAATCGCTGAGGAGGAAGGAGATGAACGCGGCAGCGGTCGTGAGCGCGCCGATGATGATGCCCTCGCCGAGTTGCTTGAGGGAACGCGCGATGGCCTCCTCGTGCTCCACGCCGGCATTGCGCTGCGATTGATAGCTGCCGTAGAGGAGCATGCCGAAATCGACGCCGAGCCCGACGAGGATGGAGCAAAGGCCGATGGTGATGAGGTTAAGCTCATGAAAGATGAGGCCGCCCGCGGCCACGGCGATGACGCAGCAGAGGAGCAGGACGTGCATCAGCGCCACCAGCGGCCATACGCGGCGGAAACCGACAAAGAAGACAACCGAAACCAGGATGACCGAGCCGAGGAGCGTCGAGACGATATCGAAGCGCATTGCGCGCGAGATTTCATCCACAAAGGCGTTGCGGCCGGTCACGAGGATATCGGGCTTGACCGGGCACGTGGCGAGGAAGCGCGCCTTGAACGCATCGACCTGGCGCATCAGGGCCTGGCACTCGTGCGGGCCGATGCCGGTCTGGTTGGTCTCGACGAAGACGAGGTGCATCGTGCCATCGGGCGAGACAAACGCCTGGGCATTATCGTTGGAGAAGGAGCCGGCCATGGGGCGCATGGCCTCCTGCACGAGGCCGAGCGCGTCGAAATCCAGCTTCAAGTCGGCCATGCCGGGGTTCTCCATCTTCTCGTGCAGCTCATGCAGCCGCGCGGCGATGTTATTGGGCTGGAGGAGCTGCATCGCGGTCGCGAAGGCGGGCGGCTCGAGATTCAGGAGCAATGGGACGGCGAGGTGGCTCTGGAGGTCCTCGATGCCATCGGGGGACTCGACCGGTGCATTGGCGGTGACGCGGATAACCCATGGCTCATTGCGCAATTGATCGCAAAAGCGGCCGGTAATCTCCTCGAGATCCGCATCGTCCCTGTGCAATGAGAGCGCGAAGATGATCTGGCGCGCATTGGCAAACTCCCGGTCGGTGGTCTTGAATGCCTGTACGGAATCGAAGTCCTTCGGTAGAAGGTCCAGGATATCCGAGTTGAACCGGAGGCCGAAGAGGATGACCAGCACACTGGCCACGAGCAGCAGGCCGACCGCCGCGAAGACGACGGGCCGCCGGTGGGTTACGAAATGGGCGACGGTGCGGTCGAGACTCATGCCAGGCGCAACAGAGCCTCAACCGTTGATGTGAAAGACGAAGCGCTCGCCGTTGGCGAATACGACGGTGATCTGACCGGGGGCACGCGTCACCTGTGCGCCATCGGGGATGCCGCCGGAGAAGACCTCGCGGAGGGCAACCCAGTTGCGCACCTGCGGCGGGACGAAGTGCCGGGGATCGCCCTGCCAGGTGTGATTGAGGGCCTCGACGCGGACGAGGTTATCGCCATTCTCACGGACCAGGATCAATTGCATGCCGGGGCCCTTGGTTACATCGAGCGCGAAATCGGTGGGGGACTGGCGGACGGTGAACTCGCCGACGAACGTCCGCTTTTTGCCGCTGTAGAGCATCTGTCCCGCGACGTTGTGGCCCGCCGGATTGTACTCAGGGAAAATGCGGGTGGAGCACCCGCCGAGCATGACGGAGATGCCGGCGGCGGCAAGGCAGAAGGCGAGGAGGCGGACAACGCGAGGAGTCATACGGGATCGGGGTTAATTGATAAACGGACCGAAGATTAGATGTGGGCGCCATTTGTTCCACACAAAAGAGGCCGTGCCGGGGAGGGTGCCGGTGGAGAGCCGCGCCAGGGCGCTGGGGGAAACCGCGTGCGGTCAGGCCGGGTCGGGCTGGGGATTATTGATAAGCGGGAGGCGGGGGACGAGGGCCATGTGGCGCTGGAGGAAGAGGACGAAGTAAAAGACTTCCATCCGCCAGCGGAGGGCGAAGGAATTGCCGATATTCCCCGCGAGGGCGGCATTGACGGCGCCGACAAGGTTGAGATGCTCGACGGGATTCGTGAATATCTCGATGAACTCCGGCCGATACCACGCCTCGACGAAGCGGAGGTATTTGTTCATCACCCGGTTCAACCGTTTCTCGTAATTGCGGAAAATCGCCGGTTTGCGGCGCGGATTATCGATGATCTCGTGGAGAGCATCGGCGCATTGCTCGCCGGAGAGGATGGCCAAGAAGACGCCGGTGCTGAAAATGGGATCGATAAAACCGGCAGCGTCGCCCGCGAGCATCCAGCGATCACCGGTGAAGCGGCTATTGCGGTAGGAGTAATCACTGATGGAATAGACCTGCGAGACCCGGCGGGCGCCGAGCATGCGCTCGCGCATCTCGGGCGCTTTCCGGATGAAATGATCGAGGGCTTCCTCGGGGGTTTTATTGAGCTTGCGGAAGACCGCGGTGTCGGTGACGACGCCCACGCTGATGCGCGTCTCGGTGACGGCGATCATCCAGAACCAGAAATCGCCTCCCCGGATGAGGCGGGTGAGATTGAGCTCCTCCCGGTCGCGCAGGGGGACATCCTCGAAATGGGCGAAAACGGAAAATTTCTGAAGCGTCTGGTAGGATTGGCGGAGCTTGAAATGGGTGCCGACGACGGAATTGCGGCCGCTGCAATCGATGAGGTACCGGGCCTTGACCTCGGAGGAGCCACAGGCGGATTTGACCGCGAGGGTCACGGAGTCCGGGGTGACGTCGATTTTCTCCACGGAGGTCTGCTCACGGACCTCGGCGCCGGACTCGGAGGCATGATCGAGGAGGAGCTTGTCAAAATCGGCGCGCTTGACCTGGTAGGATTTGGTCTGCTGGAGCTTGAAGCCGGTGCGGAAGTAGAAGCGGACCTTGCGGGTGCCGCAGGCGCTGGCGACCTCGCCTCCGATCTTCTCCATGCAGATGGGCTTGAGCTTCTCCTGGACGCCGAGGCGCTCGAAGGCGTTCATGCTGTAGGGAAGGAGGGACTCGCCGATGTGGAAGCGGGGAAATTTCTCCCGCTCGAGGACCACGACCTTGCGGCCATGCCGCGCGAGGATGGTGGCCGCGGTGCTGCCCGCGGGGCCGCCGCCGATGATCGCCACGTCGTATGCTGAGTCTGATTCCATCTTGGACGGGGCATTTTAACAGATTATGGGGAAATGCAAATCCGTGGTGCGGGAGGGGGGGCCGGGACAAAGGGATCGCGGGAGGCGCGGCGGTGGTTGCGTGTGGCAAATTCCTTGCAAGAGTTGCAGGGACCGCCAGTATCGGGGGTTCCTCTCCATGCGCATTCTTGATAGGTACATTACCGGCCAGGTATTGACGACGGGCCTGTTTGCCGTGGGGGTGCTCTCGCTGGTGCTGGTGCTGGGGAATGTGTTCAAGCAACTGCTCGACCTGCTGGTGAATCACGATGTGCCGCTGGAGTACATCCTGAGCTTCATCGCGTACATCATCCCGTTTTCGCTGACGTTCACGATCCCGTGGGGTTTTCTCACGGCGGTGCTGCTGATCTTCGGGCGGCTATCCGCGGAGAATGAGCTGATCGCGCTGAGGTCCAACGGCGTGAGCATCCCGCGGCTGTGCGTGCCGGTATTCGCGCTATCGTTGATTTGCGTGGGGATTTGTTTCTGGATCAATGTGGACGTGGCCCCGAAGGCGCAGGAGCAGATGAAAGCGGCGCTTTACAACATCGCGACGAGCAATCCGATCGCGATGTTCGGGAGCGACCAGATCATCGACCAATTTCCCGGCAAGCTGATCTACGTGGAGAAGAAGCAGGGGACGCAATTGCAGAACATCCTGATGTACCAACTGGACGATCGCGGGACGCCGACAATGGTGGTGCATGCAAAGAGCGGCGAGCTGCTGCCGGAGTTGAAGAAGAACCAGCAGATCATCCTGCGGCTGAATGATGCGCAGTACGAGCAGCGGGACAGCGCGAGCCCGCAGGATGTGCAAAAGATCCACCAGGGCATCTCTGCGGGCCAGAACGACCTGGCGATCTCCCTGGAGGACCTCTACGAGAAGAACAAAAAGAAGCGCGGTCCCAGCCAGATGACGCTGACGGAGCTGCTGCACGAGCAAGGCCTGGCGGGCAATGGAATGGATGCACAGCAGAGATCGGCCCTGAAGACAGAGACCAACAAGCGGTTCTCCTTCTCGCTGGCCTCGTTCGCGTTTTGCCTGATCGCGGTGCCGCTGGCGATCACGGCGCACCGGAAGGAGACGTCGATTGGTTTCCTCTTCAGCCTGATCGTGGCGTTCGTTTATTTCTTTTTCATCGTCATGGTGGATACGGTGCGGAGCAATCCGAAGTTCCACCCGGAGATGCTGATCTGGCTGCCGAATGTCGTCTTCATTACCCTCGGTGCGGTCCTCTTTTACCGGATGAGCAAACGATGAACCGGACCGCGAATGGACGGGCCTCCGCGCGGGAAAACTTGCGCGTTTACAGATAGACAGCCGTTATTTAACTCTCGCGCCATGGCTTTTACCCTCGGAATCGATTACGGAACCAACTCGGTGCGGGCGCTGGTGGTGGATGTGCGGGATGGACGGGAACTCGGCAGCGCCGTTGTGAACTACCCCAGCGGCAAGGAGGGGATCCTCCTCGACCCCCGCGACCACAATCTCGCCCGGCAGCACCCGGGGGATTACCTTTACGGGCTGGAGATATCGGTGCGCGGGGCGCTGGCCCAGGCGGCGGCTGATCCGGCGTTCTCGGCGGAGAAGGTCATCGGGATCGGGGTTGATTCCACGGGCTCGAGCCCGCTGCCGGTGGATGCGCGCAATGTCCCGCTGGCGCTGGACGAGCGATGGAAGGAGAACTTGGCGGCGCAGTGCTGGCTGTGGAAGGACCATACGGGCTACCGGGAGGCGGCGCGGATCACGGAGGTGGCCGCGGAGATGCGGCCGCGATATATCGCGAAGTGCGGCAATACTTATTCGTCCGAATGGTTCTGGAGCAAGATCTGGCGGTGCCTGAAGGGGGCGCCGGAGGTCTTTGACGCGGCGCATAGCTGGGTGGAGCTGGCGGATTTCATCCCGGCGGTGCTCAGCGGGGTGGCCGATCCCAAGGCCATTACGCGGGGAGTCTGCTGCGCGGGGCATAAGGCGCTTTACAGCGATGAGTGGAACGGCCTGCCGGACAAGGAATTTCTCGCGGCGCTTGATCCGAAGCTCGCGGCGCTGCGCGACCGGCTCTACGAGCGGGCTTACGATGCCACCACGCCAGCCGGCACGCTCTGCGATGAGTGGGCGGGAAAGCTGGGGCTGCCCGCAGGTATTCCGATCGCCATCGGCGAGATGGATGTGCATTACGGGGCGATCGGCAGCGGCATCGAGGAAGGGGTGCTGGTGAAGGTGATCGGCACATCGACGTGCGACTGTGCCGTCGTCAATGCGGAGGCGCAGGTGGCGGATATCCCTGGAATTTGCGGGATTGTGAAGGGGGCGATCCTGCCCGGGTTTTACGGCATCGAAGCGGGGCAATCGGCAGTGGGCGACATTTTCAAATGGTGGGTCGAAGGCGTATGCAAGGGGGACGCGGCGTTGCATGGGGAATTGACCCGGGAGGCGGCAGGCGCCCGGCCTGGAGCGAGCGGGCTGATTGCGCTCGATTGGAACAACGGGAACCGGACGATTCTCGTGGACCCCATGCTGACCGGGCTGCTCATTGGCCAGACGCTTCATACGACCCGCGCGGAGATTTACCGCGCGCTGATCGAAGGCACGGCCTTCGGCGCGCGGGCGATCATCGAGCGGATCACGGGTTATGGGGTGCCGATCCGGCGGGTCGTGTGCAGCGGCGGGATCGCGGAGAAGAATGCGCTGCTCATGCAGATTTACGCGGATGTCACAGGCTGCACGATGCAGGTGTCCAGCAGCAGCCAGACTTGCGCGCTCGGCTCGGCTGTCTCCGCGGCGGTATTGGCCGGGCAGGAAAAAGGAGGCTACCCGGATTTTAAAACCGCGCAGGATGCGATGACCTCGCTGCGTGAGACGGAATATGTTCCGAATGCGGAAAACAAGGCTGTGTATGACGAGCTTTACGCGGTTTACCGCAGCTTGCACGATGCCTTTGGCGGCCTTGACAACGCCGCGAACCTCTCCGGCGTGATGAAAGAGCTCATCCGCATCCGTGAGCGGCAAAGCCAGCATTGACGGGACCCTCCCGCTTTATCTCCCTTAATCCATCAGCCCATGCCCCTTCCTACACCTCCCGAAGTCTGGTACATCACCGGCAGCCAACATCTCTACGGCGAGCAGGCGCTCAAGCAGGTCGCCGCGAACTCGCAGCACATCGTCAATGAACTGAACGCCTCCGGCGGGCTGCCGTACACGGTCGTATTCAAGCCGATCGTCACACGGCCGGAGGAGATCCGGGCGCTCTGCCTGGAGGCGAACAGCGCGCCCCGATGCGCCGGGCTGATCCTGTGGATGCACACGTTTTCGCCGTCGAAGATGTGGATCGGCGGACTCTCCAGCCTTGCGAAGCCGTTTCTGCATCTCCACACGCAGTTCAATCGGGACCTGCCATGGGGCGAAATCGACATGGATTTCATGAACCTCAACCAGGCTGCCCACGGCGATCGGGAGGCCGGGTTCATCCATACCCGGCTGCGGCTGCGGCGCAAGGTCGTGGTAGGGCATTGGTCCGACGCAGAGGTGCAGGAGAAAATCGCGGGGTGGATGCAGGTCGCGGCGGCGTGGCACGACTGGCAGGGGGGAAAGTTCGCGCGATTCGGGGATAATATGCGCTTTGTTGCAGTTACGGAAGGGGACAAGGTGGCGGCGGAGGCGCGGTTCGGCTTCGCGGTTAACGGGTATGGGGTAGGCGACCTGGTTGAGCGCATCGACGCGGCGTCGGACGCGGACGTGGACAGTCTTTGCGCGGAATACGAGGCCGCATACACGGTCGCGCCGGAGTTGCGGAAAGGAGGCGCCCGGCATGCGTCGCTGCGGGACGGGGCGCGCATCGAGCTGGGGCTGCGGGAGTTTCTCATGTCCGGCGGGTTTGCGGGTTTCACCACGACCTTCGAGATTCTCCATGGGCTCAAGCAGTTGCCGGGGCTCGCGGTTCAGCGGCTGATGGCGGAGGGCTATGGGTTTGGGGCGGAAGGGGATTGGAAGACGTGCGCGCTGCTGCGCGCGATGAAGGTCATGTCGGGAGGGAAGGGGACTTCGTTCATGGAAGATTACACCTACCACCTCGATCCCTCGGGGCGGCTGGTGCTCGGCTCGCACATGCTGGAGGTTTGTCCTTCGATAGCGGCGGGCAAGCCGACGCTGGAGGTCCATCCGCTGGGGATCGGCGGCAAGGAAGACCCGGTGCGGCTCGTATTCGATGCGCCGGCAGGGCCTGCGATCAATGCCTCGATCGTGGACCTGGGGAACCGGTTCCGGCTGCTGGTGAACGAAGTGGACGCCGTGACGCCGCTGAAGCCGCTGCCGCGGCTCCCGGTCGCCCGCGCGGTATGGGATTGCCGGCCTGATTTCAAGACCGCGTGCGCGGCGTGGATTTACGCGGGCGGGGCGCATCACACCGGCTACAGCTACACGGTGACGACGGAGCAGATGGAGGACTTTGCGGAGATCGTGGGGATCGAGACGGTGATCATCGATGCGAAGACCGAGCTGCGTGAATTCCGCCAGCAATTGCGGAACGGGGAAATCTATTACCATCTCGCGCAGGGCCTGGGCCGCGTATAAGCTGGAGAGAGCAATGCCATGTCCAGTTACCGCGATATCCAGGAAGAATGCTGCGAGGCGAACATCGCGCTGCCGGGATTTGGCCTCGTGGATCTCACCTTTGGCAATGTCAGCGTGGCGGATCCGCAGTCCGGCGTCTTCGCGATAAAACCGAGCGGTGTGGGATACTCCGAGCTTACCCCAGACCAGATGGTCATCGTCGATTACGAAGGGAATATCGTGGAAGGGGCGTTGCGGCCCTCGTCCGATACGCCGACGCACCGGCGGCTCTTTATCGCCTTCCCGGAAATCCGGGCGGTCGTCCACACGCACTCCCGTGGCGCAGTCGCCTTTGCCCAGGCAGGCCGGGGCATCCCATGCCTGGGGACGACACATGCTGATTATTTTTACGGCGAGGTGCCGGTGACCCGGCCGATGACCCCGGACGAGATTGCCTCCTCGTATGAATGGGAGACCGGCAACGTGATCGTCGAGCGCTTTAAGGAGTTGGACCCGATGCAGGTGAGCGCGGTGCTTGTCCACAGCCACGGGCCATTCGCGTGGGGGCCGAGCGGGGCAAAGGCAGTCGAGAATGCCTTCGCCCTGGAGATCGTTGCCGAGATGGCCCGCCACACCCTGCAGCTCTCGCCGGAGAAGCCGCCGATCCCGAAGGCATTGCTCGACAAGCATTTCTTCCGCAAGCACGGGGCCGGGGCGTACTACGGACAGCCGAAATAGGAGGGAGCGGCGGGGTGGGGTATTTTCGGCGGATGGAGGACGTTCCCGCCCTTGCCGTGGCCCGATACCTGCATCACATTCGGCGCCTATTTGGTTAATCCATGCAAACAATCGTCATCGGCCACCGCAATCCCGACATGGATTCCATCTGTTCGGCGATCGGGTATGCCCGGCTCAAGCAGTTGACGGGCAACCCGGGGGCCGTTGCCGCCCGGGCGGGGGATACGAATGAGCGGATTGACTTTGTCCTGAATAAATTTGGCGTTGAGGCCCCTGTCTTCATTGCGGACCTTTCCCCGCGGGTAAGCGATGTCATGGAGCGCAATGTCATCTCGGTACGCCGGGATAGCTCCGCTTATGACGCCATTCACCTCATCGAACGGGAGCGCCTTCGCGGGCTGCCGGTGATCGATGAGGAAAACCGCTGCCTCGGGCTGCTCTCGGCTTTCCGCGTCTGCCAGCGGCTCTTCCCGGCACGGGACGATGCCTCCGATGCCCGGGTCATCGAAGCCTCGCTGCCGAGCATGGTGGAGACCTTTGGCGGCTCGGTGGCCGCGGGCCGGCTCGATTGCCAGAACCGCAGCTATCTGCTGGTGGTGGCGGCCATGCGCGCGGAGTCCTTCTCCAGCCGCCTCGGCCAATACAAGCCGGGTGAGGTCATCCTATTCGTGGGAGACCGGGAGGATATCCAACGCAACGCGATCGAAGCGGGGGTCAAGGCCATCGTCGTCACCGGGAGCCTCAAAATCTCCCCGGATATCCGGACGGCGGCGGAAAAGGCGGGGGTCATCATGATCGGCTCGCCGCACGACACGGCTACCACCGTGTTTCTCGCGCGCGGCGCGGTGCGCGTGGAGACCATGATCAGCGCGGAGCTCTTCACGTTCACCCCTGATACCCTGCTCGAAGAGGCGCGCGATAAAGCCTCCTCGTCGCGGCATTTTGTGTTCCCGATCCTGGACGAGAAGCAGGCGCTGGTGGGGATGCTCTCAAAGAGCGATTTTCTGAAGCCGATCCCGCGGGAACTGATTCTGGTGGATCATAATGAATTGTCGCAGGCCGTGCATGGCGCGGAGAAGGTGCGGATCGTCGAAATCCTGGACCACCACCGAATCGGCGGGCTGATGAGCGAGAGCCCGATCCTCTTCTGGAACAACCCGGTGGGATCGACGAGCACCATTGTGGCGCTCTGCTATCGCCAGGCGGGCGTCCCGATTCCCAAGCCGATCGCGGGCCTGCTGCTCGCGGGTGCCATCTCCGATACGCTGAACCTGACCTCGCCGACGGCTACGCAAACGGACCGCGAGATCGTCGAGCACCTTTGCAAAGTGGCGGGCATCGATGCGACCGAGCTGGCATCGGAGATATTCGCGGTGGGCTCGCCGCTGCTCACCATGACGCCGGAGCAGACCATCCAGGCGGACTCAAAGGAGTACGAGCACGACCGGGGGCGATTTGCCGTGGCGCAGATCGAGGAGCTGAGTTTCAGCCATCTGGCGGAGAAGCAGGCGGGGTTGATCGACGCGCTGACCCAGCGGGTGCGCGGCCAGGGGCTGCTCTTCATGGCGCTGCTCGTTACGGATATCAATACGCAGAATTCGCTGCTCCTGGCGGCCGGTGCGGAGTCCTTCCTGCGAGAAATCGATTTTCCGCAGCGGGGGCCTAATGTCTGGGAGCTGGAGGGAATCGTTTCGCGCAAAAAGCAATTGCTCCCGTACCTTTTGCGGTGCGTGGACCGGATGCGCTAGCGACGCCGGGCTTCGGCTTGCCAGGGTGTTTCGCAAATACGCAGCCGCGCTTGTAGGGCCTTGAGCAGTTTTGCGTTAGCGTGCCGCGAGCCGCTGGAGGGTCTCGATCATCTCCGGCGAAAGCCGGCTCAGCTCCTCGTGGTGCGCTGGTGCGAGGCGCTGAACGAGTAGCTCACCCTTTTCCGTGAGGGCGAGAAGGATCTTGCGCCGATCCTTGGGAGCCACCTCGCGGACGACCACTTGGCGGGAAACGAGCTGATCGACAATGCCAACGGTGCTGTGATGGCGTACCTGCAATTGCTCAGCAAGGTCGCGGATGGAAAGCTTGCACCTCGGGGAGGCGGCGCGGATGGCAAGAAGGGCCTGGTATTGGTCTGGAGTCAGGTCTTCGGCGCACAGAAAGTCTTTGCTGAAGCGAAGGAACTTCCGGATCTGATACCGGAACGTGGCGAGGGTTTCGAAGTCGACGGGATTCAATTTTGTAGAAAGTGTAATGCGTAAATTCGCGTATATTTAGTTATAGCGCACTTTGCAAGCAAATTGGGACTTTTACCGATACATTTCTCGGAATTAGTTCATTGAAGAGGTTTCTGACCTTGTTCGCATATTCCGCGCAGAGGGCGAAACCCAGGCTTTTCTTGCCAAAATTTGCATTTCGACCGCGGAGTCAAAATGAAGGGTGAATTTTCGACCTATCTTACCTCTTCAGCAGGGGGGAATGGCTGCTCCTCCGAATCAAAAGATACCGGAAGAGCAGCCGCCCTATAGCCCTGCGTCGGAGAGTTGCAGATTCCATGCCCAAGTCTGCGAAAGCGCGCACGCGCGCGAAAATCCCGCCTCAGAAAACGAAGCCCCCGGTGTAGGCCCGAAAGCCCAACACCGGGGGAACCCTAACCCAGTGAGATTTTCGGCGGTGCATCGGCAGCCGGATGTATAAATCCGACTTGGGCCCCTTTAGTATTCCCCGGGGCCCATCATATGCGGGGGAACCGCGGTCGGGTCCTGGAAATTCTGGGGTGGGGGGGGCTCCCGGTCCAACTCGGATGGGTTGAGCCAGCCGCGCCCGTAGAAGGCCTTGTCCTCAGGCGTCATGCAGCCGCCGAGGAGAACGACCGGAGCACCGAGAAGGAGCACGAGCGCGGCGATTCCGATCCACCTGCGCGGCCTGGACCCCGGCATCATATCATTGCGAGAAACCGTGAGGATCTCCATTGGCGGACCCTGCAGTGGGCGATGATGGAGAATCAGGGCTGGCCGGGGGGACGAGAGTATCGGAGGGGCGTACGGTCTGTGGGGCAGAGGCATCATCGCCGGACGATGCGCACCCGGCGGGCAGAATGCAAGCGGCGGCCAGGACCGCGGCGAGACGAAGGTATCGAAGGTCGTTCATTTTTTAATTTTTCTCCTAATCGGTGCCGAAGAATCGAACAGACTCCACGCAAAGCTGCCTGATCACGAATGCCTTTGCAGGCATCCGCAGGTTGCGGAACGGCCGCCCCGGATGCCTGAACAACATTCGCCTGAATTTTCGTGATTCGCCATTCAAACGTAACTTTTTTCTTCGAATAGCTGTCCCATGGTTAACGTCGATGATCCACGAAGCCAGAAATCCGCTCCCAACCATGAAGATAAAGCCAGGATTCGATCAATTTTTTTCCAGACACCGCGTGGGGAAGGGCCCGCGCGAGCCAAGAGATCGCGCGGATGAGCGGAAGGAAGCCCTGGTCCTGCTGGCGATCGCGATCCTGTTCGTGGCGAATGTAGTGCTCTATCTGTGCCACCATTATGGGCTGACGTCGCTCAATCACTCACCGCCGCCGGCCGCGGTGAGCGCGCGAATGTTATTGGACTAATCCGAGGGTTTAGGCGGCAAGGCCTGGACAAAGCCGTGTGGGTCCATCCGGGCGACGAGGGGGTATCGGGAAGGCTTGGCGCACCAATCGACCTCTTTCTGGCGGCCTTTTGCAAGAAGGGCCCGGCCATTCCTGGCACGGTGGAGCGCGGCCCGAAGGTCGCCCTCCTCCCGCTGGTACAGGGCGAGGGCGAGCTGGGCTGAATCGGTAAGGGCGCGACCGGGGAGGAGTGAGATGAGCATGCCCGCGGCGAGGATATCCTCGAGCGCCGCTTCGCGGAATGTGCCCGCGCATACGAGCAGGATGTCGTGACCGTGTTGCGAATCGAGGTGGGCCGCGACCGCACCGTTATTCAATAGCGAGGAGGCGAGCACCGCGGCGGCGTGCTCGACGGCGCGCAGGGCGATGGTGCCATTGGTGGTGGTGCTGATGATTTCGCGGCCGCGCACATTTTCGCCGTACTCGAGCGGGGAGTTTCCAAGGTCGAAGCCGCCGATGCGGTCGCCATGGCGTTCGCCTCCGAGCAACGCATCGGGCCGCTTTGCCTTGAGTGCCCACGCTTCCTCGATCGTCCGCACCGGCCAGATGCCCGCGGCGCCGTGGGCCAGGGCGGTGATCATGGTGGACGTGGCGCGCAGCACATCAAAGGCGACAGCTATTGTGCCGACGAGGTCGCGCTGCGGAAGAAGGTCGATCTCGGGCGGCGAGAGGACGACATCGATGGAGGGAGTGGCGGTGCTCATGATTTCCTGCGCCGTGCGGAGCGCGCATGATGAAAGAGATACTGCTGCGCATAGCCGCCGAATTCACCGAAATAATCACGGCTGAAATCGCGCAGTTTCGCGGGGGTGACCTTGCGTTTGCCCCGGAAGTAGTTCTCCCGCAGGACCCGCTCGATCCAGACATCGATGGGGAATGCGCGCACCCGCTCATAGGCGAAGAGGAGCACGCAATTGGCGACCTTCTCGCCGACGCCGGCGAGGCGGCATAATTCCGAGCGCGCTTCATCATCCGGGAGGGAACGAATCGCCTCCAGGTCCACCTCGCCGGCGGCGATCATGCGCGCGGTTTTCAGGAGATTGGCCGCGCGGTACCCGAGGGCGCAGGTGCGGAGATCCGCCTCCTTTAGCGCGGCCAGCCGCCCGGCGGTGGGATAGGCGAATGGTCCACCGTCCTCGAGGCGGCGGCCGTAACGCGTGCGCAGGGTATGGGAGATTTGCGCGATGTGGGCCACCTGCTTCATAGAGGAGGTGATGAAAGTCGCGAGGCATTCCCAAGCCGGCTGCCGGATGATCCGCATGCCGCGGCAGTATTTGAGAGCCGCGGCCATTGCCAAGTCCCCGGGAAAGGAGCGGTAGATTTGCGGCAGTGGATGGTCCAGGGCGAAATAGCGGGTGACGAGCGCGGGCTCAGCAGTCGTAAAAAGGCGATTGCCGCGCTGCTCGACATACACGGCGCTCTCGCCGATGGCGCCGGAGTACCCGGCCCCTTGTGGGACCCAATGGAAGACCTGGCCGGAGGCCAGGGTGGTGGCGAGATCGAAATCCGGAGCCGGCAGCGCTCGCAGCGCCCGGGGGTGCGTCATCGGATGAAATAACTCAGATTTTCCAACTCGAGGGCGAGATCGACATTGTTGACGACGACGCCATCTGGGACCTGGAGGAGTGTGGGGGAGAAATTGAGGATGCCCAAGATGCCGGCTTGCACCAGGACATTTGCGACCTCCTGGGCGGCGGTCGCGGGCACGGCCAGAATTGCCATCTTGACGCCGCGTTCCTCCACGAAATGGTGAAGCTCGTGCATGGCCAGCAGCGGAACGCGGATCTCCGCGGCGCTCTTGGGGGAAGGATCAGAGTCGAACGCGGCGATGATCTCGAAGCCTTCCTTCGCGAAGCCGCCGTAATGGAGGAGCGCGGCACCGAGATTGCCGACGCCCACGAGAATCACCGGTTGCAGGCGCGCGGTGCCGAGAGCTTCCGTAAGCTTTCCGCTAAGCGCTTCCACGTCATACCCAAGGCCCCTGGTGCCGAATTGCCCGAAGTAGGTGAGATCCTTGCGCAGTTGCGTTGGCTTTACGCCCGCGGCCTTGGCCAGCGCCGCGGAGGAGACCGTGGCGATCCGGTTTAGTTTCAGGCGCTGGAGGCTCCGATAGTAGAGGGAGAGACGGTAAACGGTCTTTCGTGGAATGGCTTGACGCGACACAGCTAGGGAGATTGGGAAAACTTTGTGAAAATTAACAAGTACCGGAACTTCAGCGAAAATTTAAGGAATCTCAAGGGCCTGATTGTGCCATGGCGCAAAAATGTGGCATGGTGGGGTTCCAATGCGCCTAAATCGTTTTCTCGCCGCCTCCGGGCTGGGGTCGCGCAGGAGTTGCGAGGAGTTGATCCTGGGCGGCACCGTGACCATCAACGGACAAATCTGTCAGAATCTCGCCAGGGAGGTGACCGGCGAGGATTTCGTCAAGGTGGGGAGCCGCCGGGTGGTGCCGGAGAAGCCGCTCTACATCCTGCTGAACAAGCCACGTGGTTATCTTTGCACCGTGATCGATACACATGATAGGCGCACGATTTTCGACCTGCTGCCGGGGAGCTGGCCACGGCTCTTCCACGTGGGCCGGCTGGATCGCGACAGTGAGGGGTTGATTATCCTGACTAATGACGGAGACCTGGCGCTGCATCTCACGCACCCGCGGTACAAGATCGATAAGGAGTACGAGGTGCTGCTGGACAGGCCCTACGAGGCTGCCAAGGATACGCCGAAACTCTTGCGCGGGGTGAGCACCGAGCACGGCCGGGCCAGGGCGGACGGGGTGCGCCAGATGTCCCCCGTGATTATCCGCCTGGTGCTGCGCCAGGGGCTCAAGCGGCAAATCCGGCTGATGCTTTACAAAGTGGGCTACGAGGTGAAGCGGCTCATCCGCATCCGCATTGGACCGCTGCGGCTCACGGATTTGAAGGCGGGGGAATGGCGGACCTTGACGGAGGCGGAGGTAAAAGCGCTGCGGGCAGAGCGGCTCCAGCCGGGGCCGGGGACGAATGCCGGGCCAGGAGGGGAAGGGAAGTCGATGCCAGGGGGGAAGAAGGCGGGTCCAGCGGGGACCAGGAAGCGGGGAGGGGAGAAGGCTGTCCGCCGGCCGGATGTTTCACGCCCGGGCGATGCCAAACGGCCGGCACCTGTACGGAGCAGGTCTATTGCGCGGAAGGGTTCCGCCTCTTCAGCTCCCAAAGCCGGACGGCGGCCATGATGAGTTTGGAGTTTACAGAGCCCGGGGATTTCCGGCGGCGGGTTTTTTCGTGATTCTCACTATGTGTTTTCACGAACCTCCACTAAAGCATGCGGCGTTCCAACCTTGCAAAGAGTTCGCCGCTGGCGCATTGGAATGCAAGGTGCTTAGAATCCTCACTCACTCCCGCCGCCGCCTATCCGCATGAAACGTATCCTCCTCGTCGCCGAGGATATCCTCGTCTCGAACTACCACCGGGTAAATTTCGAAGCCATGGGGGTATCCGTGGATACGGCGCGCTCCACCGATGCGGCCCGGCGCTTCGCCCGGGACCGGAATCCCGACCTGACGATCGTAGACCCGATCATGTCGAGCTTCAGCCCGATCCAGGCAATTGAAATGCTGCGGGAGACGCTGGGGGAAAAGGAGATGTGGGTAATATCGAAACTGCCGGGTTCGGTGGCGAAGGCGATGGCTAAGGCAGGCGCGAACCGCGTCATGGGCAAGGGAGGGGAATTGGAGGGAAATCTTTTCGGCCACGTGGCGGAGGCGCTGGGACTGCCGCCGCGGGAGCATTCCAGCCACGATGAAGAGGACGATGCGTGGGTTCATTCCATCGCGGAGGCGGCGCCGGAGGCAATCAATGCGCTGCGGACGACGCTGCACGATTTCGTGAAAGATCCGCGCAACGGCGTGGAGCTATACGAGCTCTTTAGGCAATCGCACCAGATTTCGCACCGGGCTACGATGCAGGGGCTGCAGGCGGTGGGGCGGCTGACGACATCGCTTGAGGCGCTGATTTACGATCTCTATGCGACGCCGGAGCAGATCAACCCGTCGATTGTGCGCACGGTCAGCCAGGCGATCGATTTCCTGGCGTTGCTCTTCAACGAAGAGAACCTGCGCAATCTTAAGGACCCGGCGTCGGCGGATGTCTTCGTGGTGGATGACGAGCCGCCGGCGCGACAGATGATCAGCGCGGCGATGAAACTGGTGGCGCTGAAGATTACCTGCGCGGATGACGCGGAGATGGCGCTGAGCGTGCTGGGGGATAACCAGTTTGATCTCATCTTCCTGGATGTGAATATGCCGAATTGCTCGGGATTCGAGCTTTGCACGCAGATTCGCCAGATCGAGGAACACCGGAAGACGCCGGTCGTTTTCATCACCGGGATGAATACTTTCCAGAATCGCGCGCAGGGAAGCCTGAGCGGGGGGAACGATTTTATCGGCAAGCCGTTCAACCTCCTCGAGCTGGGAGTGAAGGCGCTGATCTGGATCTTCAAGGGGCAACTGGCGGCGGAGTAGCGGCGGGGGGCGGAGGGCGGAGGGCGCCGCGACCGTGCAGGGATAGGAGTGCGAAGGCGCGCCCGCTTTGCTCGCGGGGCTGGGCGAGGAGCTGGGTTTGCCGGAATCTGGCGCGCAAGAGCTTGAGCGCGGTCTCCGGGGCAAGGAGCCACGGGATGTCATCCGGCAACTCCTTGACGGTGTCCGTGAAGAGGAGCGGCCCCTGGATATAGAATACCTCGGGCTGGACGGAAGGATCGAAGATATAGATCGGGGCCTCGGCGGGCTTGCGGGTATTGACCTGGGCGGCGAAGGCGCGGGCGTAGCCGTGGGCTGCGATGCGCGGTGCGACGAAGGCGCCGAAGATCAGCATGCCGGCGGCGGCCAGGGATGCGGCGGCGAGGGGCCAACGCAGGACGGCTCCCTTCATCTCCGCTTTTAGCAAGAGGGCGAGCAGGAGGGAGTAAGGGATCACCAGCGGCAGCGTGTAGCGCGGGAGCATGCCGGGGACGAGCATGAGGGCGAAGGCGCAAACGACGATAGGCCAGCGCGTGGCCTCGACAAGGAGGCGGTCGCGAGGCTCGATGCGCTCCAGCGTCGCGCGGCGCCAAAAGAGCGGGAGGGCGAGGCCCCAGGGGAGGAAATTCACGAAGCTGCGCAGGAGATTGACGACGATCGTCGAGCTGTCTCCGCCGCCGATGCGCTGCTCCATCTGGCGGGCGAGGACGCCGCTGGCGCCGCGGGTGGAGGGGTCGCGCATGTAGGGAATCCACCAGAGGGCGAATACGGCGGCGATGAGGAGGAGGCCGCAAAGGTGGGCCCAGCTTATGAGGGCGGGATTGATGCCAGAGTCATCTTTGCGCCGGGTCTTCCATGCGATGAAGCAGGCGAGGGCGTAGAAGTATGCGAGGTGTGGGGGGCCTTTTGCGAGGAGGCCGAGACCGAGGAGGAGGCCGGTGACGGGCCAGATGAGCCAGCGGGAACGGGCGGTGGCGACCCAGCCGAGCCAACAGGAGAAGGCTATGCCGAAGAGGGCGATGTAGATGGATTCGATCTCGGCGAGGCGGCCTTTTTCCACGAGGCCGGCGCTGGTGAGCGCGATGAGGACGGCGGCGAGGGCGGCATCGATGCCGAGCCAAGGGGAGCAGGCGGCGAACATCACGACACTCATGGCCAGGAGAGCCAAAACGCTTGGGAGGCGTGCGGTCCACTCGTTGCGAATATGGAAGGTTTTGATCGAGAGTGCGATGGCCCAATTGACGAGGGGGGGCTTGCGGAGATAGGGCTGGCCGTTGAATTGGGGGACGATCCAGTTGCCGGTCTGGAGCATATTGACGGCGGGCATGATGCGGCGGATCTCCTCGCCCTTGATCTCGATGGAGCCGAGGCCTGGGAGATAGATGGCGGCCCAGAGGATGAGGATGAGTGCGAAGGCGGCGGGGCGGCTTTTCAAAAGCTGATGGTAGGAGATGGGTTCGGTCCGGTTCAACGACGCGTACGGGTATGCGCGTTGGGGCGTTTAGTCGCCAGCGGGGACGGTTTCGAGCTTCTCGCCATCGGCGGCGATGAGGGCGCTGATGCCGCGGATGATGCCGGTGACCATGCAATCGGTGTCGTCCTTCCAATGGGTGCCGATGAGGGCGAGCTTGCCGCCGATGACCATGAAGGCGGGGCTGCCGGAATCGCCGACCTCGCTTTTGCCCATGCCGGAGGAGAGGCCCCCGGTATCGAAGTTGTACTCGCTGCCCATGTTATCGAGCATGATGCCCTCGACGATTTCATTGGAGCCGATGCGGGCCATGTGGCCGTACATGAGGATTTTTTTGCCGATGAGGGGTTCGAAACCTTTTTGGGAGGAGACGACGGGGTAGTGGGAGACCTGGTCATCGAGGGGGACGGTCTCGGCGAAGGTGCCCACGGCGGTATCGGCGTAGAGGGTATCGCCGCCTTGCCTGCCCATCTCGACCATCTGGAGCTTCGCGACGTGGTAATCGTGGAGATGACCGTCGCGGCCGAGGAAGGAGATGACGTCGCCGGTCTGGGGGGCCATGTGCTTGGTGTAAGCGAAGTTTTTCGAGCTGAGGAGGGTGACGGAGTATTGGGGATCTTTTTTCCACCAGCCGACGCCGGACCAATCGAGGCCTTTGCCGATGAATTTGGGGCTGGCGTTGGGGACGGGGGCATCGGGATAGCCGGAGGAGAAGCGGTCGTTGACGGCGGGATCGTAATCCTGGACGACGAGGGCGTAGCCACAGAGGGTGAGGAGGAGGAACGCGAGGAGCGGAAGGAAGCGTCTCATACGGGATGAGTGCAACTCCGGGGGAACGTGGCGACAAGAACGAAAAACGGGGGGAGCGAATCAGCCGATGGGAAGCCAGAGGAGGAAGGGGATGCCGTCGATGGTAACTGGGTGGATTTCGCTGGCTGGGAGATGGCGGATCAAATCGGCAGCGCCGGGGGCGCCGGGCCATATGATACCGCCGGCTGGGGTGGGGAGGGCGTCGGAAACGGCCTCGCGCCAGGCGGGGTAAGTGGTTACGTCATTGGTCATCACGCGGCGGGCATAGTAGGGGAGGGGGCTGTAGTATTTGTCGAAATTGCAGATGATGACTGCGGCACCGGGGAAGGTGCGGTCGATGAGATGGCCGATATCGGGCATGAGGGTGGGGGGCTCGGTGCCGTCGTCATCGAGGATACAGAACTGGGTGTCGATGGCATCGAGGCGGCGGATGCCGGAGCAGATGAATGCGGCGGCGAGCGCGCATGCGGCGGCGGTGGCGGCGATGGAGATGGGGCGGGGGGCGCGCGCTTCTGACTGGTGGATCAACCAATGGATGAGATAGGCGGAGAAGATGGCGACGGGGATGAGGAAGTAGAAGGAGGCGAAGTCGTGGATATAGGATTGGTTGCGGAGGGCGCAGATGTAGATGAGATCGAGAATGAAGAATAAGGTGCCGGTGTGAAGGAGTGCGGCGTGGCGGGCGGTGAGGGTGCGGCGATGGAGGAATGCGAGGAGGGCGCCGGCGGCGGCGATGAGGAGTGCGGCGGGATGAAAGAGGGTAGTGATGTAATCGAACTCGGTGCGGAGCCATTGGGCGGCGGAGAAGGAACCGCCAGAGAGATCGGCGTGGCTGGAGCGCTCGCGGAAGGCGTGGAGTAACTCTTGCCATGCGCCGGGGGAGGCGAGGTGAATCTGGAGGAGGAAGGCGAGGCCTGAGAGGAAGGCTGTAAGGAGGAGGGCTGCGGAGATTCTAGCATTGCGGGCGGGGGCTTCGAGAAGCAACTGGATGGTTAGGAGGGCGGCGAGGAGATAGCCTTGCCAATCGGTCCAGATGGCGAGGGCGACGCAGATAAGGAGGAGGGCGGCGGAGGTGGTGGTGCGGTGCTCCCGCCATCGATGGAATGCGCAAATGGTTGAGAGTAGAAAGAATAACTCGGGGGCCTCGAAGTTGACCATTTGCCCGTAGTGCAACTCCATGGGAGCGGCGACGAAGAATGCCAGGACGAGGGTGCCGCAGCGCCAGCCGGATGAGGAGGATGCGAAGAGCCAGAGGAGCGCGGCGGTGAGAAGGGAGAAGAAGATGGGAAGGATGCGGGCGGCGGACTCGGTCTCGCCGAGGAGGGCGCGGTCGAGGTACATCATCGCGGAGAGGAGGGTGGGATGATGGACGTACAAGGCCTCGGCGGGGATGGGCGGGGCGCCGAAGTAGAGAGGGGCGGGGACGCCGGCGGTGGCGAGGAAGCCTGCGCGGGAGAGGTTGCGTGCGGCCTGGGACCAGAAAGCGCCGTTGTAGTCGTCGTTGTAGGTCCATGGATGCCGGAGGCGGGCACAGAGGACGCAGGCGAGGAGCGCGAGGAGGGCTATAGCGGAGAACTTCCAGAGGCGGGATTGGGAAGTACGAATCAAGGTCCGGGCATGTATCAGGAAATGGTGGGGGATTCAATGGGGTTGACGACGGAAGCCTCGCGCAAAGCAACTGTGTCTTCATGCAAGGGCTTTTTGTTGGATTTTGAGTAAAGATTGGAGATGGATGAGGAGCTTGCGCATGGCGGCGACGATGGCGCATTTGTAGGGTTTGCCTC